>OIEO01000179.1_pt1 | contig 10625 bp, 10 predicted proteins | sample 1581851 | NCBI WGS metagenome assembly OIEO01 (sample SAMN03281010, study PRJEB24777) | human gut metagenome | isolation source: fecal sample PR157 from 1 month old male Malay infant, caesarean delivered... | reverse complement strand
TTGCTGGCGTTAGCATCGACAGGCGCATCGCAGCTACCGGTTGCAGACCCTTCGTCAGATGGCGGGGTCACGTCATCAGACGGAGGCGTAACTTCATCAGAGGGTGGCGTTACGTCATCAGACGGAGGTGTAACCTCATCAGACGGTGGTGTAACGTCAGCCGGTTTCGGATTCACGGTAACCTGCACGTTAGACTGCACGCTGGTTTTGCCGTCGCCTACAACTACGCTCAGCGTATAGGTAGACGTGGTGGCAACGTCTGGTGCAGTAATCGTCACGTTCGCGGTATCGGTACCGGTTGCATGCATATCCGCTGGCACGCTCCAGGAGAAGGTCATCGCATCACCGTCTGGATCCACAGCCTGCGCGTGCAGAGCATAGGTTTCTCCTGCCTGCAGCGTCACTGCCTCCATTGCGTTCACGACTGGCGCCTGGTTAGCTTTTGGCGCTTTGTTCACAACCTGCACATCAATGGCGTTGCTCAGGCCTTTAGCATCCGTAACCGTCAGGCGGAACACCATGGTCTGGTCGCTGGTCGCTGCCGCAACGTTGAAGGTGGCTTTCGCTTTGGTGCTGTTGGAGAGAGTTACAGATGGGCCAGGAAACCTCGGGTCCCATTTGTAGGTAATCGCATCGCCGTCTGGATCGCTGGAAGCAGAACCATCAAGCGTGACGGTTGCCGGGCCAGAGACGTTCTGATCCGCAGAAGACGCGATTGGCGCATGGTTGGTGACGACCGGATCGACCGGGGTAGAACCGCCCAGCAGACTTTCGTTCATCGCGTTCAGGATGTCGCCGGTATCAGAGTCAATAGACCAGGCAAAGAGCCCGCCCAGGTTTTTCGACAGCACATACTTGCCTTTAGCGGCGGTAGAGCGTGCATCTTCATAGGTGATCAGGTCGCCGGTAGACTTATTGAAGACATATGGCGCTTCAGCATTCGCGTCGTAACCATATTCCCAGCCAGGCTTGCCTTTGTACTCGTTAACGATCTGACGGTAGTAGACCACGCCAGGTTCCCAGGTACCTTTCACCATACCGGTTGCGGTACCCGTGAATGGATTGTCACCGGTGTAGCCATGCACGCCAGTCCAGCCGCGGCCATACATGCCCGCACCCACCACGATCTTGCCTGGCTGTACGCCCTGAGCAAGCAGCGCGTCCACGCCGTTCTCGGTGGTGTAGTTTGTGTCCGGACGCCATGACGGCGCGCGCAGTGCGGCCTGGTGGCCCAGCTCGGTGTTGCTCCAGCCGCCGTAGAAGTCATAGCTCATCAGGAAGATGTGGTCGAGGTACTGCTGAGCAGCGGTGTAATCCACGTCTTCAATCTTATCGCGGCCCGCACCGATGGCGCTGGTCAGTTCATAGGTACGGCCAGTCTGTGCAGACAGCTCGTTCAGCATGGTGCGCAGGTCATGCATCAGGGCGGTATACGTCGCTTTATCCTGCTGCGGGTTACCCAGGTGTTCGCTCACGCCGCCGCCGCCAGGGAATTCCCAGTCGATATCCACACCATCAAAGAACTTCCAGGTCTGCAGGAAATCTTTCACAGAGGAGACGAAGCGGGCACGGATTGCCGGGTCGCCTATGTGGAAGAACGGATCGGACAGCGTCCAGCCACCGATGGATGGCAGCACTTTCAGGTCCGGATGCGCTTTTTTCAGCGCCATCAGCTGGCCAAAGTTACCTTTGTACGGGTCGTCCCAGTTGGAGACGCCAGACTGCGGTTTTTGCAGCGCAGCCCACGGATCGTGAATGGCGACGGTATAGTCCGGACGACCCGCGCAGTCGCGCTGCAGTACGGAGAAGCTGTTACCGCCTTCAACGGTTTTCAGGCCATCGTTGATGCCGTCGCCGCCACAGATTGGAATGAAGCCATAGAGGATGTGGTTAAGGTTCGCTGCCGGGATTTTATCAACCGGGAAGTTACGATCGTAAACGCCCCATTCAGGGAAATACGCCGCACGCAAACCACTTTATCAGTATGTTTGGCGAACGTTTTGTTGTTCTCCTGCAGCGGCGCGTTCAGCGGCAGCAGATGGCTGCCGTCGGTGTCCGCCACGATGATCAGCTTGCTGGCGCTTTTGGTACAGCCGCTGGCATTACAGACTTCCACCTGCTCCTGATAACGTCCGCCCTTTTTCACTTTAAAGGTGGCTGAGCCGCTTGCACCAGCTGCGCCGGTCCACACGGTTTTACCATCCAGCAGCACTTTTGCAGACGTTGGCGCGTCGCCGCTCCACACGTTCCACTCGACTTTCACATCCACGCCGTCGTTATGTACCTTGACGAGGCTGTTGTAATCCTGCGCGGCCTGATCCACCTCGACCAGCGCAAATTTGTCATTGCCGGAGCCGATGGTCGGCGCACCTGGCGCAGCAGCGAATGCAGAACCGGTTTGCCGCTGCAATAAAGAGCGCCAGATATTTAGGCTTAATAAATTTCATTTTTCTTTCCTGATAAATTTATTCGTAAAACGAAATTGATCCATGTCTTCCTTTAGAACATGGAATGATATTCACATAGTGCGTTTTTTAAATACGCAGACAGCCGTTATCCCAAAACCTTAAAGACGCGTTGTATTCCTCCATTAAAAGATACAAGCTAAAATCCGTGTAGCTTATGCCTTTTACGATACACTGAGGATAAAAGGTCGTCCTTCTCTTTCCTCGTCGAAAATATTGATAAAAAAACTTGACCCGGTTATTTAATAGGTATTCACAAATAGCTGGCAGGTATAGAGCGCTATTCCAGCAAAAGCCAGATAAGGTCCGAAAGCGATGGTTAGGTTATTTTTATTCGATTTATTTAATAGCAAATAACCCACTATGCCACTTAATGCGGCAATTAATTCAATCGCAGGGAGTGACTGCCAGCCGCACCAGGCGCCCAGCGCCGCCAGCAGCTTGAAATCGCCGTAGCCCAGCCCTTCCCGACGGGTAAGCAGACGAAACGCCCAGTACACCAGCCAGAGCGAAAGATAGCCTGCCACCGCGCCCAGCAGCGCATCACGCAGGGGCAGCCCGTGGCTGAAGGCGTGGAACAGCAGCCCGGCCCAGAGCAGCGGCTGCGTCAGGCAGTCGGGCAGCAGCTGGTGCTGTCCGTCAATCATCGCCAGCGGCAGCAGAAAGGCCGCCAGCACCCACAGCGAGAAAAGGGATGCCAAGTCCGGTATCCACCGGGCGGTGAGGCCAAAGAACACCGCCGTCAACAGCTCGAGTAAAAATAACCGCAGCGGAATCGGCGACTTGCAGCAACGACAGCGTCCCCGCAGCGCCAGCCAGCTCAGCAGCGGGATGTTCTCCCATGCGCGCAGAGCATGCTGGCAGACGGGACAGTGTGACGCCGGGAAAAGCAGGTTGCTGCGGCTCTCCTCCTCTAGCACCATCCCCGGCACGCGATCCACCACAACGCCGAGAAAACTCCCCAGGATCGCGCCGAATACGCCGCTCATCGCGGCAAACCCGACGGGATAACTCTCCCGGACGAGTATCAGCCCGTTCATGCCACTTTTTTCCAGGTCAGCTGGATTTCGGCCTTCACGTCGCTCAGGTGATCCACGGGCGTGAGGTTCATTTTCTCCAGCCTGACGCCTGACGCGAGGTTCATCTCCCGCAGCCAGTTTTTTAATTCATACACGTTGACCCGGTTCACGACAAAGGCCAGAGTCTGACCGTCCTGACGAATATCGGTCAGCGTCAGGTTGATTTCATGCGCGCTATTCTCCACCACGCTGCGTGGATTATCGGTTTTCACCTGTAGCACCGGCAGATGATTTTTATCAATTTCTGTTTTCATCCAGTTTACCGTTTCAATTTGTCGCGCCAGCGTCGCCTGGCTATTTTTATCATGTTATCCAGGGGTAATTATCCCTGCGTAATAGATGACGGCGCTGCATAAAGCTCCCGCCGCTATTTTTAAAATGAATTTTTCTCTGGTGCTGTATTGTTGATAACGAGATGTAAACTGTGCAATTTACGCGCTTTCATTTATATTTCCCTGTAATCATGGCCGTATACGGCGCGTCCTTTGAAATAGGCTGTAACGTAAAATCAAAATTCGGGCTGGCCTGATGAATGAATTCCTGTAATGCCTGCGCGTTTTGCGCACTCACGCTTAATGTCAGAGCTCCCTGCGTGTCGTCATATTCAAACAGCGTAATTTCCATCGACGGAACGGACTGACGGATCTTTTCCAGTTCGTCCATCTGCAAAAAAATTGCCTTTTGGCTGCTTCTTGATGTTCTGTCCAAAATGGTACTTAAGGTTGGTCTGATGACGCATACTCGGAAAATGGTGTTGATAAAGCTCGACCATCTCCTGCTGCACCTGATTTTCCCGATCTGCCAGCATCCACGCCAGGGTGATGCGGGGGCCGAGCAGCAGGCCCAGAGAGAGAAGCCCCATCACCGCGATGGCGGCCTTCATCCCTTTCGCCGCCCTCGCGCTGGTCGCTTTCGCGCTGAACGCACCGTGCAGCACGTTGACGCGGCACGCCCGCCACTGCGGCTGGATCAGCACCAGCGGATGTTCTGCCGCCAGCTGTTCGTCAACCTCAATGCCTGGCGGGATGTCCCCGTAGCAGCGGACCTCGCCCTCTCCGGCTTTTTGCATCAGCAGCGGCAACAGGCCAACCTCAACGTTACAGGCGATATGCGGCGACAAGCGCAACCAGTAGTTCTCTTCCCGCGCAACCAGCGTGCTTCCACCCGCCGTGACCGGCAGCAGCCAGGCGTCAGGCAGGACCTGAATGACCTTCAGGCCCGCCTCGTGAAAGCGGGTCAGCCACTGCTGCAGGCGGGCGGAATCTATCGCCACGGCGTCCACCTCGGCGCCTTTTTTGTTCAGCACCGTCCAGTGGAGATCGTCCACCTCACCAATCAGAGTCTCCTCCGCCATCCACGAGAAGGCGGTCGCCTGCGACGCCATTTTCTTCGGCAGCGTAAAGTGGCGGAAGATCATCTCACTGGCGGGCAGCAGCAGACACACGCGCGCAGCAAGAGGATGGTCGGCAAGGGTATGCAGCGCCTGCGGGGTGTCCAGGGTTGTAACCTGTTCGCTTCCCGACTCACACCACATGATTTTCCCGTCCTCACGGCTGTCGGGACGAACAAAAAAGGACCTGTTTCATAGCGTTCTACTTTTCTTATTCAATCATTCGGTAACGACGTTGCCACGTCACAATTTCACCGGCTTCGTTATTCACCTGAAGCTGGCTCACCACGCGAAGCGTTAACTCATCGGTATTGCCGGTGTAGTTGACGCGAAAATACCGGCTGTTGATGGAGAGCAGCCCGGCCACCTGCGGCAACTCGTCCTTCAACTGCGGGGTGGCCTGTTCCAGCGCTTTGCTGAAGACGTCCATACTTTCCCAGCCGGTTTCCGGCCGCGACTCAATCAGGCGTACGGCATCGTCCGCGGTGAGTTTTCCCGGGAACAGGGCTGCCAGTAAGGGCGCCTGCTCCGGCGTCAGAGTATTGACATCCACCTTGCTGGCCGAGTCCGGCAGCGCGCATAACAGCTTGCTCACTTTCGGGTACGCTGCAGCAGGAAACGCCGGCAGCAGCTTGATCTCGGCAAGGGTGCGCATCATCTGATTCGCAGGCTGACGCGCCGGCACTACGCCAGACCAGGCGTCCATCTCCGCGCCCTCTTTCACCGTCGTGGCGTCGCCGTCGAGATAATCCACCAGCTGCTGATAAATTTCTTCCGCCGCCGTCTGGCTGATGCCGCCGTCCGTCAGGATCTGCTCGACAATCTTCCTTTTCGCGGTTTTTCCGGCACGGTTGACGCATTTTTATCCTGAGCCACTTTGTCTGCGGCCAGCAGGTTATTGACGTTGAAGCAGTCCTGCGCGTCGTCGACCTGGCTGACCACCGTATAGTCTTCACCCTGCGTCTCCAGCGGCAGGTGCCAGTCGCCCTCCGGGTCGAGCGGTTTGCTCTCGCCGCTGGCGTCGTTCTGCAACCGGTCTTTCACCACTTTTTCCTGCGCCTGCATTGCCCAGCGCAGCTGCTGCTGGCTCACCTGATAGTGGGTTTTCTGCAAATTACGGCAGAACTGCTGGCTGATTTTGGCCGCCAGGGCCGACATCATGACCAGCAGGATCAGCACAACCAGCAGGGCAACACCGCGTTGCTGATGGACCCGGCTCATGGCTTCACGTCCGGCGCAGGCGCATTTTGCGGGGCAGGCGCGTTTTCTGCCGCCGGTGCCGCCGCTTCTGGTATCTCTCACGGCGTGGTAAACACCCAGCGCCAGGTGTCGCCATTTTCCATGGTCAGCGTAAGCTCCACGCCGTCTGGCAGATGGGCAGAGTCACCCCAGCTTTTTGCCAGCCCTGGTGATAAAACCGCCATTGCATCGCTTTCACCTCGCTGACGATAGGCACTTCATCGGGTTTGACGTCCGCCGGGCTGTCAATCACCGGCCAGACGTCGCGATACAGACGCCCTTCTTCCAGCCGCCAGCGCACGCGCTCCAGCTGGACCGTGCCACTCACGCCGTTCAGCGTGGTAAATTCCACGGCATCGCCATCCTGTAAAAACAGATCCGGCGCGTTGCGCGGCGCCCGCGCCTGCAGCTGGAAAAAATCGCGCTCCATCAGGCTCCAGGCACGCTGAAGCTGATTAAGCTTCGCCGCGCGGGTATCGGTTGCCGAACTGGTGCGCATCGCGCCGTCGAGAATTTGCCAGGCCAGGGTGCTGATGACCGCAAAAATGGTCAGCGCAATCATGATCTCCAGCAGGGTAAAACCGCGCTGGCGTCGGCTCGTCTTCACTTGCTCTCTTCTCCCGGCCCAATGATCTGAAGCGAAATGACCGGCTGGCTTTTATCGCCTTCGGCGTAAACGCGGATGGCATTGGCCCAACCGCTATTGGCGGTTTTCACCCGCTGCTTATGCCAGTACCAGCTGCGCCCCCCCATGATTTCCGTCCCCTGCTCCTCGGCATCGGGAAAAATCGGTTTTGCTAAGCTGGGCTTCAGCCAGCTGATTTTCTGCAACCCAGCTGGCCTGCAGCGTTTCGGCCAGCCCGTGGGTGAAGCGCACGTTCAGGGAGACGGAATTCATCAGCGCCAGCGCGGCGGTGGAGAAATGACCAGCGCCACCATCACCTCCAGGAGCGTCATCCCGTTCTGCTTAACCTTGCCTTTAGTCATCGTTCTCTACCGAAACCGGGGCCGCGCCCTGCGATCACCACGCGGAAGTGATGCTGTTTGTCGTAACTTTGCAGCGTCAGCGTAAAACGGCCAATCTCACCGTCCGGCAGAAAGAGGATCTGGGGGTCGGCCTCGACGTTAGCCGCCAGACGCTGAGGCGAGAGCGACACGTGCATCTCTTCCGGGAAATCGCCTTTCGTGGTAATACGGCCGGCGGATAACGGCACCCAGTGACGTTCGCCGTTTTTATCGTCGAGCGTGACCAGCTGATATTTATCGGTAGCGATCACCAGCCCGACAATATTTCCGTCCATGACCGCGCGGTCTGAACCATAATCAACGAGGGCTTTTAATTGCTGACCAAATATATCCGCACCGCTGCGTGAGGGTATTGTTGAGACAACCATCATGGCGCAACTGGCAAATATCACCAGCGCCAGAATAATTTCCAGCAACGTAAAGCCGCGTTGATTCTTCATTATTTCTCTTTCTTATCCAGAGACCAGTTCGTAATATCGTCCGCGGTGTTGGCTTCGCCATCAGGACCGGCAGAGAAGACGTCTACGGCGCCGTGTTCGCCCGGGCTGACGAGCAGATAATCGTTGCCCCACGGATCCTGCGGCAGGCGGCGAATATAGCCGTCGGCGCGGTAGCCGTTGGGAATAGGCGCGATCTCAGGCTTGGTCACCAGCGCCTGCAGACCCTGCTCGGTCGTTGGGTAGCGGTGGTTATCGAGCTTATACATATCCAGCGAGCCTTCGAGCGCAACAATATCGCTGGTCGCCTTTTGCGCGTCCGCTTTTTCTTTGTTACCCATTAAATTGGGCACCACCATACTCGCTAAAACGCCGAGAATAACGATCACCACCATTAATTCGAGCAAGGTGAACCCCGCCTGGCGAGCCAGACGTTTTGTTTTTATAGCCATGATTTAACCTACCATATTATTAAGTTGCAGAAGCGGCTGTAATATTGACAGCACGATGAATAAAACAATCGTCGCCATGGAGACCACCAGCGCCGGTTCAAATACCGAGAGCGTTAACGTAATACGATGCTGTAGCGCCGACTCCTGGTTTTCCGCCGCGCGGTCCATTAAGTTGCCTAACTCGCCGCTCTCTTCGCCGGAGGCAATCATGTACAGCATGGTGGGCGGGAATAATTTCGCCTGCTCCAGCGCGGCATAGAGCGAGGCCCCCCTGACGCACGGTATCCGCCGCCTGCTCCAGCACCTGCCGGGCGTAGAGGTTTTCGATACCGTCCATCGCGATATACATCCCTTCAAGCAGCGGCACGCTGCTCGCCTGCAGGATGCTGAGCGTGCGGATATAGCGGGCGCTGTTGATCGCGCACACCAGCGTTTTTAATCGGCGAGCCGTTCACCAGCCAGCTGTGCCAGCGAAAACGGTTTTGGCGTTTCTGAGCCAGGTCTTAAAGCCAACAAACCGCCGCCGAGGATCCCCCACGATGTAGATCCCGTACGCCTGCAGGAAATCGCTCACCGCAATCAGCGTGCGGGTGGTGATCGGCAGCTGCTGCTTCATGTGGGTGAACTGCTCGATCACCTGCGGCACCACCGCCACCAGCAGAATGCTGATGACCGCGATGGCGACCACGGTGAGGGTAATCGGGTAGACCATCGCCTGCGTCAGCTTGCTTTTCATCTTCTGGCGCTGCTCGTTGTACTCCGCCAGCTTCTCCAGCACGTCGCCCAGGTGGCCGGTCTTTTCACCGGCCATCACCAGCGTGCAGTAGAGCTTGTCGAAGGTGCGCGGGAACTGGCTGAAGGCGTCGAACAGGGTGTGACCTTCCACCACCTTCTCGCGGATCTCCACCACCATTGCCGCCAGCTTGTTGTCTTCCGTTTGCTTCGAGATCGCCTTCAGCGCGCTCTCGAGCGGCAGTGCGGCGTTGACCAGCGTGGATAACTGACGGGTAAACATCGACAGCACCGGCGTGGAGAGCCTGGCTCCGGTTTTTGCTTTTCCGGCAGACGCCGCTTCACGGGTTTCGCTGATGCTGACGGGCATCAGCTTTTGCTCGCGCAACATCTGGCGAACCTGCTTTTGCCCCTCGGCCTGCAGCGTGCCGCGCTGGGTTTTGCCTGCGACATCCGTCGCCGTCCAGGCGTAGAAGGCCATTACGCCTCCCCCCCGCGCTCGGCGGTCCACACGCATCACCTCTTCCAGCGAGGTCGATGCCGCTAATCACCTTCAGCAGCCCGTTTTCGCGCAGGCTGTAAGCCTGCTTAAAGAGCTGCGTCTCGATGGACATTTCGTCTTTATCTTCATGAATGGCGCTGTCCACCACCAGGAACTCGTGAATACCGGCACGGCCCTGATAGCCGCTCTGGCGGCAGTGTTCACAGCCCACCGCGCGATAAATGGCTTTTGGCGGCGCGTCCATAAAGCTGAACAGCGCTTTTTCATTGGCATCCAGCGGACTGGTGGTCCGGCAGTGCGTACACAGCCGACGCACCAGACGCTGGGCAATGACACCGAGCAACGATGAACCGATTAAAAGGACTCCAGCCCCATGTCCCGCAGACGCGTAATCGCCCCGGCGGCGCTGTTGGTGTGCAGCGTAGACATGACCAGGTGACCGGTGAGCGACGCCTGTACCGCAATTTGCGCGGTTTCACCGTCACGAATTTCCCCGATCATCACCACGTCCGGGTCCTGACGCAGAATAGCGCGCAGCCCGCGGGCAAAGGTCATGTCCACGCGCGGGTTAACCTGCGTCTGCCCCACCCCTTCCAGCTCATATTCGATCGGGTCTTCCACGGTCAGGATGTTGCGTTCGTGGCCGTTCAGCGCCGAAAGAATGGCGTACAGGGTGGTACTTTTACCGGAGCCTGTCGGCCCGGTGACCAGGATAATGCCGTGCGGGCGCTCAATCAGCCCTTTTAACTTCTCCAGCTCTTCATCGATCAGGCCCAGCTTGTTGATGTCGGGCTTGAGATTGCTTTTATCGAGCAGGCGCATGACCACGCGCTCGCCGTACTGGGACGGAATGGTCGAGACGCGCACGTCGATCGCCTTGCGGCCAATGCGCAGTGAGATACGGCCATCCTGCGGCAGACGTTTTTCGGCAATGTCGAGTTTCGACATCACCTTGATACGCGACACCAGCAGCGGGGCGAGCTTACGCGCCGGTTGCAGCACCGGGCGCAGCACGCCGTCAACGCGGAAGCGAATGCTCAGCGTGCGCTCGAAGGTTTCGATATGGATATCCGACGCGCCGTCCTTAACCGCCTCGCCGAGAATGGCGTTGATCAGGCGGATCACCGGCGAGTTTTCGTCGTTATCAAGCAGATCTTCGTTATCCGGGATCTCCTCGGTTAACGCCATCAGGTCGATATCCGCATCCATGTCGTCCACCAGCTGCTGTGAAACGCCGCTGCTCTGCTGCCAGATTTGGCCAGCATCTCGTCAAACGCTTCCGGCGTCACAGAAATCCGGGACG
>OIEO01000177.1_pt1 | contig 10739 bp, 15 predicted proteins | sample 1581851 | NCBI WGS metagenome assembly OIEO01 (sample SAMN03281010, study PRJEB24777) | human gut metagenome | isolation source: fecal sample PR157 from 1 month old male Malay infant, caesarean delivered... | reverse complement strand
AATGGTGGAAAAAATAGCCTAAATAGGCTGATTCGATGTGTTTGCGGGAAAAAAATCGGCCCAGATCCGCGAAATTTTAATCAGCGAGTCAGCTTGGGAAGAAATGACCTGCTTATTCGCACCTTCCAAAGAGCTTTCGATGGTTGAACGCAACGCGCAAGGCAAGATGGCTCGCCAGTATTTCATCGACTGTGAAGAACGTCTGCGCCGCGTAGCGCCAGAGGAACATGAGGCGGCGTTGTTGGGCTGGCGTAAAAATCGTGTAGCTGCCTGCGAAGATCATAAGAGTATGACCGACGCAATGAAGAGCTACATCGAGCGCACCGGCGACAGGCAGCACGGCTTTGCCTACAGCAATGAATGCTCGTTCCTGAATAGCCTTGTGCTGGGTATGCACCCGCGAGTGTGGGCGAAACAGAAAGAAATTCCGGTTAAGCAGGTGCGTGACCACATGAACGCCGATCAGCTGGCGCTGCTGGCTTATCTGGAAAGCCGTGATTGTGCTCTGCTGGATCTTGATACCCGTACAGCAACCCGTAAGGCGAAACTCTCCGCACTGGCACAAAGCTGGCTGGTTAAGCGTGTTGGAGGTGCTGAGTGATTTTGCATAACTCAATCAGGGTTGCGCAGAATTTGAGCCGACGAAATTCGCACGCGCAAATCAAGCTCGGTGATATGCCGAGTTTGAACAACCGCATACGTTTAACGTACGGAGATCGAGACAAAGGCGAACAGTATTCGGGTTCATGGCAAAACAACGTTAAACGTGGTTTAGAGGCTCCGACGAAAAACGTAGAGAGCTGCGAAGATAACCAACCCTCTTTAAGAGGGGAGCCTCTGCACAACTCATTAATAGTTGCGCAAAACAGACCCTTTTTAAGAGGGGCAGTCCACAGCATTACGGGGAGTAACCCTGTTCAGCTTTCAGATTCCGATCTGGCTTTCTTGCGTTGGCGGCGTTTGATCTCGCCTTGCATGGCTGTAACGATAAATTGGGCAGTGCTTTCGCCTTGCTCTTTAACTTGTTCCATTGCCTCGACAACTTCATGCGGGGCACGAGTTTGCAATTTTTGTGATTTTTCGTTCTTTGTTCCCGTCGCCATTACTAAGTCTCCTGATATCAAGTGGAGTACAGAATACCAGAAAAAAAAATGAAATAAAACACTTGAAGTGGATTCCACTTTGTATTTATAGTGGAGTCCACCTTAAAAGGGTTCACCTTCAAGATATAGCGAAGCCCGGCAGTGCGCGAACACTAACCGGGCCTCTGACCACCAAGATAGTTAACGTATCGAGGCAGCTATGAAAGATTATATCACACACCCGCAAGGGCGGAAGTCCTACACCTGGCGTTTTCTGGCGCTGAGCGCCATCGGTCGCAACGTCATTCACATCAAAGCTACCACCGAACGCGAAGCCCGTGAGCAATCACCGGCTGGCTGCGTGATGGTATTCGCTGGCCGTCTGCCAGTTCGGGAGGTGCGCCATGCGTGAGCCAATCAGCTTAGACCAGGCCGAATATAAATCAGCGCTGGCTGCTTCACTCTTCGAAACCATTCTGGAAAAAGCCTGTGCTGAGTGTTCGGAAACCCTGCTGAACCATATCTCACTGGCATGTGACCTTAATCAGGAAATTCACCGGGGCATTAATCGCCGAGCTGCGCATGGGAGAGACAAAATGAGACAGGTTCCTTTTGAAGTCCTAATGCACGCAGAGAATGCACTTTCTGAAAGTGAGTGTGCAATGTCTGTGCTGAGCATGTGGATTGACAGCATTCCCGACGGTGAAGAACACCATGAAGAAGCGTGCCGTGTCAGCGCGATTATGTCTCTGCTGCACAAATCTATCGGCGAGCTGGTGAAAGCGCGGGAGGCTTACAGTGAAAAACGCGCCTAATGTGAAAACCCTCCCGCGCGACAAAATGGAGGAGGCCATCATCTTTGCTGGAACGGGAGCATGGAAAGCCGCTCAGGATTACCAGAAAGGGAAGGGCGAGCATGGAGACGATGTTCCGCCTGTGGTTCTGGATCACACTCAACTGGCGGAATTGCCACACCTGCGCATTGTTGATAAAGGCCGTCGATTTGCCCGTGTCTGTCAGGCCGGGCTTATCGAGCAAAACCAAATCAGCATGATTGCAAATAAGCTGTGTGAGGCTGGCGTTACCAATGCTGAGTTTATCAACGAAAAAGGCGAGAAAGAGGACTGGACGCCATTGATGAAACGTCTGGAAGACGAGCCCCTTATGGTGACTACGAGGGGAAGTGCTACGCCAGCGCTTAACCAGATGGGAGCCAGCCAGCGCGGGGAAGTTCTGCTTGCTCATTACGATGGCAATCTGGCGATCCATGCTGATTCCGACACGGTTCATCATTACAACGGCGTGGTGTGGGTTCCGCTTTCGGATAAAGAGCTGCAGCGAGAAATGGCGCAGATTTTTTATTGATTCCGAAGTCGCCTATTCGCAGAACGCGATTAAATCCGCTGTCGATACAATGAAGCTGGGCCTCCCGGTAATGGGTAACACAGCCCGTAACCTGATTGGTTTCAGCAACGGGGTTTTTGATACCCGGTTAGGCCAATTTCGACCGCATGATAAAAAGGACTGGCTTATCGTTGCGAGCGAATTGCCATTCAGCGAACCAGCAGAAGGTGAAACTCTGGCAACCCATGCGCCTAACTTCTGGAAATGGCTCCGCCGCTCTGTGGCGGATAATGACCGAAAAGCAGACCGCGTACTGTCTGCGCTGTTTATGGTGCTGGCGAACCGGTACGACTGGCAGCTGTTTCTTGAGGTAACGGGGCCGGGCGGAAGTGGTAAAAGTGTTATGGCTGAGATCTGCACGATGCTGGCGGGCAAGGCCAACACCGTATCGGCGAGCATGGCGGCGCTGGAGAACCCAAGGGAAAGGGCGCTGGTAGTGGGCTATTCGCTGATTATCATGCCGGATATGACCCGGTACGCTGGCGACGGCGCAGGGATTAAAGCTATCACTGGCGGGGATAAGGTAGCCATTGACCCTAAACACAAAGCGCCATATTCAACCCGTATACCTGCGGTGGTGCTGGCCGTCAATAACAATGCCATGTCGTTCAGCGACAGAGCGGGGATTTCCAGACGGCGGGTGATTTTCAACTTCTCCGAAGTGGTACCGGAAAACGAACGCGATCCTATGCTGGCCGAGAAGATTGAAGGTGAGCTGGCTGTAATCATTCGCCACCTGCTCACTCGCTTTTCCAGGCAGGACGAAGCCAAACAGCTTTTGCATGAGCAGCAAAAATCAGAAGAAGCGCTGGCCATCAAACGTGAAGGGGATTCACTGGTGGACTTTTGCGGCTACCTGATGGCTTCGGTGGTTTGTGATGGAATGCTGATTGGTAATGCCGAGATCGTGCCATTCAGCCCGCGCCGTTATCTGTATCATGCTTATCTGGCTTACATGCGGGCCAATGGTCTTAGCAAGCCTGTATCGTTAATGCGGTTCGGTACGGATATGCCAGGCGCAATGGCTGAATATGACAAGGAGTACCAGAAGCGCAAAACTAAACATGGCATAAGATCGAACGTCACCCTGCATGATGATTCAGAAGACTGGATGCCAATGTGTACCGATACAACAAAAGAATAAAGGCGGGGAAAATTAAAAGTAATGGGATAAGTGTTCACCACTGTTCACCATGTATAAAAATCATTAAATAACAATATGTTAATGGGTGAACACTTTTTTATGAAGTGTTCACCAAGTATTCACCTGTTCACCTTTAAAGGGCTTTTCTTTTAAAAGGTGAAGGGTTAGGGTGAACACTAGTGAATACTTAAAATCATAGTCTTCACCCTGTAACCGAATGAATTTAAATAGGAAAAATGCAAAGGTGAACAGGTGAACACTTAAACGCATATTTTTAAATTTTACAGGAGGGGCTACATGCCGATCACTAACGAGGAACGCAGGGAACACCTGGAAAAGTTTGGTTTAACCAGTCTTGATACAATGCACACTGCCGATTACCGTAAAGCCCTTAAAGAGGAAGCGTTCTTTTGGGATGACCCACACGGTTTTGTTATGCACACCCTGTCCGGGGAGCGACTCGTTACGAATACAGAGCAGTTGGATGCCTTGATCGAGCATCTCGAGGGATATCGAGCAATGTTGCCTGAACCACCAAAATGGATGTCCGAGAAGTAAGCACTAGTGCTCAAAGCGTCAGTTCAGTATCTGCCTTCTGTACCCATCTTTTGATTTGTTATATTGTGTTTTCATATAGAGACGCATGTTCGACTTTACTAATATAAAAAATCGCGGTGGACGCGCAGTAGGCAGGTTTGGCTGATGGACAAAAAGAAACAGATGGAGCAATTCAATATTGCTTATATACGTTCTCTTGCTGCACATGCAGGTTTCAAGGTATCAAGTTGCGAAGTGGATGACGATAGTATTGATATCACGATTGAGGGACGGGTTTAGTAGCTCGCTTTACCGCAATCCTAAAAATAGACATTCAATTGAAATCCACTAAAAACTTTAAGTTAAAAATAACACCATTACATATGCGTTAAAAGCGAAAAATTATTCCGATCTCATTGGTGATAATGTGTTGTCACCAAGGTATTTAGTACTTCTTCATCTACCTGTTAATATTTCAGACTGGCTATATCATAGTATTAATGGAATTACATTAAGGAATAGATGCTATTGGTTTTCACTGAGAGAGCTCCCCCCAAGCGCAAACAAGAATAGTGTTACTCTTAATATACCTGCCAATCAGGTGTTGACTTCATCTTTCTTAAAGGACATGATGAAGGCGGCTAGCAACGGGGTAAGCGTATAATATGAAATTATACAATGAACAGTTTATAACGACAGACGACTTTTCGAAATATCTCATTTTGAAAGGTTGGGTGTTGTTCAATCAATTACCTCATGTTGCTAATATTTGGCGTTATAAAAAAAATAATGATTATGAAATAATTCAGCCAATCAAAGCCGATTTAAAGGATTTCTCTAATAGAGTTAATGACATTCTTAACGCACTCAGTGAAAGTGAGTGTAAATCTAAGACAGAAATTATCCGAGAGATTGACAATATTAGCAATGACATTATCAGCTTAAGAGTAATTCATGATGATGTTGCTAATGGAGAGATTCCATTTGCTGATGGAATTCTTTTGTTTTCTAAAACGAAAGAGCTAATGCTTTCAGCAGCAAGATCTGTTGTCAATCCTCAGCGAGGCCGCTATTCCGGTAAAAATCCAGAGTAGTTGAACGCTTTTTTAAGTAGTCTGAAATTAGGGCAAACTGAAGTTGGTAGTTATGTTCTTAATTTAGTGGCCCCAATATATTGGGACGAAGACTCTCAAGAGGATCACTGCAGGGTTCCATTTTCACGAACTGTCACAGAGCGGTTGATGTATAGCATTGAAAAACTTAGTGATGCTGTAGATAAATACAAAGAACGTGGTGATTTAAAAATTTTCGAAGCGATTATCAAAGATGGTGTTAACGCAACGCTATGCTCTGCCATTATTGGATTGAGTGGACGTAATAGAACAAGGGTTATTGAAGTTAAAGTATTAAAGTCATTAATTGCTGAAAATGCCATTAGTGATAATAAAAAAAGTATCTATAACACCTGAGAAAATAAAGTATATAGAAGAGGCCGAGAAATTTTACTCGAATGACTATACAGTAAAAAATTACAATCTTGCTGGTTCGGTTATACGGTTAAATCGAGATGTAAATTCACTGGGAGGGGTTGTGACAATTGTCGAGGCTTCAGAGAATAATCGTAAGGTGACTGTAGAGCTTGATGAGGAGCACTATAACGAAGCGATTAGGGCCCATGAGAATAAGTATGAAAATGTCCGATTGGTTGGGATGCTAATTGTTACGCCTAAAAAGACAAAACTTGTTGATGTAAGTGATTTCCACATACTTCATCACCCCATCAACTAGAATTGTAAATTAATTGTTTTCATGTTTTTACCATTTTTAGCCCGAAGGATTCGGGCTTTTCTTATGTTTCCATGTATATCTTTAAAGAGTGGCACTCGACGTGAGCCGCCACTGGCCGTTAAGTCAAGCTGTAGCGAGTACAGCCTGTGGGATGCAGAAAAATGATTTAACGGCCTCCCCTCCAAGCGCTGGTTTCACGTCTTTACGTTAATTGTTACGGAAACCACTCCATGAAGAAACTACTCGAATTACGCCAGCAGAAAGCCGCACTCAAAACACAGATGCGCTCCATGCTGGACAAAGCCGACACCGAAAAGCGCAGCCTGAACGAAGAAGAGGGCAAAAAGTTCGACGAACTCCGCGCCCAGGCTGATGCGCTTGAAGTTGAAATCACCCGTCTTGAAGCCGTCGCCGACGATCAGCGCAATCTGCCTGGAACTTCCGTTGAAGGTGAGTCAGTAAGCAACGACGAGTTGCGTCACTACATTATGACCGGTGATACTCGTTCTCTCTCCACGCTGGTGCAGGCTGACGGCGGCTATACCGTTATCCCTGAGCTGGACAAAGAGATCATGCGCCAGTTGCAGGATGATAGCGTTATGCGCTCCATCGCAACGGTGAAGACCACCAAAACCAACGAATACCAGAAGCTGGTATCTGTGGGCGGTACTACCGTTAAGCGTGGTATCGAAGGCGAAGCGCGTACCGAAACCAGCACGCCGAAGATGGAGCGCGTTGATATCAAACTCAACCCGATCTACGCCTACCCGAAAACCACCCAGGAGATTCTCGACTTCTCTGAAGTGGATATTCTGGGCTGGTTGTCTTCTGAAATCGCCGACACCTTCACCGCTACCGAAGAGAGCGACTTTGTGAACGGCGACGGTGATAAAAAATCCAAAGGGTTCCTGTCTTACCCTCGCGCGGCCACTGCCGACAAAACCCGTCCGTTCGGTACGCTGGAGAAGATGGAAGCTGCTGACGTTTCCTCTGATGGCCTGATCGACCTGCTGTATAAGCTGAAAGCCAAATACCGCAAAAACGCCGTATGGGTGATGAACTCCAACACCGCAGCCAAACTGCAAAAGCTGAAAAACGGCAACGGGGATTACATCTGGCGCGATCGTCTGGTTGCCGGTTCTCCCGATACGCTGCTGGGCCGTCCTGTTCAGTATCTGGAAACCATGCCGGATGCGGAGGCAGGTAAAGCATTCCTCGCGGTAGGCGACTTCAAGCGCGGCTATTTCATCGTGGATCACACCACTGGCGTGCGTACCCGCCCTGACAACATCACCGAGCCGGGTTTCTACAAGGTGCATACCGATAAATACCTGGGCGGTGGTGTGGTGGACTCCAACGCCATCAAGGTGCTTGAGCTTTCAGGCTCCGGTTCCTGATTTGACGTTTAAGGGGCTGCGGCCCCTTTTTGCCCTCTGTGGAGTCCAGTAATGAAAACAATCGATTTTGAAATCCGTACCTCCGAAGTGAGCGCCAGCAACAAAAAGCTGGTGGGCTATGCCGTGCGCTGGAACAGTCTCTCTGAAATTATCTGGGACGAGTTCCGCGAGCAGTTTGCGCCGGGAGCGTTTAAAGACAGCCTGGCATCCGGTAGCGATGTGCGTGCGCTGTACGAGCATAACTATACCCAGCTGCTGGGCCGCACTAAATCCGGCACGCTGGTGCTGTCAGAAGATGATACCGGGCTGCGCTTCGAGCTGACCCCTCCGAATACCCAGCTTGGCAACGATGTGCTGGAGCTGGTGGAGCGTGGAGATATCTCCGGCATGAGCTTTGGTTTCCGGGCGCTGAAAGAGGCGTGGGATATTGCTCAGTCTCCATACCTGCGCACTGTTACCGCTGCCGAACTGCGGGAGATTACCGTTACCTCTATGCCTGCTTATCCTGAGTCTGGCGTGGAAATCGCGCACCGTTCGCTTTTCTCCCAATATCCTGAACTGCGCCGGGCTGGCGATAACCGCCGCCGCTGGGCTGAATTAGCGGGGCTCTGATATGTGGAATATCTGGCCGTTTGGCCGTAAGTCTGAACCCTCTGAGCAGCGCAGCATGACCATTGATGAGTTTCTGGCGATGGCAGGGTATTCCAAATACCGGATCAGGCGAATATGTGTCTGCGGGTACTGCGGAATCTCTGCCGGCGGTCATGAACGCCGTGTCAGTTATCAGTGAGGCGGTGGCAACAATGCCCTGCTACCTCTACCGCGTGCGCAACGATAACGGGCGTGAGCGCGAGAATGGCTGAGCAATCACCCGGTGGATTTTCTCCTGAACGAGCAGCCGTAACGACTGCCAGACGCCTTATCAGTTTAAACGCACGATGATGCGCCATTGTCTGCTGAACGGTAACGCCTATGCGGTGATCCAGTGGGGCCGCGACGGCCAGCCGCAATCCCTGCACCCGTATGCGCCGGGGGCGGTTGTTCCTGAGCGTATCGGCCAGCATAAGTACAAATACACCGTTACAGAGCCGTTTACCGGGGCTGTGCGCACCTATCTACAGGAAGAGATTCTGCACCTGCGTTACTCCACCGATGATGGCTTTCTGGGGCGTTCGCCTATTACTACGTGCCGTGAGGCGCTGGGGTTAGGTCTGGCCCAACAGCGCCACGGTGCCAGCATTATGAATGATGGCATGATGGCGGCGGGCGTCGTCACTACTGCTGAATGGCTCGACAGCGTGAAGGGTAAGCAGGCTCTGGACGCACTGGAGCGCTACAAAGGTGCCAGAAATGCCGGGAAAACGCCGATCCTTGAAGGTGGCATGGACTACAAGCAGCTTGGCATGAGCAATCAGGATGCCGAATGGCTGGCGTCGCGCCGGTTCTCCATTGAAGACATTGCCCGCATGTTCAACGTGTCGCCCATCTTCCTGCAGGAATACAGCAACAGCACCTACAGCAATTTCAGCGAAGCGAGCCGCGCCTTTCTCACCATGACCATGCGCCCGTGGCTGGCGAACTTCGAGCAACAAATCAAATCTGCTTTGCTGGTGGCCTCTCCGGTTCCGGGAACCCGCTATCAGGTGGAGTTTGACTCTGCTGGCCTTCTCCGTGCCACACCTACCGAGCGTTACGCCACTTATGAGCGAGGCATTAAGAACGGGATCATGAACCCGAACGAAGCCCGTGAGCGCGAGGGGATGCCGCCGCGTAAAGGTGGTGACGAATTCAGCCAGGCATGGAAGCAGGAAGTGAAGATCAGCAAAGACGGCAAGGAAGGTGACGCATGAGAGCCGGGGGGCTGAGAAGCCGCGTCACTATTCGGGTATTCACTACCCACAGGGAGCCGTCCGGTCAGGTTGTTCAGGTCTGGGAAGACGGGGAAACCATATGGGCTGAGGTTAAGGGGATCAGTGGCCGAGAGTTAATGGCGTCAGGTGCCGAGGTTGCCGAAGCGACGATCCGCGTTTGGGTGCGTTTCCGCCGTGATATTACCGCAGCCAACCGTCTGAAAGTGCTTACTGGCCCGTTTGCTGGCAGCACTCTCAATATTATCGGGCCTGCTATTCCTGATTCGGAAGGTACTCGGCTGGAAATTCTCTGCAAGACAGGAACGGAAAAATGACAGCAGAAATCACCCTGGATGAAGCAAAGCTGCATTGCCGTATTGATGATGATTACGAAGATATGTTGATACAGGCGTACATCGATGCGGCGCTGGAGGTTTGCCAGAAGCATATCGGCAAGCGGTTTGATAACGGGCTGGAGTTTACGCCAGCTATCAAGATTGGCTGTCTGATGTACGTATCTCAGCTGTACGAGTACCGCACGATGATTGGTGATACCGACGCCAAAGAGATACCGATGGCTGTCTCTGCGTTGTGGTCTGTCTATCGTGATGTGGGGGTGTACTGATGCCGTGGCAACCACTACGCCGGTGCAATGAGCCGGGATGTAATAAACGGGTGAAGTCTGGCAAGTGTGACGAGCATAAGCGGGATGCCCGCCGACAAAGCGACAGCCGAAGAGGTACGCGAACAGAGCGTGGTTACTCCAACCGCTGGGGCGAATACCGTCGTCATTTTCTAAAAGCTAATCCGCTGTGTGTCCATTGTCTCAAGGCTGGCGTCTATGCATCGGCAACTATCGTCGATCACATCATCCCTATCGAGGGTGAAGCTGATGTGCTGTTCTGGCCCGCCAGTAATCACCAGTCGTTATGCGCTGCCTGTCATGGACGGAAGACAACCACAACAGACCCGGTGACGAAGCAGCAGCGTAAAGCCGGTAAGTTCCGCGAGCAGGAAGAAGCAGCACGTCATCGCACCGACTGGATCTATGAGGCAAACAATGACTGAGCAGGAACAGCAGCGGCTGATTAGTGGGCTGATAAAGCAGCGTGAGTCATGGCAACCAGCCAGACAGAGAGCGCATAAGAAGCCCGTAGCAAAGCGCATGAGCCAGCGTGACCGGGAGCTTATGGAATGCTTTCGCAACCGCTGACAGGCCGAATGGACGGGGTGGGGGAGGTTTTTCAGGACAAACCCCTCTCAGCGAGGAACCACCCGCCCCCTCAAATTTTTACGCACAGTGTTTTTTTTGAAAATAAAACAGACAGGTAAACAGTAAGTTATGGCAAGACCACCCAAACCGCCCGCCTATCTTGATGAGATCGCGGCGCAGCAGTGGAAAGCAAAGGCGAAGCAGCTGGCGGAGCGCGGTGATCTGACGCCTGCCGACTGGAACAACCTTGAGCTGTATTGCGTCAATTACTCGATGTACCGCAAAGCCGTGGAAGACCTTGCCACGCGGGGATTCAGCATAGTG
>OIEO01000176.1_pt1 | contig 10740 bp, 9 predicted proteins | sample 1581851 | NCBI WGS metagenome assembly OIEO01 (sample SAMN03281010, study PRJEB24777) | human gut metagenome | isolation source: fecal sample PR157 from 1 month old male Malay infant, caesarean delivered... | reverse complement strand
CAGAGACTTGGTATTCATTTTTCGTCCGAGGACGTTAAGAATCCATGTCACTTTGAGTGCCCACACAGATTGTCTGATAAATTGTTAAAGAGCAGTGCAACGCGGCTTTCGCTCACCGTTGCGAGGTGGCGTATATTACGCTTTCCTCTTTCAGAGTCAACCCGTTATTTCAGGATTTTTTCTCTTCAACCGACTGCGTTGTCTGTGAAGTGATTCACATCCGCCGTGTCGATGGAGGCGCATTATAGGGAGTTCGCGAACGACCGCAACCGAAAAGTTGCAAAAAAATGACTGACTGCTGCATTCCCCAGCAAAAACCCCGCCTTATACCCATTTATGCACAAAGTTATCCACAATTCTGCACGGATCCCAATGCGATCCCACGAATTGACGCGGGAAGATCAACTATACTGGCGGCAAATACTCTTCTCTGTTCAGGCCGCTTCATGACCACACAACGCCTCACCCGTGACTGGCGTCTCCCTACCGCTGGGTTGATGCTGCTGGCAATTCTCTTTGCCGGTTTTACCCTGCATGCGCACTGGAACGCCTTTATCCAGTGGTGTCTTGCCACGCAAATTACCCTGCACCGCTATCTGGTGATGTACCTGCTGCAGTTGAATAACCACCAGTACAGCGGCGGATTATGGTTGTTAACGGGGGCTTTCCTTTATGGCGTACTCCACGCCATTGGCCCCGGGCACGGAAAATTCATTGTGACGACCTATCTGACCACCAATAAGGAAAGCGAGCTGGCCGCCCGGGTCGTCCCCTTCCTGGGCAGCCTGATGCAGGGCGTCAGCGCCATTCTGTTTGTCTTTATCCTGGCGGTAGGGTTTAACCCTCGCCTCAGGGGATATCAGTACCAGCCGCTGGTATGTGGAGAAGGTCAGCGCAGTGCTTATTGGCGCATCGGCGCATTTAGTCATTACCAGGCGCTGAAGAGCCTGCGCCCGCGCAGGATGTCTGTCTCTGCCATTAAGCCGCTTCATCAGCACGACGAACACTGTGGCTGCGGCCATCACGGCGTAGGTACAGACCTGACGCAGGGCGACTGGAAAACTCGTCTGGGCGTAATTCTGGCGATCGGCGCACGCCCGTGCAGCGGGGCGATCATGATCCTGATGTTCTCCAACGCGCTGGGCATTGTTACCTGGGGGATGGCCGCAGTCATGACCATGTCGCTGGGAACCGCTCTTTCTATTATGGGGCTTTCACTGGCTGTACGTTACGCCCGCGAACGCACGGTGGCCTGGTTCGGAGAAAGCGCCTCGTTAAAATGGCTGGTGCCGACCGTCAAAATAGCCGGAGGGATAGTCCTGATCCTGTTCGCGACGGTGCTGTTCCTGACGGTGATCCCCATCAGCGCCAATGGCGACTACATCGCCGCAGGATGCTAATAAAAGAAAACCCGCCAGCGGCGGGTTTTTTGTTACTCATTGATGCGTGGATGCTGATCCACCAGTCGGGAACGTTTTTTCTGCAGCTCTTCAATCTCGGCGTCAATATCCTCAATCTTCTGCTCTACATTATCGTAGTGCTCACGGAGGATCTCTTTCGCTTCCTGGATATCCGATGCCGCAGGCGTTGCGCCTTTGAGAGGGCGATTCGCCGTCTCCTTCATAGTAATACCGGTAATCAAACCAATCACCGCGATCACCATCAGGTAATAAGCAGGCATCATCAGGTTCTGCGTGCTCTCCACCAGCGAGGCGGCAAGCGTCGGGGTCAGACCGGCAATCAGCACCGAGATGTTGAAGGCCGCGGCCAGCGCGCTGTAGCGAATATGGGTCGGGAACATCGCGGGCAGCGTTGAGGCCATCACCCCGATAAAGCAGTTAAGGATCACCGCCAGCATCAGCAGACCGGCAAAAATCAGCCCCAGTACATTACTGTTGATCAGAATAAATGCCGGGATGGCGAGGGCAAACAGCGCAACGCTTCCCAGAATAATGAACGGTCGACGACCAAAGCGGTCACTCAACAGGCCCATAATCGGCTGCACAAACAGCATACCCACCATGATGGCGATAATGATCAGCACACCGTGATCTTCCGAGTAGTGCAGGTTGTGCGACAGGTAGCTCGGCATGTAGGTCAACAGCATGTAGTAGGTCACGTTGGTGGAGATCACCAGACCGATACAGACCAGCAGGCTTCGCCAGTGCTTGGTGGCAATCTCTTTGAACGATACCTTCGGACCGTCCTGCAGCCCTTCGCGGTCACCCTGCTCCAGCTTATCAACGTGCTGCTGGAACGCAGGCGTCTCTTCAAGCGCATGACGCAGGTAGAGACCAATGATCCCCAGCGGCAGTGCCAGGAAGAATGGGATACGCCAGCCCCAGTCGAGGAAGTTCTCTTACCCCCACCACGGTTGAATCAGCACCACCACGCCCGCGCCCAGGACAAAACCGGCAATGGAGCCGAAGTCCAGCCAGCTTCCCATCAAACCCGCGCTTACGGTCAGGAGAATACTCGGCAACGAAGATCGAGGCGCCAGTATATTCACCGCCCACGGAGAAGCCCTGTGCCATCTTACAGATCAGCAGCAGAATCGGAGCCCAAATGCCGATGGTGGCATAAGAAGGGATAAGACCGATACAGAATGTACTGATCGACATAATGACGATGGTGATAGCCAGGATCTTCTGACGACCATATTTATCACCGAGCATACCGAAGAACAGACCACCCAGCGGGCGAATCAGGAAGGGAACGGAGAACGTACCCAGTGCCGCAATCATCTGCAAGCTGGGATCGGCCCCGGGGAAAAACACTTTACCTAACGCATAGGCCACAAAGCCGTAGACACCAAAATCGAACCATTCCATCGCATTACCGAGCGAGGCTGCGGTAATCGCTTTACGCAGTTTGGCGTCATCAATAATGGTGACGTCGCGAAGCGTGATGGGTTTAATCTTTTTCCTTCTCAGCATAGCTATCCTCGTTGACTCGGCCCTGTCTGTTTCACAGTCCAGTGTGCGTTCTGTGAACCATGGGATCCGCTCCATGCGAATCGCCTTATTCAAGCGTAGCAGGTTTACTTACATTGACGTTTTACGTCGATACAACCGAACCTGTTGACGCCTGCCTGGGCAGTTAATGACCTTTTTACCCTACCAGCGTTTATATTTGTGATCAACTTCACACATATTTCAGCATCAGGTCAACTCAGTCCAGTATTTGTCAATCAGTGCAAATAAGCCCTTTCTCATCCCCGCCTCATGAGCTCTCTCACGCACGTCATGAGTTCTTTCGCAACAAAAAAACAAACCACGTTTACTCACATTCAATTTACATAAATTTTCTTCATCAGGAAGCCGCCGATAGTTTTACATTGAATATGTGACAAAGATAACTAAAACGATGTTTTATTTTGATTGAATCAATATTCCAATGATCGCATGATAAATCCGAATACAGCATTTCATGTGTTTTCCAATGAAGTTAATCGAGAGAAAACATTTATTTTCCTGGCGGGATTATCGAGAAACGCCACTCAAACACAAATGCCAATCAATTGAATTTATTGACTAATTTTTAACACCGAACGCCCGTCCTGCGGGGTCAGATGTGAGGATTGTCCATGAAGATTAAAGCCACGATAGAACGCATACCCGGCGGTATGATGCTGGTTCCGCTGGTGCTGGGCGCCATCCTGAATACCCTTGCCCCTGATACCGGGGCTTATTTTGGTGGTTTCACAAAAGGCATGATAACGGGCACGGTTCCAATTCTTGCCGTCTGGTTTTTTTGTATCGGTGCATCCATTAATTTGCGGGCGACCGGTACCGTATTACGGAAATCCGGCACGCTGGTAATAACCAAAATAGCGGTAGCCTGGGCGGTGGCAATGATATGCGCGATGTTCATCCCAGAGAATGGAATTCAAACCGGGTTCTTCGCGGGGTTATCGGTGCTGGCGATTGTCTCCGCGATGGATATGACTAACGGCGGATTGTACGCCAGCCTGATGAACCAGTACGGGACGAAAGAAGAGTCCGGCGCATTTGTCTTGATGTCTCTCGAATCAGGCCCGCTGATGACGATGCTGATCCTGGGGTCCGCTGGCCTGGCCTCTTTTGAACCCCACCACTTTGTCGGCGCAATCCTGCCCTTCCTGATCGGCTTTGCCCTTGGCAACCTCGATCACGATCTGCGTGATTTCTTCAGCAAAGCCACGCCGGTGCTGATCCCGTTCTTCGGCTTTGCGCTGGGGAACACCATCAACCTGAAGGTTATCCTTGATACCGGCCTGCTGGGTATTGTGCTGGGTGTCGCCGTAATCGTCATTACCGGTATTCCGCTGATCGTTGCCGACCGCGTGATCGGGGGAGGAAACGGCACGGCGGGCGTCGCCGCCTCTTCAGCCGCAGGCGCTGCCGTCGCCAACCCGGTGATTATTGCCCAGATTAACCCGGCCTTCGAACCGGTAGCCGCTTCAGCGACGGCGCTGGTTGCCGCCAGCGTGATTGTCACTGCGCTACTGGTGCCGATCATCACGGCGCTATATGCGAAACGCTACGCCAATACCCCCGAGCAGAATATCGAACGAAAAGCGGTCGAACTCCGCCATTAACACACCGCACCAAACCCTCCCCTCTTCCCTGCGGGGAGAGGGTGAGGGGTAAGGGATTTACCCAAAAATCTCTTCCACCATCCCGTCCACCAGCCGTTTTGCCGAACAGAGCCTCGGCATCCCCAGTGCGACGGTCTGCCAGTTTTGCGTCACTGACCAGCTCACCGGATGCTTATCCGCCTGACACCAGTCCCCCAGCCAGCCCAGCATGTCTTTATGATCGATCGATCCGGGAGAAGCAGGCGCTGTCAGCCACTGGTGATAAAAATGGCGGGTCGTGGGTGAGGCATTAATGCCCTGCGCCAGATAGTTAGCCGCCATGCTGCGCAGGTTATCCTTAAGCATGGCCGCCACATCTTCTTTCGCGAGGCGGCATGCGTCGCCAAATGCTCCCCAGCGCAGTTCTTCCAGAACGATAAAACAGCGCCCGGCCAGCGACCAGCCATCATAATGTCCGGCCCGCCAGCGGGTAAAAATTTGCTCGCTGTGCTCACCCGCCTGCACCGTTAGCCCGCGCTGGGTCAGCGCCTTTTCTTTCCAGGCTGCGCGTTGGGTAAAATGAGACACGAGATCGGCGTACTGCTGCGTCAGTCCGGGAGACTGCAGGGTGCGTGGGTGAGTCTGCTGACGCAGCGCAATCAGCTTCTCTGCCATCAGCGTCAGCGCGAGATGGCCCGGATCAAGCATCCCGGCCAGCTTTTCCGCCAGCCCCAGGCGCAGCGCCGCATTTTCATTGAGCATCCCCGCCATCGCCCAGGGGCGTAGCCGGGTATGCGTCATGATTTCCTGCGTCAAACGCTCGCGAAACTGCAGCTGCTGTGGTCCCAGGCGAGGATGACGCGCCGCGTCTCCCCCCTGCACCAGATCGACCATAAATTTTGGATTAATACACTCCAGCGTTCGCCCGGGGCCGTCCAGTAGTGGTGTTGTCATGGTTGCTCTGCCGCGAATAGAGTTTGAATATCATCGCGTAACAGTCGGGTATCTTCCTGTATCCACGTCGCAGTAGTGATGCTTTGCTTCAACAACTGACAGAGCGCTCGGGTTGAGTGCTCATTTTGCTGACGCACTGCGAGGCTATCACGCAAGCTTTCCTGTAACCCGGTCAGGCACAACGAAAATTCTGCAAAGAACGTCGCCATTCCTGCCGTAACAGAGACATCGACCTGCGCGGACAAAGCTTTACGTATTTGTTCACAAAACTGATCAATATGTTGCTTAAATTTGTCATGTAGCTGAGCAATGTCGATAACATAGCGCGTGCGCGTTTCCACATACTCGTCCCAGCCCCAGCCAGGATTATTGAGCCAGCGAGAGACCGTTTCGCGCATGCTGCTCCCGCCGGAAGGCGGGGCGGCCTGGCTGTCGTCCTGCGCAATCGCATCGTTAAACAGCGCTCGCGTATTGAAGTTAAGCTGGCTTGCCTGAAACGCCGGGAAGCTGATCCGCGCCCGAAAACCCGCATGGCTCAGATGCTCTTTAATACGCGTTTCGATGGGACGCATGGCTTCGTTAAGAGAACGCGCCAGCGTGGACTCCAGCTGATCGAAGCGTAACGCCAGCTCACGGCCGATCTTCGTCTGGGCATCCTGCATCACCCGCTCGCAGGAAGCGCGTAATTTACTCAGCGCAATCTGCGCCTGCCCTTCATCGTCCAGCACCAGCTGCTTCACCCTCTCACCGCGAAGTTGCTGCCGTTCGGTGCCTGCCGAATCAAGAATCGGGGGCGTGCTGAACACCTGGTCAATCGCCTGGTGAAGCGCGGTTTTTTGGGATCCCATAAAGTCCGCGGTGGCGTTCAGCGCTTCCTCAACCTCGTGTTTCACCTCATCGCTCACCACGCGCTGACGCGTCTGCAAAAGCGCCATGTCCTCTTCCAGACGTGCGATATTCAGCTCCAGCGCCTCAAAGGCCACCGTCAGCCCCTGATAGCGGAAATCGAGATACTCGCGGGCGTTTTGCGCGTAGTTAAGAAGCTTATGCGAGGCCGAACGCAGCGCGTAGAGCGAGGCATTGGCATAGGCGGCGTAAATCAGTTTCCTTATCGGTTGCTCGAAGAGCGAATCTTCCCAGAGCAAATCGGCAGAATGTCGGATATGGTCGATATCGTCCAGGTCCGCCGTACGCCAGCGACGTCCGAGTGCGGCTTCGGCAAAATCCTGCACCCAGGGTTGCTCCTGATGATCCGGCAGTCGTCCATGCGAACTTAGCTCATAGCGCGCGCGGTTCGCCAGATACGCCCACATGGACGACACGGGGTAAATCTGGCCAGGCGAAATATTGCCTTTCATTAAGGTGCCGGAGATCATCGCCCGAATCTGTTCTTCATCATCGCTATTGCGATCTTTCTGATCGAATTTATTGACCAGCGCATACAGCGGCACCGATTTTCCCGCCGCGGAAATCGCCTGGCGGACTTCTTCATCAGAAATGGATTTAAGCTGGGTATAATCCATTACGGCCAGCACCGCCGATGCGCGGGACAACTGCTCGCTGAGCATTTTTTGCAGATGCGGCTGTCCGGCCTCGTTCGGCCCGGGCGTATCGAGCAGCGTCAGTTGCCCGAGGTGGGCATCCAGGCCCGCAAGATGCACGAACTCCACTTCAATTACCGGGATATGTTCAATAGCCGTATATTCAGAGAACGGAAACTCCACACCCAGCGCCTGGGAAAGTCTCACCAGATCGTTGAGGCTTTTCAGACAATGAAATATCGGCTGCGCGCCCAGGTGATGCTTCTCAAACGCTTCCCCTTTTTCAATGCGCTCCAGCAGCGTATTCATGTCTTTATCAATTTCCAGACGCTGAGCCAGCTTCCCGCGGTCGTAATCACAGAGCTGTTTCTGAAGCAGTTGGATCAATTCATCAATCGGGGAGGCATGAGAGAAATGCAGCACCGGTTCCTTCTGACCCGGCGTGTGGCGAATCAACGTCGGAAGCGCCGTCATTGGACGATTGCGGTTCGGCAACACTTCGGTACCCACAATCGCATTAATAGTGGTCGATTTCCCCGCTTTCATGGTGCCAACAATGGCCAGGACCATTTCCAGCCGGGTTATTTTGCGTAATTCATTATTCAGCATCGCCTGCTGGGCGTCGACACCGCGCGCGCTAAAATGCAAAGGTAAAACGTTGTTTGTTTCGCCAGTAATAGCAGCCTCTGTGCTCTCCAGCATCTCAGTGGGCATTGATTTCAACGTATCAAGATTTTGCAGGGCAAGCTGTAACAAACGCTCGGCTTCCTGGCTTAATTCAAAAATGGTCTGTGTGTGCATGATAAAAGCCTTTCCTTAACGCAAATTTATTACTTTTATTAAGCCACTGCTTTTAATTATGTTGTTCAGGCTTATATGATCACGTGTGGAAAACATGTTCGCCGAAATATAACTGATTGAAGATAATCAGGAATAATTCCCTATCCTTGCATGGCGTGTAGAACTCTTCTCCAGGCCTGATAGCCAAAAGAAAAAAGCGTAGCCCATTTTTAAGAAACTTCAGGATATATCACCATTATTTACCCACCTAAAAAGAGAGGTAATGCACCACTGCCATAAGATATGTATGGCAGCAAAGTCCGGAGATAAATAACAATGTGTCGCTTCACCTTATCCGAAATGGCAGAGCGTAGCAATTTGCTGCAATAAAATATTCGATATATTTATCGTCATTTCTTCCCACCGTGTTAATGGACATAAGCTTCGCGTAACTGACTGACAGAACGTGTCACTCCCGATACGCTTTTTGGCTTTTTTAATTCACAATATCACCGACAACGGTGTGGATTTGCGCTATACTTGCCGCCTTTTTCGGCACCCTGCCGTCATTTAGCTGGCACTTTCCAGCGCGTTTACACTTTTGAGGATACCGATATGTCTCTCCCACACTGCCCAAAATGCAATTCTGAATACACCTATGAAGATAATGGCATGTTCATCTGCCCGGAATGCGCTCATGAATGGAATGATGCCGAGCCGGCTCAGGATGCTGATGCGCTCATCGTAAAAGATGCGAACGGCAACCTGCTGGCGGACGGTGACAGCGTTACCGTCGTTAAGGACCTGAAGGTGAAAGGCAGTTCTTCCATGCTGAAGATCGGCACCAAAGTGAAGAATATCCGTCTGGTCGAAGGCGATCACAACATCGACTGCAAAATTGACGGCTTCGGTCCAATGAAACTGAAATCTGAGTTTGTGAAAAAGAACTGATTTTTCACCTGTACGCCCGGTAAGCGAAGCGCCACCGGGCGCTTTTGCCGGATGCGCTACGCTTATCCGGCCTACAAAAAAAGAACTAAACTTAACGGGCTTTTCTTACGTGAGGTAAAGATTATGCCGTTAAGTCCCTACATCTCTTTCGCCGGCAACTGCGCTGAGGCCACCGCCTTTTACCAACAAGCCGTCGGCGCAGAACTTCTCTATAAAATTACCTTCGGCGGAAATGCCAAAAAAGCGATAACAGCGAAGAAGGCTGTCCGTCCGGTATGCAGTTTCCGGATTCGGCTATCGCCCACTCCAACGTCCGCATTGCGGGCAGCGATATCATGATGAGCGACGGGATGCCGCCCGGCAGCAACGCGCAGTACGCGGGCTTTACGCTGGTTCTCGACACCCAGGACGTCAATGAAGGCAAGCGCTGGTTCGACAACCTCACCGCGGGCGGGAACATCGACATGGCGTGGCAGGAGACCTTCTGGGCGCACGGTTTCGGTAAAGTCACCGACAAATACGGCGTGCCGTGGATGATTAACGTCGTCAAGCAACAAACGTCGTAGGCAGGACACGCGCAGCGCAGCCGGCAACAGCGCCCGGTGGCGCTGCGCTGACCGGGCCTACGGTGATTGCCATCAAACTCCGCTCAACTCTTCAAACTCCCGCAACCTGCACTTAACCCAAATGTCACATTGATGCGCCAGCATGAGGCCACATTTATCGTGAGGCCCCGCACATGCAAACTGTCATCCACGTCGAGAAACTGAGCAAGACCTTCAATCACAACAAGGCTCTGCATGCCGTTGATCTGACCGTCCGGCAGGGCGACATGGTGGCGCTTCTCGGGCCTTCCGGCTCGGGTAAATCCACCCTTCTGCGCCATTTGAGCGGGCTTATCACCGGCGATAAAACGCCGGAAAGCCACGTCGAGCTGCTGGGTAATACCGTACAGCGCGCCGGGCGTCTGGCGAGCGATATCCGCAAGAGCCGCGCCCAGACGGGCTACATCTTCCAGCAGTTCAACCTGGTAAACCGCCTGACGGTGCTGGAGAACGTGCTGATTGGCGCGCTCGGCAGCACCCCGTTCTGGCGCACCTGTCTGCGCTGGTTCACCCCTTCCCAGAAGCAGGAAGCTTTACAGGCGCTGACCCGCGTCGGCATGGCGCATTTCGCCCACCAGCGCGTCTCCACCCTGTCCGGTGGACAACAGCAGCGCGTGGCGATTGCGCGCGCGCTGATGCAAAAAGCGCAAATCATTCTTGCTGACGAACCCATCGCCTCGCTGGACCCGGAGTCCGCCCGCATCGTGATGGAGACCCTGCGCGACATTAACCAGAACGACGGCATTACCGTGGTGGTCACGCTCCATCAGGTGGATTACGCCCTGCGCTACTGCGAACGCATCGTCGCCCTGCGTCAGGGGCACGTGTTCTTTGATGGCGCGAGCCATCAGTTTGATAACGAACGTTTTGACCATCTCTACCGCAGCATTAACCGCGTCGAAGAGAACGCGCAGGCTGCTTAAATAAACCCGATCCGAGGAAAGTACATGAGCTACAAAGCCGTTGCCGCGCTGGCCTTTACCAGCATGTTCAGCCTCAGCACCCTGTTAAACCCGGCGTATGCGGAAGAGCAGGAAAAAGCGCTGAACTTCGGCATTATTTCGACGGAATCACAGCAAAACCTGAAACCTCAGTGGGAACCGTTCCTGAAAGATATGGAAACCAAGCTGGGGATCAAAGTGAACGCCTTCTTCGCCCCGGACTACGCGGGCATCATCCAGGGGATGCGCTTTAATAAAGTGGACATCGCCTGGTACGGCAACCTCTCCGCCATGGAAGCGGTGGACCGCGCGAACGGCCAGGTCTTTGCCCAGACCGTCGCGGCAGATGGCTCCCCGGGCTACTGGAGCGTGCTGATCGTCAACAAAGACAGCCCGATCAACAACCTCAA
>OIEO01000175.1_pt1 | contig 10862 bp, 12 predicted proteins | sample 1581851 | NCBI WGS metagenome assembly OIEO01 (sample SAMN03281010, study PRJEB24777) | human gut metagenome | isolation source: fecal sample PR157 from 1 month old male Malay infant, caesarean delivered... | reverse complement strand
AGCACCAGCTCGGCCTGGCCGTTATCTTCCAGGCGGATCTCCTTCAGATGCGCCATATTCACCAGGTACTGGCGGTGACAGCGAATCAGCGGCGTGCGGCTCTCCAGCGTGCGCAGGGTCAGCTCGGTAAACCCTTCGTTCCCTTCCGCGCTGGTAACAAATACCCCGCTCAGGCGGCTGCTGACAAAGGCCACATCATCCATCTGCAGAAGATAGATCCGGCTGTGCCCGGTGCAGGGAATAAACTTCAGCGGCTGCTGGTTCTCCGCCAGCAGCGTGACGTCCTGCACGGTGCGCTCCTGGCGTAAACGGTTGAGCGTTTTATCCAGACGCTTCTCTTCAATCGGCTTGAGTAAATAATCAAACGCATGCTCCTCAAAGGCCTTAACGGCATATTCGTCGAACGCCGTCAGAAACACGATGTAGGGACGATGTTCCGGGTCAAGCATGCCGACCATCTCCAGCCCGCTGATGCGGGGCATCTGAATGTCGAGGAACAGCACGTCCGGGCGCAGCTTGTGCACCGCGCCGATAGCCTCAATGGCGTTGGCGCATTCCCCCACAATCTCAACATCCGGCTGCTCCTGCAGCCAGAACGCGCAGGTTTTCCCGTGCCAGCGGCTCGTCATCCACAATCAGCACTCTTAACATGCGTTTTCCTCCAGCGGCAGTCGTACGGTAATACGGGTAAATCGGTCGGGCTCGCAGGCGACGGTAATGCCACAGTCATCGCCAAAATGGGCGCGCAGGCGTTTATCCACCAGGCTCATCCCTAAACCGCCGGAGGCGGAAGGCTGATAAAGCCCGGCATTATCTTCAATATCCAGCACCAGGTGATGGTTGAATCGGCTGGCGGCAATGGTTATCTCCCCCCTTCCCAGCAGCTGTGATGTACCGTGCTTAATGGCGTTTTCGACAATCGGCTGCAGGGTAAAGGCCGGAAGATGCTGATACGCCAGCTCGTCCGGCACGGAGAGCGACACCTGCAGACGCGACTGGAAACGCGCCTGCTCAATCTGCAGATAGGCATTCACGTGCTCAATCTCATCGGCGAGGGTCACGATCTCCGACGGCCGCTTCAGGTTCTTGCGGAAAAAAGGTCGACAGAAACTGCACCAGCTGCGCGGCCTGATCGCTGTCGCGGCGGATCACCGCTTTAAGCGTATTGAGGGCGTTGAACAGGAAATGCGGATTGACCTGCGCATGCAGCAGCTTAATCTCCGACTGCGTCAGCAGGGCTTTCTGCCGCTCATACTGTCCGGCGAGGATTTGCGCGGACAGCAGCTGGGCGATCCCCTCCCCCAGCGTGCGGTTGATGGAGCTGAACAGACGGTTTTTCGCCTCATACAGCTTGATGGTGCCCATCACCCGCTGATTCTCGCCGCGAAGCGGAATCACCAGCGTGGAGCCCAGCTTGCACTGGGGATGCAGCGAACAGCGGTAAGGCACTTCGTTACCGTCGGCATACACCACCTCGCCGGTTTCGATGGCGCGCAGCGTATAGGCTGAGGAGATCGGTTTGCCCGGCAGATGGTGATCGTCGCCGGTGCCGGTAAAGGCCAGCAGCTTTTCCCGATCGGTTATCGCCACCGCGCCGATATCCAGCTCCTTGTAGAGCACCTGGGCCACCTTCATGCTGTTCTCTTCGTTAAACCCCTGGCGCAGGATCCCTTCGGTCGAGGCGGCAACCTTCAGCGCCGTGGCGGAAAAGGCCGAGGTGTACTTCTCAAACATGGCGCGCTTGTCGAGCAGAATGCGCATAAACAGCGCCGCGCCCACGGTATTGGTCACCATCATCGGAGCGGCAATGCTGCTGACCAGGTGCAGCGCATCCTCAAACGGACGGGCAATCAGCAGAATGATCGCCATCTGCGCCATTTCGGCCACAAAGGTAATGGCTCCGGCGGTGAGCGGGCTGAAGACTTTATCCGGGCGACCGCGCTTGATCATATAGCTGTGCACCAGGCCGCCGAGGAGCCCTTCAACGATCGTAGAGATCATACAGCTCAGCCGCCGTCATCCCGCCCATGGAATAGCGATGCAGCCCCCGGTTAAACCGACAAGCCCCCCGACGACGGGACCGCCGAGCAGCCCGCCCATCACCGCGCCGATAGCGCGCGTATTGGCAATAGAGTCTTCGATATGAAGACCAAACCAGGTCCCCATAATGCAGAATATGGAAAATACGACGTAGCAGAGGAATTTGTGCGGCAGACGGACGGTGACCTGCATCAGCGGGATAAACAGGCGCGTTTTGCTCATCAGCCAGGCAATGACCAGAAACACGCACATCTGCTGAAGCAACAGCAGCACCAGGTTAAACTCGTACATACTCAAAACCGCACACGCTAAAAAACGCGTAACATACACGGATGCGGCTCAACTTTCTTTGAAGCATCCCAAAAAAGCGTAAAATCGTGCCCGTTATCACACCTTTTTCAGAATATCGCATACGCTTCGCATTCTTTGTGCAAAAAACAATCAATTCTTCCTGGTTCGGCAAAGTGGGTCTACAGTTAAGCTGGGGACGCGTAAGCCAGGGGGCGAATATGGCGCTTTACACGATCGGTGAAGTGGCACTCCTTTGTGATATCAATCCCGTTACCCTACGGGCGTGGCAGCGACGGTATGGATTACTCAAACCGCAGAGGACCGACGGTGGGCATCGCCTTTTTAATGATGACGATATCGACCGCATTCGCGAAATCAAAAGCTGGATCGACAACGGCGTGCAGGTTGGGAAAGTGAAGTCCCTGCTGAGCCACGACGACCCGGATACGCAACATCTCTGGCGCGAACAACAGGAAACCCTGCTGCGGCTCCTGCAGGCGGGCAACCTGCAGCGCCTGCGTGGATGGATAAAAGAGCAGGGTCGCGATTACCCGGCGCAGACGCTGATCTCCCATCTTTTCATTCCGCTCAGGCGACGCCTGCAGTGCCAGCAGTCCACCCTGCAGGCGCTGCTCAGCATGCTCGACGGCGTGCTGATCAACTACATTTGCCGTCTGCCTTGCCTCAGCGAAGAACAAGCCGGAAAAGATGCGCTGGTTGTCGGCTGGAACGTACACGATACCACCCGCCTGTGGCTGGAAGCGTGGATTGCCACCCAGAAGGGCTGGCGCGTGGATGTTCTGGTGCACTCGCTGGCGCAGCTCAGACCTGAGTTTTTCGACGGCCAGACCCTGCTGGTCTGGTGTGGCGAAGTGCCGTCCGCTTCGCAGCAACAGCTGCTGACGGAATGGCGTGAGAATGGTTACCCGGTCTATTCCCTTGGTCCGGATGAGCCATAACAGCATTTAATGGTTCATTAACAGCTGCGCTTCACCGTATAATTGTTCCGTTAACAACAGGAGCACATGATGAAGGCAACCAAACTGGCCATTATTACCCTTTTTGTCCTGATGGCCGTAAGCGGTATCGGCGGCGTGATGCTGGCAGGGTACTCGTTTATTGTTCGCGGCGGTGTCGGCTGAGGTACAGCGCCAGCCGCTCAAAAGCGCGATCGACGACGATTGCCGCCAGCGCAACCAGCAGCGCTCCCTGCACAATATACGCCGTATTAAACCCGCTTAAGCCGATAATGATCGGCGTGCCGAGCGTATTAGCGCCGACCGTCGACGCAATGGTCGCCGTCCCGATGTTAATGATGACCGACGTGCGGATCCCGGCAATGATAACCGGTGCCGCTAGCGGCAGTTCAACCTTGCGCAGCCGCTGACCGCGACTCATCCCCATCCCTTCCGCCACGCTCAGCACGGACGCAGGTACCGCCGCGAGGCCCGCCAGCGTGCCCTGCAGCACCGGCAATACGCCGTACAGAATCAGCGCAATGATGGCAGGCTGTTGGCCAAAGCCCATCACCGGCACCGCTATCGCCAGCACCGCCACCGGGGGAAACGTCTGTCCGATGGCCGCAATCGTCTCCACCAGCGGGCGAAACTCCCGGCCCGCGGGCCGCGTGACCGCGATGCCCGCCCCCACGCCCAGCACAACCGCGATGGCGCTTGAGAGCGCCACCAGCCAGAGATGCGCCAGGGCGAGATTAATGAAGCTCTCCTGCTGATACACCGGCCGCGGCAGCCCGGGAAAGAGACTGTTAAACAGCACCGCGCTGTGGGGCATCAGAAACAGTAAGCCGACAAAGAGCGCTACCAGCCAGAGAAGCGGATCACGCAGTGCCTTCACGCGTCACCTCCCCGGCCAGCAGATCGCGAAAGTGTAAGGTGCCGCACGGCGCGCCCCGGGCATCCGAAACGGGCAATACTTCGCACTGGCGCGCGACAAACGCGGAGAGCGCATCCCGCAGGCTCATCTGCGCCTGCAGCGGTTCGCCGCTCACCGGCGCCGCCTCCCGACGCATATAGTCGCTGACCGTTCGCAGGGAGAGCAGCCTGACGCCCAACTCGCTGCGGCCAAAAAACTCGCGCACAAAGTCGTTCTTCGGCCAGGTTAACAGCTCAAGCGGCGAGCCCTGCTGCACCACTTCGCCATGATCCATCAGCACCAGATGGTCGGCCAGGCGCAGGGCTTCATCAATATCGTGCGTCACGAGTACGATCGTGCGTCCGAGAATGCGGTGAATGCGGGTCATCTCCGCCTGCAGCGCCCCGCGCGTGACCGGATCCAGCGCGCCGAAGGGTTCGTCCATCAGCAGCACCTGCGGGTTGGCCGCCAGCGCACGCGCCACGCCCACGCGCTGCTGCTGCCCGCCGGAAAGCTGGTGCGGATAGCGGTCGCGCAGCGCGGGCTCTAGCCCCAGCAGAGCCATCAGCTCATCAACACGTTCGGCGATTTTCGTCCGCGACCATTTCTCCAGCTGCAGCACGGTGGCGATGTTCTGCGCCACCGTCCAGTGCGGAAACAGGCCGATAGACTGTATGGCATAGCCCATCCGACGGCGCAGCTCCAACACCGGCAGGCTGCGGATCTCTTCCCCGGCAAAGCGGATCAGCCCGCTGTCATGCTCCACCAGCCGGTTGATCATCTTCAGCGTGGTGGACTTGCCCGACCCGGAGGTGCCAATCAGCACGGAAAAACGCCCCCCTCGGCAAAGTTCAGGTTCAGGTGGCTCGCCGCGGGGCGACCGGCAAAGGTTTTACTGACATCATGAAAATTCAATCATTGGCTCTTCTCCCGAGCAGCGCGAGCCATAAGGCAAACAATGCGTCGACGACCACCGCCAGCGCAATCGTGGGCACCACGCCCAATAACACCAGATCCAGGGCACTGCTCAGCAGCCCCTGGAAGACCAGCGCGCCAAAGCCGCCCGCGCCAATCAGCGCCGCAATCACCGCCATGCCGACGGTCTGGACCGCCACCACCCGCAGGCTGCGCAACAGCAGGGGCAGCGCCAGCGGCAGCTGAATTTTCCAGAAACACTGCCGCGCGCTCATTCCCATCGCATGGGCGCTTTCCAGCACGTCAGGTGCGACCTGGCCTAAGCCCGCGACCACGCCGCGTACCAGCGGCAGCAGGGCATACAGCACCAGCGCGATAAGCGCGGGCGTTAATCCCGTTCCGGCTATTCCCAGCATTCCCAGCGCCGGAAACGACTTCACCAGCCCGGCCAGCGGCGCAATCAGCAGGCCAAACAGCGCGACGGAAGGAATGGTCTGGATAACGTTGAGCACGGTAAAAACCCCGCCCTGGCGTGAAGGATGGCGATAGCACCACATACCAAGGGGGATCCCAACCAGAAGCGCCGGAACGAGCGTACCGAAGAGGATCGTCAGGTGCTGCGCGAGGGCATCATCAAACACCTCCTGACGGTTGGCGTACTCTTTTAACAGCGAGAGGTTGTTCAGCTCACCGCTGAACAGCAGGAGTAAAGGAATACACCATATCTGCGCGTTGAGCACCCATCGCCAGACGGCGCTGGGGATGAGTCGACGAATCGCATCGCTGCAGGCCAGCAGGCAGAGCGCCAGCCACAGCCACAGGCCGCTGCCGATAGTGGTTCTCGCCAGCGGGCTTTCCGCCGAGGCCATATGCGTCGCCGCCAGCCCGGCGCTCCAGAACAGGAGAATAAACAGCCCTTCAGAGAGAAGCAGCGTCAGCCACTGGGCCGGGCGTCCCTGCCAGAGCGACAGGATCACCCACGCGCCCAGCGCCGCCGCCAGCCACCCCGGCGTAAACGACCAGACCTGCCAGAGCGCTTTGCCCTCCCCCGACATCAGGCGGTTTGGGGCAACGTTGACAAACGGTAACGCGACCGCCGCGATGGCCACGCAGGCCAGCAGCAGCAGGACGCGGTTATGACATTTTATTGGCACAGCCTTTTCCCGTTACTTCACAAGCCCTTGTTGTTTCAGGAAGTCGGCGGCCACTTTTTTGGCATCCAGCCCCTCGACGGCAATGCTGGCATTCAGCTGCTGCAGCGTTTTTTCATCCAGCTTTTCGAAGACCGGTTTGAGCCATTCTGTAATGTCCGGGTACGCTTTCAGCACCGCCTCACGCACCACCGGGGTCGGCGCGTAAATTGGCTGTACGCCTTTTGGATCGGTCAGGGTCTGCAGGCCAAGCGCCGCCACCGGGCCGTCGGTGCCGTAGGCCATGGCCGCGTTAACGCCGGAAGTTTGCTGTGCCGCCGCTTTGATGGTCACTGCGGTATCCCCGCCCGCCAGCGAGAGCAGCTGCGCCTGGTCGAGCTTGAAGTCGTAGGCTTTTTCAAACGCGGGCAGCGCGTCAGGACGCTCGATGAACTCCGCCGACGCCGCAAGCTTAAAGTCGCCCTTCTCTTTCAGGTAGCGGCTGAGATCCGCCAGGGTAGTCAGCTTCCCTTTCTCTGCCACGTCCTTGCGCACGGCGATAGTCCAGGTATTGTTGGCCGGCGCCGGGGTCAGCCAGACCAGTTTGTTCTGTTCCGCGTCGAGTTTTTTTGACTTTCTCATACCCGGCTTTGGCGTTTTTTCCATGCCGGATCGTTTTCATCTTTGAAGAAGAATGCGCCGTTGCCGGTGTATTCCGGGTAGATATCCAGCTCGCCGGAGGTAATCGCGCCGCGCACGACGGGCGTGGTGCCGAGCTGGACTTTATTGACCGTTTTCACGCCGTGGCTTTCCAGCACCTGCAAGATGATATTGCCGAGCAGCGCGCCTTCGGTATCGATCTTCGAACCCACTTTTACCGGCTCCGCCGCCTGTAACGGCAGGCTCAGCGCCGCCAGTAACACCGCAGATCCCAACATCCCCTTTGCAATCGTCATTCCGCTATCCTCAATTTTTTTGCTGCCTTTTTCAGAGGCTTGAGAGAAAAGCGTAGCTTAAAACGGCGGAATTAACCGTCAAAATGCCTTTTTAGCATAAGGTAAGACGCCTCCCCGCAGGACGGGGGGAGGCAAAGGAGGGAAAGGTTACAGCAGCTCGAACTCACCTTTATTCACGCGGGCGGAGTCCACGCCGATAAAGACGTTAAACTTGCCCGGTTCCGCATCGTATTTCATCTGCTGGTTCCAGAACTTCAGCGCATCCACGTCGATCGGGAAGCTGATGGTTTTGGTTTCCCCCGGCTTCAGCGTGACCTTCTCGAAGCCGCGCAGCTGTTTCACCGGACGGCTCATCGACGCGGTGACATCCTGCACGTACATCTGGATCACCGTAGCCCCTTCGCGCTTGCCGGTGTTAGTCACCTCAACGCTGGCGGTGACGTTGCCGTCACGCTTCAGGGTCGGCGCCGACATTTTCACGTCGGAGACCTTGAAGGTGGTGTAGCTCAGGCCGTAACCAAACGGATAGAGCGGGCCGTTAGCTTCGTCGAAGTAGCGAGAGGTGTACTTGTTCGGCTTGTCGGCGTTGTACGGGCGACCGGTGTTCAGGTGGCTGTAGTAAACCGGGATCTGCCCGACGGAGCGCGGGAAGGACATCGGCAGCTTGCCCGACGGGTTGTAATCGCCAAACAGCACGTCGGCGATGGCGTTACCGCCTTCGGTACCGGCGAACCAGGTTTCCAGGATGGCGTCAGCCTGCTGGTCTTCCTTCACCAGCGCCAGCGGACGCCCGTTCATCAGCACCAGCACCAGCGGCTTGCCGGTGGCTTTCAGGGCGGCGATCAGATCGCGCTGGCTCTGTGGAATGGTGATATCGGTACGGCTGGAGGCTTCGTGCGCCATACCCTGCGCCTCACCCACGACCGCGACAACGACGTCAGACTGCTTCGCGGCGTTCACCGCTTCGTCAATCATCTCCTTCGGCGTGCGCGGATCGACCTTCACCGCTTCCTCGTACTGGTTGAGGAAGGTCACGATGTCTTTATCGTTGGTGACGTTCGCCCCTTTGGCGTAAATCACTTTGGCGTTTTCACCGACGGCACTCTTGATACCGGTCAGCACGGTCACGGACTGGTCAGCCACGCCCGCCGCAGACCAGCTCCCCATGACGTCGCGCTTGCTGTCGGCCAGCGGCCCCACCACGGCAATGGTGCCGGATTTTTTCAGCGGCAGCGTGTCGAGGCGGTTCTTCAGCAGCACCAGGCTTTCGCGCGCCACTTCACGCGCTTCTTTACGGTGCAGGCGGCTTTCGGCATTGGTATCTGCCGGGTCGGAGTCTTTCGGACCCAGGTGGCTGTACGGATCGTTAAACAGCCCCATGTCGTATTTCACGTTCAGCACGTGACGGGTGGCATCGTCCAGCTCCGCCATCGTCACCTTGCCGCTCTTCACCAGCCCCGGCAGGTACTTGCTGTAATACTCGTCGCTCATGCTCATGTTGATGCCGGACTTGAGCGCCACGCGCACCGCGTCTTCCGGATCGGAGGCGGTACCGTGTTTGATCAGCTCTTTAATCGCGCCGTGGTCAGAAACGGTGATACCCTTAAAGCCCCACTGGTCGCGCAGCACGTCTTTCAGCAGCCAGGAATCAGAGGTTGCAGGCGTGCCGTTCAGCGAGTTCAGCGCCACCATCACCGCACCGCTGCCTGCATCCAGCCCCGCTTTGTACGGCGGCATATAGTCGTTGAACAGGCGCTGCGGGCTCATATCGACGGTGTTGTACTCTTTACCGCCCTCTACCGCGCCGTAGGCCGCAAAGTGCTTGACGCTGGTCATTACCGAGTAGCGGTCCGCCGGGCTTTTGCCCTGCATCGCTTCCACCATGGTTTTACCCATCGTGGAGGTTAAAAACGTATCTTCACCAAAGCCTTCCGAGCCGCGGCCCCAGCGCGGATCGCGCGAGACGTCCACCATGGGCGCCCAGGTCATGTTCAGCCCGTCGTCCGCCGCTTCATAAGCCGACACGCGCCCGACGGTTTTCACCGCGTCGAGGTTAAAGGAAGACGCTAAGCCGAGGCTGATGGGGAAGACGGTACGCTGGCCGTGCACCACGTCATAGGCAAAGAACAGGGGAATTTTCAGGCGGCTGAGATCCATCACCTGGTCCTGCATCTTGCGGATATCCTGGCGGGTGACGGTATTAAAGATGGCGCCTACCTGCCCGTCTTTGATCATCTCGCGGATCGCCTCTTTCGGGTTATCCGGGCCGACGCTGATCAGACGCAGCTGGCCGATTTTCTCATCGACCGTCATTTTCTTGAGCAATTCCGTGACAAACGCATCCCGCGCTTCAGGCGTGAGCGGGTGATTGCCAAACAAATCCTCTGCCAGCGCAGGTTGCAGCGCCAGGCTGACGGCGACACCTACAGAACATAGCCATTTCATGTCGTTTTACTCTCTCATCAATAACCGCCGGACGATCTCGGCCATACCGTGCGAAAAGCGCAGTGTGCCACAAACCCTCCGATCGTTGCAGGGTTATTCTCTGATTTTTCTCGTGAATACTCGACCGCTTAACAGTTAATCGCGCTATGCTTTACAGCGAGAAATTTGCCCCACCACAAGGAGTGGAAGATGTCTTCTGTTCGAACTGACGATAACAAAACCTTTATTAACGAACTGTCGCGCCTGGTTGGCTCCTCTCACCTGCTTACCGACCCGGCTAAAACCGCCCGCTACCGCAAGGGCTTCCGCTCCGGTCAGGGCGAGGCGCTGGCGGTGGTTTTCCCCGGCACGCTGCTGGAGCTGTGGCGCGTCCTGAGCGCCTGCGTCGCTGCCGACAAGATTATTTTAATGCAGGCGGCCAACACCGGCCTGACCGAAGGCTCCACGCCGAACGGCAACGATTACGATCGTGACATCGTGATTATCAGCACCCTGCGCCTCGACAAGCTGCACCTGTTGGATAAAGGCGCAGCAGGTGCTCGCGTTCCCCGGCACGACGCTCTACTCCCTCGAAAAAAGCGCTTAAGCCGCTGGGCCGCGAACCGCACTCGGTGATCGGCTCCTCCTGCATTGGCGCCTCGGTGGTCGGTGGGATCTGCAATAACTCTGGCGGCTCGCTGGTGCAGCGCGGCCCCGCCTATACCGAGATGTCCCTGTTTGCCCGTATTGACGAAAACGGCAAGCTGACGCTGGTGAACCACCTGGGAATCGATCTCGGCGTCACGCCAGAACAGATCCTCAGCAAGCTCGACGACGATCGCGTGAAGGATGAAGACGTTCAGCACGACGGTCGCCATGCGCACGATCACGACTACGTGACCCGCGTGCGGGATATCAATGCCGATACGCCGGCGCGCTATAACGCCGACCCGGACCGCCTGTTCGAATCCTCCGGCTGCGCGGGCAAGCTGGCCGTTTTTGCGGTGCGTCTCGACACCTTCCCGGGCCGAGAAAAAATGCAGCAGGTATTCTACATCGGCACCAACCAGCCTGAGGTTCTGACGGAGATCCGCCGTCATATTCTGGGCGAATTTCACCCATCTGCCGGTGGCGGGCGAGTACATGCACCGGGAACATTTACGACATCGCCGAGCGCTACGGCAAAGACACGTTCCTGATGATCGACAAGCTCGGCACCGACAAAATGCCGTTC
>OIEO01000174.1_pt1 | contig 10868 bp, 13 predicted proteins | sample 1581851 | NCBI WGS metagenome assembly OIEO01 (sample SAMN03281010, study PRJEB24777) | human gut metagenome | isolation source: fecal sample PR157 from 1 month old male Malay infant, caesarean delivered... | reverse complement strand
AGCGGAGAATTTCGGTAACGCCATCTATATCGCCAACCATCAGAACAACTACGATATGGTGACGGCCTCCAATATCGTGCTTCCACCGACCGTGACGGTGGGCAAAAAAAAGCCTGCTGTGGATCCCGTTTTTTGGTCAGCTGTACTGGCTTACCGGTAACCTGCTGATTGACCGTAATAACCGTGCAAAAGCGCACGGCACCATTGCAGAAGTGGTGAATCATTTTAAAAAGCGCAGGATCTCAATCTGGATGTTCCCGGAAGGGACGCGCAGCCGCGGCCGCGGCCTGCTGCCGTTCAAATACCGGTGCGTTTCATGCCGCAATTGCGGCAGGTGTTCCAATTATTCCTGTGTGCGTTTCCAATACTTCGAATAAGATTAATCTTAACCGCCTGAATAACGGGCTGGTGATTGTCGAAATGCTGCCACCCGTCGATACCAGCAAATACGGTAAAGATCAGGTGCGCGAGCTGGCAGCGCACTGCCGTGATCTGATGGCTGAGCATATTGCGCTGCTCGACAAAGAAGTCGCAGAGAGAGAAGCCGCCGGTAAGATCTAACCCGGCGTTGAAGGGAAAACGAATTCCCGCGTTGTTAGTCGTTTCAGATGGAGCTTATATGTCACTCAGTCGGCGTCAGTTTATTCAGGCTTCGGGGATCGCCCTTTGTGCGGGTGCGATGCCGCTGACAGCCAGCGCCGCCGGGCAGCAACAGCCGCTGCCTATTCCGCCACTCATTGAATCCCGTCGCGGCCAGCCGCTTTTCCTGACGCTGCAGCGCAGCCACTGGTCCTTTACCCAGGGGACGCGTGCGCCGGTCTGGGGCATTAACGGACGTTACCTTGGGCCGACCATACGCGTGTGGAATGGCGATGACGTAAAGCTCATCTACAGTAACCGTACCCCTGAAAATGTCGCCATGACCATCAGCGGCCTGCAGGTCCCTGGCCCGCTGATTGGCGGCGCGGCGCGCATGATGTCGCCCAGCGCCGACTGGGCGCCCGTTCTGCCGATTCGCCAGAGCGCGGCAACCCTGTGGTATCACGCCAACACCCCTAACCGCACGGCGCAGCAGGTCTATAACGGCCTGGCCGGCATGTGGCTGGTGGAAGATGAAGTCAGCAAATCCCTGCCGATCCCGAACCACTACGGCGTGGATGACTTCCCGATTATCATCCAGGACAAACGTCTGGATAATTTCGGTACGCCGGAATACAGCGAACCGGGGAGCGGTGGCTTCGTTGGCGATACGCTGCTGGTTAACGGCGCGCAGAGCCCGTATGTCGAAGTGTCCCGTGGCTGGGTGCGCCTGCGCCTGCTCAACGCGTCTAACTCGCGCCGCTATCAGCTGCAAATGAGCGATGGCCGTCCGCTGCACGTGATCTCCGGCGATCAGGGCTTTTTACCGGCACCGGTGTCCGTCAAACAGCTCGCGCTCGCGCCGGGTGAGCGTCGCGAAATTCTCATTGATATGACCAACGGGGATGAAGTCTCTGTGACCTGCGGCGAAGCGGCAAGCATTGTTGACCGTATTCGCGGGTTCTTTGAACCGTCGAGCATTCTTGTCTCGACCCTGGTGCTGACCCTGCGTCCAACCGGCCTGCTGCCGCTGGTGACCGATAGCCTGCCCATGCGCCTGCTGCCGCAGGAGATCATGAGCGGCTCCCCGGTGCGCAGCCGTGATATCAGCCTGGGCGACGATCCGGGCATCAACGGTGCGCTGTGGGACGTCAACCGTATCGACATCACCGCGCAGCAGGGCACCTGGGAGCGCTGGACGGTGCGTTCAGATATGCCGCAGTCGTTCCATATTGAAGGGGTAAGCTTCCTGATCCGCAACGTTAACGGCGCGATGCCGTTCCCGGAAGATCGCGGCTGGAAAGATACCGTCTGGGTGGACGGTCAGGTTGAACTGCTCGTCTACTACGGCCAGCCTTCGTGGCCGCACTTCCCGTTCCTGTTCCACAGCCAGACGCTGGAGATGATGGACAGGAGCTCCGTAGGGCAGATGCTGATCAACCCCGCGCCATAACCACTGACCATTCCCGGTTCGCCGGGAATGGTTTATGCCCGCCAGAAAAAGCGCGAGAACAGAATCAGCACCGGGTAAATTTCCAGACGCCCTAAGATCATCGCCGCGCACATCAACAGCTTAGCCCCTTCTGTTAACGTGCCGAACGTCGACGCCGTCTCGCCAAATCCCAGCCCCATGTTGTTGATACAGGCGGCGACCGTCGCGAATGACGTAAACAGATCGTAGCCCATCAGATTAAGCGCCCAGACAAAAAAGCCCGTGATCATCACGTAGAGAAAGAAGAAGCTCCAGACCGAGCGCAGGACGCGTTCATTCACCACGCTTTTGCCCACCTTAATGCTCAGCAGCGCGCGCGGATGCGCCAGCTGGTTCATCTCCTGAATACTCTGCTTGAACATAATCAAAAACGCAGGGCTTTGATCCCGCCGCAGGTCGAGCCTACGCAGCCGCCAAAAAAGCTGGCGCTCAACAGCAGGAAGATGGTGTGGGTGGGCCATTGGGCGTAGTCGGCGGTCGACAGGCCATTATCGGTCATCATCGAACTGGCAAGGAAGAAGGCGTGCACCAGGCTATCCGTGGGGCTGTACATGCCTGCATGCCAGACCTGCCAGGCGGTGATGAGGATAATCGCCGCAGCGGCGCTCAGGAAGAATTTAACCTCCGGGCTGCGACGAATCGGCTTCAGGGTGCGTCGGACAATGGCGACGTACCAGAGGGTGAAGTTAAACGCGGAGAGCAGCGAAAACGCCCCGGCAACCAGCTCGATTGCGTGGCTGTCATAAAAACCAATGCTCTCGCTGCGGGTGGAGAAGCCGCCCAGTGACACGGTCGAAAGCCCGTGACAGACGGCGTCAAAAAAGGACATTCCCGCCAGCCAGTAGGCCAGAGTGCAGGCCATGCCCAGCGCGAAGTAGGTCACCCACAGCGTGCGCGCGGTATCGGCAAGGCGGGGCGTCAGACGCTCCTCCTTGAACGGCCCCGGCATCTCTGACTGATAGAGCTTCATGCCGCCAATGCCCAGCAGCGGCAGGACCGCGACGGCCAGCACGATGACGCCTAACCCGCCAATGAAATTCAGCTGAGCGCGGTAATAGAGGTACGACTTAGGCAGGGCGCTGACGTCCCCGATCACCGTCGCTCCGGTAGTGGTGATCCCGGAAACCCCTTCAAAGAGCGCGTCAGCAAAGGAGAGCTGAAGCCCGTCATCCATCCAGAGCGGCATGGCGCTGATCAACGAAAACAGCAGCCAGAACAGCACGATAATCACGAAACCGTCGCGGGTGCGCAGCTGGATGCCGGCGTGGCGGGTTGCCCGCCAGGTTAAGCCTCCGAGACTAAAAAAGGTTAAAAAAGTGGTCAGGAAGGCAAAGTAGGTCCGCTCTTTATTCAGCAGGGCGATAACCATCGGCGGCAGCATGGAAAGGCTGTACAGCAGCACAAGGAAACCGCAGAGGTGCAGGACAACCCGCAGCTGGGAGACATGTAACGAATCGTTGGGCTTCACAACTGAGCTCCGCACAAACACGCATTCCGGGGCAAATCACCGGAAAATAGAGTGAATATTATGATCCAAAATTATCAGGGCGGCATATTTTAACGACTTCCGTGAATATCTGCCTGCTTCCTGCATCCTTTTCTTCAAATCTGGCAGATGAACAGCGTATAATCCCGCCCTTTTGTTTATTTTTTCTTCGGAAGCATTATGAGCGCAATTTCCCTGATCCAGCCGGATCGTGACCTCTTCTCCTGGCCCCAGTACTGGGCGGCCTGCTTTGGACCGGCGCCGTTCCTGCCGATGTCCCGGGAAGAGATGACCAACTGGGCTGGGACAGCTGCGACATCATTCTGGTCACGGGCGATGCCTACGTTGACCACCCGAGCTTCGGCATGGCCATCTGTGGCCGCATGCTTGAGGCGCAGGGCTTCCGCGTGGGGATCATCTCCCAGCCTGACTGGAACAGCAAAGACGACTTTATGCGTCTGGGTAAACCGAACCTGTTCTTCGGCGTGACCGCGGGCAACATGGACTCGATGATCAACCGCTATACCGCTGACCGTAAGCTGCGCCATGACGACGCCTACACGCCGGATAACGTGGCGGGCAAACGTCCGGACCGCGCAACCCTCGTCTACACCCAGCGCTGCAAAGAAGCCTGGAAAGACGTGCCGGTGATCCTGGGCGGCATCGAGGCGAGCCTGCGCCGTACCGCACACTACGACTACTGGTCAGATACCGTGCGCCGCTCGGTGCTGGTGGATTCCAAGGCCGACATGCTGATTTACGGAAACGGCGAGCGTCCGCTGGTGGAAGTGGCGCACCGCCTGTCGCAGGGCGAGCCGGTGAGCAGCATCCGCGACGTGCGCAATACTGCGATCATGGTGAAAGAGGCGCTGCCGGGCTGGCGCGGGGTAGATTCCAGCATCATCGATATGCCGGGCAAAATCGACCCGATCCCACATCCGTACGGCGACGATCTGCCGTGTGCCGATAACAAACCGGTAGAGCCAAAGAAGGCGGAAGCGAAGGCGATCGTCGTGCAGCCGCCGCGTCCGAAGCCTTGGGAAAAGACCTACGTACTGCTGCCCTCCTACGAGAAGGTGAAAGCCGACAAGGTGCTCTACGCGCACGCGTCCCGTATTCTGCACCATGAAACCAACCCCGGCTGCGCCCGCGCGCTGATGCAAAAGCACGGCGAGCGCTTTATCTGGATCAACCCGCCAGCGATCCCGCTCTCCACCGAAGAGATGGACAGCGTCTTTGCGCTGCCGTACAAGCGCGTGCCGCACCCGGTCGTACGGCAACGCCCGCATCCCGGCGTATGAGATGATCCGCTTCTCGATCAACATCATGCGCGGCTGCTTCGGTGGCTGTTCCTTCTGCTCCATTACCGAGCACGAAGGGCGCATTATTCAGAGCCGCTCTGAAGATTCGATCATCAATGAGATCGAAGCCATTCGCGACTCCGTGCCGGGCTTTACCGGCGTGATTTCCGATCTTGGCGGCCCAACCGCCAACATGTATATGCTGCGCTGCAAATCACCGCGCGCGGAACAGACCTGTCGTCGCCTCTCCTGCGTCTATCCGAGCATTTGTGAGCACATGGACACCAACCACGAGCCGACGATCAACCTCTACCGCCGCGCGCGCGATCTGAAGGGCATCAAGAAGATCCTCATCGCGTCCGGGGTGCGTTATGACATCGCCGTGGAAGATCCGCGCTACATCAAAGAGCTGGCGACGCACCACGTTGGTGGCTATCTCAAGATTGCGCCGGAGCACACCGAAGAAGGCCCGCTGTCGAAGATGATGAAGCCGGGCATGGGCAGCTACGATCGTTTTAAACAGCTGTTCGACACCTACTCGAAGCAGGCGGGCAAAGAGCAGTATCTGATCCCGTACTTCATCTCCGCCCACCCGGGCACGCGTGATGAGGACATGGTGAACCTGGCGCTGTGGCTGAAGCAGCGCCGCTTCCGCCTGGATCAGGTGCAGAACTTCTATCCGTCACCGCTCGCCAACTCGACGACCATGTACTACACCGGCAAGAACCCGCTGAGTAAGATTGGCTATAAGAGTGAAGACGTGGTGGTCCGAAGGGGATAAACAGCGTCGTCTGCACAAAGCGCTGCTGCGCTACCACGATCCGGCCAACTGGCCGCTGATCCGCCAGGCGCTGGAAGAGATGGGCAAAAAGCACCTGATCGGCTCGCGCCGCGACTGTCTGGTACCGGCCCCGACGCTGGAGGAGATGCGCGAAGCGCGTCGCCAGAATCGCAATACGCGCCCGGCGCTGACCAAGCACACGCCGATTGTGCATCAGCGTTCGAACGGTGGAGCGGGAACGAAGAAGAACGTAAAACGTAAGATCGGTTAAACCTGTAACAAAGCCCGGTGGCGCTAGCGCTTACCGGGCCTACAGGCCAGCGCGTAGGCCGGGTAAGGCGCAGCCGCCACCCGGCTTTTTTACGCGACTATCCGCCAAACTGATCCGGGTCTGGCCCAAGCCGCTTGCCCTTATCCAGCTTCGCAATTTCCCCCAGCTCATCTTTGTCCAGACGGAAATCCCAGACGTCGAAGTTCTCGGCGATGCGCGATGGCGTGACCGATTTCGGGATCACCACCAGGCCGTTGTCCAGATGCCAGCGAATGACGATCTGCGCCGGGGTTTTGCCGTATTTATCCGTCCAGGTCGCGGATAATTTTCTGATCGAATACCCCTTCACCGCCCTGAGCCAGCGGGCTCCAGGATTCGGTCTGAATCTTATGCGTGGCGTTCCAGGCGTGAAGCTGGCGCTGCTGCAACAGCGGGTGCAGTTCGATCTGGTTAATCACAGGCGCGACGCCCGTCTCGTCAATCAGCCGCTGCAGGTGATGAACCTGGAAGTTACAGACGCCGATGCTTTTTCACCAGCCCCCTCTTTTTTGCAGTTCAATCATCCCCTTTCCAGGCATCAACGTAATGGTCGATGGCCGGAACCGGCCAGTGCATGAGATACAGGTCGACGAAATCGAGCTGGAGCTTCTCCAGACTCTCCTGCAGGGCTTCGCGGGGACGTTTTTGATCGTCATTCCACAGTTTCGTGGTGATGAATAACTCATCGCGGGGGACACCGGCGCTGGCCAGTGCGGTCCCCACGCCGTCCTCGTTTTTGTACGCGGCGGCGGTGTCAATCGACCGGTAGCCGACTTCCAGGGCTTTATGAATGGCGGAGACGACCTCGTCGTTACCGGCTTTCCATACACCTAGCCCCAGCTGGGGCATCACGTTGCCGTCCTGCAGCTTGATTACGGTTTGGTTTGCCATTTTTCCTCCTTCAGGTGCGCATCGCCGGAGGGAGACTCCGGCGATGGGGTGTGCATTAAGTCTGGACGAAATGTCAAAAAACGAAAGTCGGGGGGACAAAAACGCTTAGCGTGCCGCCTCGTAAATACGGCGGCTGACGTCCAGGGTGATGTCGCCGTGCTCGCCCAGATGGGTCATGCCATGCTCTTCGAGTTTCGCCAGCAGGGCTGGGATGGAGCTACCGTCCAGACCGTAGCCAGACAGACGCGTTGGCACGCCCAGACCTTCAAAGAAGCTGCGGGTCGCTTCGATGGCGGCATCAATACGCGCATCGTCAGAACCCTCGGTGATGTTCCACACGCGCTCAGCGTACTGCAGCAGTTTGGCGCGTTTGGTATCACGTTTTTCATTCCACAGCGCAGGCAGCACAACGGCCAGCGTCTGCGCATGATCCAGACCGTGCATCGCCGTCAGTTCGTGGCCCAGCATGTGGGTCGCCCAGTCCTGCGGCACGCCAGCACCGATCAGGCCATTCAGCGCCTGGGTGGCGGCCCACATCACGTTGGCGCGAACGTCATAATTTTCCGGCTCTTTCAGCGCTTTCGGACCTTCTTCAATCAGCGTCAGCAAAATGCCTTCCGCAAAACGATCCTGGATTTTGGCATTCACCGGATACGTGACGTACTGCTCAACGGTATGAACAAAGGCATCGACCACGCCGTTCGCGACCTGACGCGCAGGCAGGGTGTAGGTGTAAACCGGGTCCAGGATGGCGAACACGGGCTGAACGTGTTCGTTCATGAAGGCCTGCTTGTCGCCGGTGGTTTTACGGGAGATCACCGCGCCCTTGTTGGATTCAGAACCCGTCGCTGGCAGGGTCAGCACGGAGCCCATCGGGATGGCGCTTTTGATGTCGCTGCCGCGGGTTTCCAGAATGTGCCACGGATCGATGCCGTCAGCATAGTGCGCTGCCGCCGCGATGAATTTGGTGCCGTCCAGCACGGAGCCGCCGCCGACCGCCAGCAGGAAGGTGATGTTTTTCTTCGCGGGCGATTTTCACCGCGTTCATCAGCGTTTCGTAGGACGGGTTTGGCTCAATGCCGCCGAACTCACGCACGTCCAGACCGTCCAGCGCGCTGTAAACCTGATCCAGCACGCCGGCTTTTTTTCACGCTGCCGCCACCGTAGGTGATCAGCACGCGGGCGTCAGCAGGGATCTGTGCGCGCAGGTCAGCGATAGCGTCTTTACCAAACAGAATGCGGGTTGGGGTGTGAAGATTAAAGTTGTTCATTGCTCGTTCCCTTTAGTGGGTGAAAAACCGTGGTGCGCAGAGGGCGACCTGATGCTGCACATTGTGGCCGTCCGGGGCTACGCCCTCAATGCACATTCCTGCCGATGTCTTGCCCATTTCTACAGAGCGCTGGAGAAAGCGCGGAAAACAACGCACACTGTCAACGTCGAAAACCGCACCCGGAGTAACGCAAGATGAACCGTGAGGCTATCTGCCAGCAGCTCACTGCGCAGATTAAGAGATTGATAGATAATGAAAATCGTGCCAGCGATCTGCTGCCGGACATTCGCCTGCTCTACGGCACGCAGCCCGGAACGCGCACGCCGGTCATGTACCAGCCGGGCATCGTTTTTCTCTTTTCAGGCCATAAAATTGGCTATATCAACGAGCGCGTGTTCCGCTACGACACCAATGAATATCTGCTGCTGACAGTACCTTTACCCTTCGAATGTGAAACCTTCGCGACAGAGGCGGTTCCGCTGGCGGGGATCCGCGTCAATGTTGATATCCTCCAGCTGCAGGAGCTGCTGATGGAGATTGGCGAAGACGAACTCTTCCAGCCTTCGATGGCCTCAAGCGGGATCAACTCGGCGACGCTGTCGGAAGAGATCCTTTGCGCCATTGAACGTCTGCTGGACGTCATGGAGAGGCCGCTGGACGCGCGCATACTGGGCAAGCAGATTATCCGAGAAATTCTGTACCACGTGCTGCTGGGCCCGGGCGGCGGCGCGTTACTTGCCCTGGTGAGCCGACAGACCCACTTCAGCCTGATAAGCCGCGTGCTCAAGCGTATCGAAAGCCAGTACACCGAAAACCTCAGCGTCGACCAGCTGGCGGCGGAAGCCAATATGAGCGTCTCGGCGTTTCACCATAACTTTAAATCGGTGACCAGCACTTCGCCGCTGCAGTACCTCAAAACCTACCGGCTGCATAAGGCGCGGATGCTGATGATCCACGACGGCATGAAGGCCAGCGCGGCGGCGATGCGGGTGGGCTACGAAAGTGCGTCGCAGTTCAGTCGGGAATTTAAGCGCTATTTCGGCGTCACGCCGGGAGAGGATGCGTCACGTATAAGAACGATGCAGGGAGCCTGACGAAAAACGTAGGCCGGGTAAGGCGTAGCCGCCACCCGGCAATTTTTTATCACGCGCTGCAGTACTTCTTCTTAATCACTACCGCGATGGTTCCCACCAGGCCCGCCACCAGCAGGAACATCGGCAGCACCATCAGGAAGGTCATCACCTGATCTTCGTGGTGTTTCACGAAGGGGATCATATTCAGCGCGTAGCCGAATGTCGTCACCACGCCAACCCAAAGCAGGGCGCTCAGCCAGTTGAAGAACTGGAAGCGGCGGTTCGACAAACCGGAAATGCCCGCCATCGTCGGCAGAAGGGTGCGAACGAACGCCAGAAAACGTCCGGCCAGCAGCGCAAGCAGGCCGTGTCGGTCAAACATGCAGGTTGCACGCTGATGGTATTTATGGGGTAACTGCGCCAGCCAGCTTTTGACCACGCGCGTGTTGCCGAGCCAGCGGCCCTGCAGATAGCTCAGCCAGCAGCCCAGGCTGGCTGCGGAAGTGAGGATAACCATCGTGGGCGTAAAGTCCATGACGCCTTTGCCGATCAACGCCCCGGCAAGCAAAAGCAGACTGTCACCGGGTAAAAAAGAGGCTGGCAGTAATCCATTTTCCAGAAACAGCGTTGCGAACATCACGAAATAGACGACGCCTATGACGTGAGGATCCGCCAGGGCGGCAAAATCATGTTGCCAGAGCGCCGCGATAATATCTTGAATAACAGCCATGGACTTTCCTGTGGAACAGCAGATATAGCGCTATTGTACTCCCTAATTCGCCCGTCGGGTTTGATCCCGGGCGCAACTCATGCAGACTTTTCTGCTTGCGGTGTCCACAAAAGCGTCCAGAGAGTACATTTTCAGCCAGCACTCTACACGATACGCTCGAACCCTGCTGCTAAATCCGCAATCAGATCGTCAACATTTTCTAAACCGATATGCAGTCGTATTAGGGTACCGCTGAAGTCCACTTCACCGCCGGGGCGCAGGGCCGCGATCTGCTCCGGCTGGTTAGCCAGGATCAGGGATTCAAAACCGCCCCAGGAATAGGCCATGCTGAAGAGGCTAAAATTATCCAGATAGCTTGCCAGCTCGTCATTATTCAGCCGTTTTTTCAGCACAAACGAGAACAAACCGCTGCTGCCCGTAAAGTCACGTTGCCAGAATTCATGCCCCTTACTGCCCGGCAGCGCCGGATGGTTTACGCGCTCAACCTGCGGATGCTGAGCCAGCCATTCGGCCACCTTCAGGCTGCTTTCGTGGTGCTGACGCAGGCGAACGCCCAGCGTGCGGATTCCGCGGCTGGTCATGTACGCCGTGTCGGCATCCACCATCTGGCCCATCAGATAGGCGTTTTCACGCAGTTGATCCCAGCAGCGCGCGTTGGAAACCGCAGTACCAATCATGCCGTCAGAGTGGCCAATCAGGTATTTCGTCGCCGCCTGGATGGAAATATCAATGTCGAATTCCAGCGCTTTAAACAGCACGCCTGCCGCCCAGGTGTTGTCGATCATAATGATCGCCTCTGGCGCTTTGCTGCGCACGGCCTTGACGATAGCCGGCACGTCGTGAACTTCCATGGTGAGTGACCCCGGCGATTCCAGGAACACAATGCGCGTGTTTGGCTGAATAAGTTCGGCAATACCTTCACCAATCAGCGGGTCGAACCAGCCGGTCGTCACG
>OIEO01000173.1_pt1 | contig 10874 bp, 13 predicted proteins | sample 1581851 | NCBI WGS metagenome assembly OIEO01 (sample SAMN03281010, study PRJEB24777) | human gut metagenome | isolation source: fecal sample PR157 from 1 month old male Malay infant, caesarean delivered... | reverse complement strand
GTGATTTTCACGCCGCATCTGGGCAGCTTCCCGCGTGGGATCCTCGAAACCATTACCTGCCGCCTGAAGCCTGGCGTGACCAAAGAGCAGGTGAATGAGGTCTTCACGCAGGCGTATGCGGACAAACCGCTGGTGCGTCTGTACGACAAAGGCGTGCCGGCGCTGAAAAATGTGGTCGGCCTGCCGTTCTGCGACATCGGCTTTGCCGTGCAGGGTGAGCATCTCATCGTGGTGGCCGCAGAAGATAACTTACTGAAAGGCGCTGCCGCTCAGGCAATGCAGTGTGCAAATATTCGTTTCGGTTTCCCGGAAACGCAGGCTCTTATTTAAGGTGTGATGATGAACCCATTAATTATCAAACTCGGTGGTGTACTGCTGGACAGCGAAGAAGCGCTGGAGCGTCTGTTTACCGCGCTGGTGAACTATCGCGAATCACACCAACGTCCGCTGGTGATTGTGCACGGCGGCGGCTGCGTGGTGGATGAGCTGATGAAAGGGCTCAACCTGCCGTGATCAAGAAAAACGGCCTGCGCGTGACGCCTGCGGACCAGATTGACATTATCACCGGTGCGCTGGCGGGTACGGCGAACAAAACCCTGCTGTCCTGGGCGAAGAAACACCGCATTGCTTCCGTTGGCCTCTACCTGGGGATGGCGACAGCGTAAAAGTGACCCAGCTCGACGAAGCGCTCGGTCACGTTGGACTGGCGCAGCCGGGTTCGCCTAAGCTGATTAACACGTTGCTGGAAGGCGGTTTCCTGCCGGTGGTGAGCTCTATCGGCGTGACCGAAGAGGGCGAGCTGATGAACGTTAACGCTGACCAGGCGGCAACTGCACTGGCGGCAACGCTGGGTGCGGACCTGATCCTGCTCTCCGACGTGAGCGGCATTCTGGACGGAAAAGGCCAGCGCATTGCGGAAATGACTGCGGCAAAAGCCGAGCAGCTGATTGCGCAGGGCATCATCACCGACGGCATGATCGTCAAAGTGAACGCCGCGCTGGATGCGGCGCGCACGCTGGGCCGCCCGGTTGATATCGCCTCCTGGCGTCACGCGGAGCAATTGCCGGCGCTGTTTAACGGCACGCCGATTGGCACGCGTATTTTAGCGTAAGTTTTTAATGAATGACCGTAGGCCGGGTAAGCGTAGCGCCACCCGGCGGAACTAACGAATAAAGGAACGATGTTATGGCACTTTGGGGTGGGCGTTTTACACAGGCAGCAGATCAGCGGTTCAAACAGTTCAACGACTCTTTGCGCTTCGACTACCGCCTGGCCGAACAGGATATTGTCGGCTCTGTGGCCTGGTCCAAAGCGCTGGTGACCGTTGGCGTACTGACCGCAGACGAACAGCAGCAGCTGGAAGAGGCGCTGAACAACCTGCTGGAAGAAGTGCGTCTGGATCCGCAGCAAATTCTGCAGAGCGATGCTGAAGATATTCACAGCTGGGTGGAAGGCAAACTGATCGACAAGGTCGGCCAGTTGGGTAAAAAAGCTGCACACCGGCCGTAGCCGTAACGACCAGGTCGCCACCGACCTGAAGCTGTGGTGTAAAGATACCGTCGCGGAGCTGCTGGCGGCTAACCGTCAGCTGCAGACCGCGCTGGTGGAGACCGCACAGAACAATCAGGACGCGGTGATGCCGGGTTATACCCACCTGCAGCGCGCGCAGCCGGTGACCTTTGCGCACTGGTGTCTGGCCTACGTTGAGATGCTGGCGCGTGACGAAAGCCGTCTGCAGGATACCCTGAAGCGTCTGGACGTCAGCCCGCTGGGCAGCGGCGCGCTGGCGGGTACCGCTTACGAAATCGACCGCGAGCAGCTGGCAGGCTGGCTGGGCTTTGCCTCCGCCACCCGCAACAGCCTGGACAGCGTCTCTGACCGCGACCACGTGCTGGAGCTGCTCTCCAATGCGTCTATCGGCATGGTGCACCTGTCGCGCTTTGCTGAAGATCTGATCTTCTTTAACTCCGGCGAAGCGGGCTTCGTTGAGCTGTCCGACCGCGTGACGTCAGGCTCATCCCTGATGCCGCAGAAGAAAAACCCGGATGCGCTGGAGCTGATCCGCGGGAAATGTGGCCGCGTGCAGGGCGCGCTGACCGGCATGATGATGACCCTGAAAGGGCTACCGCTGGCCTACAACAAAGATATGCAGGAAGACAAAGAGGGGCTGTTCGACGCGCTCGACACCTGGCTCGACTGTCTGCATATGGGCGCGCTGGTGCTGGACGGCATTCAGGTGAAGCGTCTGCGCTGTCAGGAAGCGGCGCAGCAGGGCTATGCGAACGCGACCGAGCTGGCGGATTACCTGGTGGCGAAGGGCGTACCGTTCCGTGAAGCGCACCATATTGTCGGTGAAGCGGTAGTGGAAGCCATTCGTCAGGGTAAACCGCTGGAAGATCTGGCGCTGGCCGATCTACAGAAATTCAGCGCGGTTATCGGGGATGATGTGTATCCGATTCTGGCGCTGCAGTCCTGCCTGGATAAGCGTGCGGCGAAAGGCGGCGTGTCGCCTAAGCAGGTGGCGCAGGCAATTGCGGAGGCGAAAAACCGCCTGATTTGATGCCTGAAACGTCGGGTGGCGGCTTCGCCTTACCCGACCTACAAAACCCCAGCCCAACCCTGAGTTGGGCTTTTTTTACGCAAAAAAAAATGCGGATCCTGGAGATCCGCAAAAGTTCACGTTGGCTTTAGTTGTTCGAGTTTTGAGAGAAACTCGCTGACGGTGGCGGGGACGTCAAGGGTCAAACACGTGCCGCCTCGTCTATGTGGTGTATTATTCAACAGAATGCTTGATAGGGATAATCGTTCGTTGCTATTCTATCTATCGCCATGGACTATCGTGGCGATGGAGGATGAATAATGAATATTCGCGATCTTGAATACCTGGTAGCGTTAGCCGAGCATCGTCACTTTCGCCGCGCGGCAGATTCCTGCCACGTCAGCCAGCCCACGCTGAGCGGCCAGATCCGCAAGCTTGAAGACGAGCTGGGCGTGATGCTGCTGGAGCGCACCAGCCGTAAGGTTCTGTTCACACAGGCAGGTCTTCTGCTGGTGGATCAGGCGCGCACCGTGCTGCGCGAGGTCAAAGTGCTCAAGGAAATGGCAAGCCAGCAGGGGGAGGCGATGTCCGGCCCGCTGCATATTGGCCTGATCCCAACCGTTGGCCCGTACCTGTTACCGCACATCATTCCGATGCTGCACCAGACGTTCCCGAAACTCGAAATGTACCTGCATGAAGCGCAGACGCATCAACTGCTGGCGCAGCTGGACAGCGGCAAGCTCGACTGCGCCATTCTGGCACTGGTAAAAGAGAGTGAAGCCTTTATTGAAGTGCCGCTGTTCGATGAGCCGATGATGCTGGCGATCTATGAAGATCACCCGTGGGCGAACCGCGATCGCGTGCCGATGGCCGATCTGGCGGGTGAAAAGCTGCTGATGCTGGAAGATGGCCACTGCCTGCGCGACCAGGCGATGGGCTTCTGTTTCGAAGCGGGTGCTGATGAAGATACCCACTTCCGCGCAACCAGTCTGGAAACGCTGCGAAATATGGTCGCGGCGGGAAGTGGTATAACGCTGCTGCCTGCGCTGGCGGTGCCGCACGAGCGTAAGCGTGATGGCGTGGTCTACTTGCCGTGCATTAAGCCAGAGCCGCGTCGTACAATTGGCCTGGTTTATCGCCCGGGTTCACCGCTGCGCAGCCGCTATGAGCAGCTGGCAGAGGCCATCCGCGGTGCGATGGATGGCCATTTTGACAACGCGTTAAAACAGGCGGTTTAAGCCGTTCAGCGCGGCTACCCGATAGGCTTCCGCCATGGTCGGGTAGTTAAAGGTGGTGTTGACGAAGTACTCAATGGTGTTACCACCACCTTTCTGCTCCATGATCGCCTGGCCGATATGAATGATTTCCGCGGCGCGTTCACCAAAGCAGTGAATCCCAAGGATCTCTTTCGTCTCGCGATGGAACAGAATCTTCAGCGTACCCACGCTCATACCGACGATTTGCGCCCGCGCCAGATGTTTAAACTGCGCACGACCCACCTCGTAAGGCACCTTCATTGACGTCAGCTGCTGCTCGGTTTTGCCGACTGAGCTGATTTCCGGGATGGTGTAGATACCCGTCGGGATATCTTCGATCAGATGCGCCGTCGCTTCGCCCTTCACCAGCGCCTGGGCCGCAATGCGTCCCTGGTCGTAAGCGGCGGAGGCCAGGCTTGGGTAGCCAATCACGTCGCCGACCGCGTAAACGTGCGGCAGGGCGGTCTGATACATGCTGTTGACCTTCAGCTGACCGCGGCTGTCGGTTTCAAGCCCGATATTTTCCAGCTGCAGGGAATCGGTGTTGCCGGTACGGCCGTTGGCGTACAGGAGGCAGTCCGCTTTCAGCTTCTTGCCTGACTTGAGGTGCATGATCACCCCGTCGTCGCAGCCTTCGATCTTCTCGTACTCTTCGTTGTGGCGAATCACCACGCCGCTGTTCCAGAAGTGGTAGGAGAGGGAGTCCGACATCTCCTGATCGAGGAAGGCCAGCAGGCGGTCGCGAGTATTGATCAGGTCAACTTTGACGTCCATTCCGCGGAAGATCGACGCATATTCGCAACCAATGACCCCTGCGCCATAGATAATGACGTGGCGGGGTTCATGGTGCAGGCTCAGAATCGAGTCGCTGTCGTAGACGCGCGGGTGCGAGAAGTCCACGTCGGCCGGATGGTACGGGCGTGAACCGCAGGCAATCACAAATTTTTCAGCGGTGATAGTTTCAACCGATCCGTCGTGGCATTCGAGTGCCAGGGTGTGTTCATCCACAAAATGCGCGTTGCCCTGCAAAATTTCACAGTGGTTACGCTCATAAAACCCCTGACGCATGCGCGTCTGCTGGTTAATGACGGTATCCGCGTGATTCAGGATGTCGGCAAAAGAGGAACGAAGAAGTCGGGAGTGGTCGCTGTAAAGAGGATTCTGGTTAAATTCGATAATGCGGCTAACGGCGTGGCGGAGGGCTTTCGAAGGGATGGTGCCCCAGTGGGTGCAACCGCCGCCGACATTATGGTAGCGCTCAATGACCGCTACTCTGGCTCCCTGTTTCACCAGACCCATAGCAGCGCCTTCGCCGCCGGGGCCGGAACCAATAACTATTGCGTCGTAAATCGTAGGAATGTGGCATGGTAAAGGCTTACCTGTTCTTATACATAAAAAGCAACAGAATCATAACATCATTGCCAGAGTAACCCAATTATCGTTGTGCTTTTTTCCGGCAGTGGAGCACAAACCGCACGTAAACAATCATTCACAAAGCCAGGTAAACAGATTAATTTTATTCTCTGGTATAGTGCCATCAGGCCTTTGGAAGGATTCAACTATCGTGATGGGCGTAAGAGCACAACAAAAAGAGAAAACCCGGCGTTCGCTGGTGGAAGCCGCATTCAGTCAACTGAGTGCTGAGCGAAGTTTTGCCAGTTTGAGCCTGCGCGAGGTTGCACGCGAGGCCGGGATTGCGCCAACGTCCTTCTATCGTCACTTCCGTGATGTGGATGAACTGGGCCTGACCATGGTCGACGAGAGCGGTTTGATGCTGCGCCAGCTGATGCGCCAGGCGCGTCAGCGTATCGCCAAAGGTGGCAGCGTGATCCGTACCTCCGTGTCGACCTTTATGGAATTTATCGGCAACAACCCCAACGCGTTTCGTTTGCTTCTGCGCGAGCGTTCGGGCACGTCGGCGGCGTTTCGTGCCGCCGTTGCGCGTGAAATTCAGCACTTCATCGCGGAACTTGCCGACTATCTTGAACTCGAAAACCATAATGCCGCGTGCGTTTACCGTAAGCACAGGCCGAGGCGATGGTGACGATTGTGTTCAGCGCAGGTGCCGAAGCGCTGGATGTCAGCATTGAACAACGCAAGCAGCTTGAAGAGCGACTGGTATTGCAGCTCAGGATGATCTCCAAAGGCGCGTACTACTGGTATCGCCGTGAACAAGAGAAACTGGCACATCAAACCGAAGAGTGAAGGTGAGTAATGAAACAGTCAGGTCAGGATAAAGGGACGCTGTTGCTGGCATTGATCGCTGGCTTATCCATTAATGGTACGTTCGCCGCTATTTTTAGCTCCATCGTGCCGTTTTCGATTTTCCCGCTGATTGCGCTGGTGCTGACGGTGTACTGCCTGCATCAACGCTACCTGAACCGCACCATGCCGGTGGGGTTACCGGGGCTGGCCGCCGCCTGCTTTATTCTGGGCGTATTGCTGTACAGCACGGTGGTGCGCGCGGAGTATCCGGATATCGGCTCTAACTTCTTCCCTGCGGTACTGTCTGTTGCGCTGGTGTTCTGGATTGGCTCGCGCATGCGTAGCCGTAAGAGCCAGTTACCGGAGTAGATAAGGGTTTTGTAGGCCGGATAAGCGTAGCGCCATCCGGCTTTTTGGCAGGTGGCGCTTCGCTTACCTGCCCTACAAGGCCACATTACTTCGCCGTGAGCAGTACGCCGCACTCCATATGGTGCGTATACGGGAACTGATCGAACAGCGCCAGACGTTCAATCTTGTGCGTCTGGCTTAACGTTTCCAGGTTTTTGCACAGCGTCTCCGGGTTACAGGAGATGTACAAAATACGTGGGTACGCCTTGCACCATCTTCTCGGGTTTCGCTGTCCAGGCCACTGCGCGGCGGGTCGACAAAAATCGTCTCACACTGGTAGCTCTTCAGATCGATTCCTTCCAGACGGTTAAACTGGCGTACGCCGTTCATTGCCTGCGTGAACTCTTCTGCGGCCATACGAATGATCTGCACGTTGTCGATATGGTTGGCGGCAATGTTGTACTGCGCGGCGGCCACCGACGGTTTGGCGATTTCGGTTGCCAGAACGCGATCGAAGTTACGCGCCAGTGCCAGCGAGAAGTTGCCGTTACCGCAGTAGAGTTCAAGCAGATCGCCCTTAGACCCTTCCGTCGCCTTCAGCGCCCACTCCAGCATCTGCACGTTCATCGCGGCGTTCGGCTGGGTAAAACTGTTCTCCACCTGACGATAGACCATCTCTTTACCCGCCACCGACAGGCGCTCGTCGACGTAGTCCTGATCCAGCATGATTTTGGTTTTTGTCGCACGGCCAATCAGGTGAACGTTGATGTTCTGAGCGCGCAGCGCGTCGCGCAGCGCTTCTGCCTGTTCGCGCCACTCGTCGTTAAGAGCTTTGTGGTACAGCAGGGAGACAATCGCCTGATTGCTTTGCGTGGTCAGGTAGTCAATCTGGAAAAGCTTGTTACGCAGTACCGGATTGTTGCGCACGCCGTCCATTATCAGCGTCATTAGCTGGTTAATGAGCTCGCTCGCCGCCGGAAAGCTGTCCACGCGAATACGGGACTTTGTCTGCTGGTCGAAAATGATGTGGTACAGGTCGTCACCGTCGTGCCAGATGCGAAACTCGGCGCGCATGCGGTAGTGGTTGACAGGAGAGCGGAACACCTCGGGAACGGGCGCGTTGAAAGGCGTCATCATACTTTGCAGGCGGACGACTTTCTCTGCCAGCTGCGCGTCGTACTGTTCTGTCGGGAGGTGTTCTGGGGTCATGATGCGTCCTGAGTGATAAAGAATTACGCGGCGATTGTAGGCATTGTTCAGGGGATGTCCAGATTTAATGGCCAATAGCTATCTGGACATCTATACGTATCTAATTGTAGCATTCTGTTTCCGGTCTCCTGAGAGTGAAAAGGGAATCCAGTGTAAATCTGGAGCTGACGCGCAGCGGTAAAGACTGGCGGGATGAGCGTTGTAGACACTGTGAAAATGGGAAGTCTTCATCCTTATATAGCCACCTAGCCCGAAGACCTGCCGGGATCACGTCGCATTTGGTTTCATCATCGCGTGCTATCGATGAGGCCTGCGGCATCCTTCTTATATTGTGGATGCCTTTAACAATGATTGAAAAAAAGTATCGCTGCTGACGGCGTTGTCCGTCACGGCATTTTCGGGCTGGGCGCAGGATAGCGCAGACTCGTTGGTGGTGACGGCAAATCGTTTCGAACAACCTGAAAAAACTATTCTGGCTGCAACCTCGGTTGTGACGCGTGCCGATATTGACCGTTGGCAGTCGACCTCGGTGCTGGACGTTATGCGTCGCCTGCCCGGCGTGGATACGGCGCAAAGTGGTGGGATGGGGCAACTCTCCTCTCTCTTTATCCGTGGCACCAACTCCAGCCACGTCCTGATCCTTGTTGATGGGATCCGCCTTAACCAGGCGGGCGTCACGGGGTCGTCCGATCTCAGCCAGTTCCCAATCTCCCTGGTGCAGCGAATCGAATATGTTCGTGGACCGCGTTCGGCGGTATACGGCTCAGACGCGATTGGTGGTGTCGTAAACATTATTACTACTCGTGCGAAGGACGGTACCACGCTGAATGCTGGCGTAGGCTCGCACGGCTATCAGAATTATGGCGGCAGTACTCAGCAAACACTGGGCGACAGCACGCGCGTCACGCTTGCGGGTGATTACACCTATACCAAAGGGTTTGATGTGGTTGCGGACGGCAACAATGGTGGCCTTGCCCAGACCGATCGCGACGGCTTTATGAATAAAACGCTCTACGGCGCACTGGATCACGCATTCTCAGACCAGTGGAGCGGTTTTGTTCGCGGCTTTGGCTACAGCAACCGTACGGCCTACGACGGCTACTACAGCTCCTTTACCCCTGACGTACTGGTCGATACCCGCCAGCTCTATAGCCAGACCTGGGATGCAGGATTGCGCTTCAACGATGACATCTTTCATTCGCAACTGCTCACCAGCTATAGCCACAGCAAGGACTATAACTACGACCCAAATTTAGGCCGCTACGATTCGACAGCCACGCTGGATGAAATCAAACAGTACAACGTCCAGTGGCTCAACTCCGTTGATGTTGGCCATGGGAACATTGGCGCGGGCGTTGACTGGCAGAAGCAGAGCACCGAGCCGGGTACAAACTACGTGACCAACGGCTACGACCTGCGTAACACCGGCGTCTACCTGACCGGGCTGCAGCAGTTTGGTGACTTCACCCTGGAAGGGGCGGTTCGCAGCGATGACAACTCTCAGTTCGGTCGTCATGGCACCTGGCAAAGCAGTGCGGCCTGGGAGTTCGTGGAGGGGTACCGTTTCGTTGCTTCTTATGGTACGGCCTATAAGGCACCGAATCTGGGTCAACTCTACGGTTTCTATGGCAATGACCATCTTGATCCAGAAGAGAGCAAGCAGTGGGAAGGTGCGTTTGAAGGCCTGACGGCGGGCGTGAGCTGGCGCGTATCCGGCTACCGTAATGACGTTGATAATCTCATCGACTTCGATAATAACCTTCAGCAATATTACAACGTCGGTAAAGCGCGCATTAAAGGCGTGGAAGCGACAGCATCGTTTGATACGGGTCCGTTGACGCATACTGTTGGCTATGACTACGTAGATGCCCGAAATGCCGCAACCAACGAACTTCTGGATCGTCGTGCTAAGCAGCAGGTGAAATATCAGCTCGACACGCAGATCTATGATTTCGACTGGAGCCTGACTTATCACTATCTCGGTACGCGTTACGACACTGACTTTGGTACTTACCCGTCTGAGAAAGTAAAAATGGGCGGTGTAAGCCTGTGGGATGTCGCAGTTTCGTATCCTGTCACCTCACACCTTACAGTTCGTGGTAAAATAGCCAACCTGTTCGATAAAGATTACGAGACAGTATATGGCTACCAAACTGCAGGACGGGAATACACCTTGTCTGGCAGCTACACCTTCTAATCCGCGCCCTACCGTGCTGGTGTTTGATTCCGGCGTCGGTGGGCTTTCGGTCTATGATGAGATTCGGCATCTCCTGCCGGATCTCCATTACATCTACGCCTTCGATAACGTCGCTTTCCCGTATGGGGAAAAGAGCGAAGATTTTATTGTCGAGCGCGTGGTGGAAATCGTCACTGCGGTACAAAAGCGCTATCCCCTTGCGCTGGCCGTTATCGCGTGTAATACGGCGAGCACCGTTTCTCTTCCCGCCCTGCGTGAAAAATTCCAGTTCCCGGTTGTGGGCGTCGTCCCGGCAATAAAGCCTGCCGCGCGTCTGACGGCGAACGGCATTGTGGGCCTGCTGGCCACGCGAGGTACGGTAAAGCGTCCTTATACCCGCGAGCTGATCGACCGTTTCGCCAACGAATGCCAGATTGCGATGCTCGGTTCGGCTGAGCTGGTAGAGATGGCGGAAGCGAAGCTGCATGGCAAGGCGGTATCACTCGACGAGCTGCGTCGTATTCTTCGCCCGTGGCTGCGGATGCCTGAACCCCCGGATACCGTTGTGTTGGGCTGTACCCACTTCCCGCTACTCCAGGAAGAGCTATTAGAGGTGCTGCCGGAGGGGACACGCCTGGTGGATTCCGGCTGCGGCTATCGCCCGTCGTACGGCCTGGTTGCTGGAGCATGAGGCCCCGGATGCGAAATCTACGGATGCGAATATCGCGTTTTGTATGGCGTTAACAAAAGAAACTGAACAACTTTTACCCGTTTTACGCCGTTATGGCTTTGAAACGCTCGAAAAACTGGCGCTATAGCACGGTTTTGAGCAAAAAAGAGACGGTTGAAAGTTTTTTTTTAAAAGAGGGGTTGTCAACGTCTGAGAACTCCCTATAATGCGCCTCCACTGACACGGAACAACGGCTTACAGGCCGCCGGGTTAGCGGGGTTCAGAGATGAACGCCAACAGAGAAAAGCGAAATAATCACTTGACTCTGAATGAGGAAAACGTAATATACGGGACCTCGCAACGGTGAGCGAAAGCCGCGTTGCACTGCTCTTTAACAATTTATCAGACAATCTGTGTGGGCACTCAAAGTGACATGGATTCTTAACGTCCTCGGACGAAAAATGAATACCA
>OIEO01000172.1_pt1 | contig 10897 bp, 14 predicted proteins | sample 1581851 | NCBI WGS metagenome assembly OIEO01 (sample SAMN03281010, study PRJEB24777) | human gut metagenome | isolation source: fecal sample PR157 from 1 month old male Malay infant, caesarean delivered... | reverse complement strand
ATCTCGCTCGCGAAGCTGTAGCCGATTCGTTATCAACGAACTCAATCGCCATCAGCATCCCCTTTGCCGCGCGCTTCCTGGCACAAGGTCAGGGTATTCCCGGCCCAGCTGGCGGAAGCCGTCCAGCAGCATGTCGCCTTTTGCTCCGCCTGCGCAGGCAGGTTTGCTCCAGCAGCACGTTGATGGTCGCCAACGCCGCCGCACAGGCCAGCGGGTTACCGCCAAAGGTGGTGGTATGCAGGAACGGATTGTCGAACAGCACCGAGAAGACTTCTTCGGTGGCGACCGTCGCGCCAATCGGCATCACGCCGCCGCCGAGCGCTTTCGCCAGGCACAGAATGTCCGGCTGCACGTTTCATGCTCGCAGGCGAACATCTTGCCGGTGCGGCCCATGCCGGTCTGTACTTCGTCGAGGATCAGCAACGCGCCAAACTCGTCGCACAGCTGACGCACGGCAGGCAGATAGCCCTGCGGAGGGAGGATGACGCCGCCTTCACCCTGAATGGGCTCCAGGATCACCGCCGCCACGTCATCGCCGGTTTTACGGCATTCACTCAGCACGGTGCGCATGGCGTTAATGTCGCCGAACGGCACGTGGCGGAAGCCCGGCAGCAGCGGCATAAACGGTTTACGGAAAGTGGATTTCGCGGTCGCCGACAGTGCGCCGAGGGATTTACCGTGGAACGCGCCGCTGGTGGCGATAAAGGTGAATTTCCCGCGCGGCGACTGGTACGCTTTGGCGAGCTTAATCGCCGCTTCGACCGATTCTGTGCCGCTGTTGCTGAAGAAGCTGTATTTCAGTTTGCCGGGCGTTAAGGCCGCCAGCGTTTTCGCGAGCATGGCGCGAAGCGGGTCGAGCAGTTCCTGGCTATGGAGAGGTTGTTTCGCAAGTTGATTCTGTACGGCGGAAACCACAACTGGATTACGGTGCCCCACGTTGAAAATTCCAAAACCTCCCAGGCAATCGATAAACTCCTGTCCCTGGGTGTCGACAAGCGTGTTGAGACTTCCCGCTTGCCACTCTACGGCTCCGTAATCCCCGCCGGCGGTAACAGATTTGCGATACTCCAGAAACCCTGGATTGACGTGCTCTTTAAAGTAATCGATGACCTCACGGTTAAGTTGTTTCATCTCCTCATGATCAAGCGTTCGCTTCTCAATGAGATTCAGTGCGTGCGCGGTACAGGCAAGAGCCGAGGCGCTGGAAGGTAACCTGTTCAAAATGTGCTCCCGGGGATCGCGTATCACATGATACTGGTTTAAGTATTGCAGGGATTACGCCACTTCAGAGGCCTTAACGAAAATCGGGATAAACGCCAGGTTAAAATAATGTTGCACAATATTTAATCATGCCGATAGAAGCCAAACGGGATTTAGCGGTACGGGGCAGCAAGTATAAAGAAAGGGGGGAAGAGCATCGCTGCACTAAAGAGGTGCATACGCTGCAACTTAAGCGGGCATTAACAGGTCATACTTTGTCGGTAATTTCTCTACGAAAGTATTTGAAATCAATGAATTAAAATATCGTACAAAAAGTATGGTTTAAGTCAAATCTGCGATCTTCATCAAGTTTAAACAACTAAAGATAAATTGTTTACCGCCGAAAAAACATTGACCCACAAAATTAACATTCAAATAACCTGCAAGGGATTGCTCACGATGTCCTCTCCAACCTATGTCACCCAGAATGAATATCCTCTGGACGATGACACCACCTTAATGTCTACCACAGACGTCCACAGCTACATCACCCACGCCAACGACACCTTTGTTCAGGTGAGCGGCTATCAGCTCGATGAGCTGACGGGCCAGCCGCACAATATGGTGCGCCATCCCGATATGCCGAAAAGCTGCGTTTGCCGATATGTGGTACACGCTGCAGCAGGGCGAGCCGTGGAGCGGGATTGTCTAAAAACCGGCGCGAAAAACGGTGACCACTACTGGGTGCGTGCTAACGCGGTGCCGATGGTCGTCGCGGGCAGGTGACGGGCTATATGTCGATTCGCACCAGAGCCACAGCGGAAGAGATCGCCGCCGTGGAGCCGCTCTACCGGGCGCTGAACGCGGGCGCTGTGAAAAAAACGTATTCACAAAGGCTGGTGGTGGGAAAGGCTGGCTGGGTAAACTCCCGGCCATGCCGCTGCGCTGGCGCGTGCGCAGCGTGATGGCGGTGCTCTTTGCCGGACTCGCCGCCACGCTGGCCGCCACCTCCGCAGGCTGGTTACCGCTTGCCGCCGCTGCGGTGGTGATGCTGATGGGAACGCTGCTGTTTGAGCAACAGATTGTCCGCCCGATAGAGAATGTGGCGCGACAGGCACTGAAGGTCGCCACCGGCGAGCGCAACAGCGTGCAGCATCTTAACCGCAGCGATGAGCTGGGCCTGACGCTGCGCGCGGTAGGACAGCTTGGCCTGATGTGCCGCTGGTTGATCAATGACGTGTCGAGCCAGGTGGTGAGCGTCCGTGACGGGAGCGACAGGCTGGCGCAGGGAAATGAAGATCTGAACGATCGGACCCGTCAGACCGTGGCGAACGTGCAGCAGACCGTCGCGACAATGAACCAGATGGCCGCGTCCGTGCAGAGTAACTCCGAAACCGCCGCCGAGGTGGACAAACTCTCCGTGGCCGCCAGCAGCGCGGCGACGAAAGGGGGCAACGCGATGCAAACCGTCGTTAAAACGATGGATGACATTGCCGACAGCACGCAGCGCATTGGCTCGATCACCTCTCTGATTAACGATATCGCGTTCCAGACCAATATTCTGGCGCTGAACGCGGCAGTTGAAGCGGCAAGGGCAGGGGAGCAGGGTAAAGGGTTTGCCGTGGTCGCGGGCGAAGTCCGTCATCTCGCCAGCCGCAGCGCCAGTGCGGCTAACGATATTCGTAAACTCATTGATGCCAGCGCCAGCAAGGTGCAGTCCGGTTCTGAAGAAGGTTCACGCCGCGGGCCGTACGATGGATGATATCGTTGTGCAGGTGAAAAAACGTGACCCAGCTTATCGCCCAGATCAGCCTACGCGACCTCCGAGCAGGCAACCGGCTTATCAGAGCTAACCCGTGCGGTAGCTGAACTCGACAGCATCACGCAGAAAAAACGCCGATCTGGTCGAAGGAGAGCGCGCACATTTCGGCCATGGTGAAGCACCGCGCCGGACGCCTTAAGGATGCGGTGACCGTGCTCCATTGAGTCAGTCATGTTCCAAAAAAGCGTTATTCCGTAGGCATAAACGGCATTTTAATTTCGTTTGATTGTGACTATTAATGGGGTTTGTTGTTAATTTAATATTAAATAACTAAAGAAAGTGTCTCAGTTATTTATTCCTGCCTAAGTCAGTTCTTCAGAATGCTATTTCGAAAATACCCCGTTTGGCGGTCTGGTAACGATCGATGAGGCCATATTAATAGCCTGTACCTATGCATTGTGAGGATTATGAAATAAAAAAAGCGATCAAACTCATAAAGTTAGCGAAATCGTTACCGATAACAGCGATCGTCTGAGAAATAATCACATCGATGGAGAAAATATGTTCTTTCATGACGTAAAGATCGGCACGAAATTATTTCTGGCGTTTGGGTTCTTTATTGTCCTGATGGCGATCAGCGCAAGTGTGTCTTTGCTGAGCCTGAACCGGGCAAATAATGGGATGCAGTCCATTGTTACCCATGACTATCCGACCACGGTAAAAGCGAACCAGTTAATTGATAACTTCCAGGAATTTATTAGCACTCAACAGCTGATGCTGCTGGACGAGCAGGGTACTTACACGGAGCAATCTCAGCAGCGCCTGAAAGAGATCAGCGAGCATATCACGGTGATCCTGGGCGAGCTGAACAACGCCTTGCAGGATCAACAGTCTCAGCAGGTGCTGGCGGATATCCGCAGCGTGCGCCAGCAGTACCTGGATTCACGCTACCGCATTCTGCAGGCGGTGCAGAACAACAACCGTGCGGGCGCCATACAGGAAATGATGACTACCACCCTCGCCGTACAGCAGGCTTATAAAGCGAAGGTGAAGGAGCTGATCGCCATTCAGAACAGCGAAATGCAGCGTGCGGGCACGCAGGTGGAAGGGGATTTCAGGTCTAACCGTCTGCTGCTGATCCTCCTCACGCTCTTTAGCGTTGGGGCAGGCAGCCTGATTGGCTGGTTTATCGTGCGCGCCATCACCCGCCCGCTCGGTGAGGCGGTGAATTTTGCAAAGGCCATTGCAGAGGGCGATCTGACGGGCAGCATTACGCCACACGGCAAAGACGAAACGGGCCTGCTGCTGCATGCCCTGATGGAGATGAAGACGCGTCTGCTGGACATTGTGCAGCAGGTGCAGACCGGCTCGGAGAATATCTCCAGCGCTGCCGCGCAGATTGTCGCCGGGAACCAGGATCTGGCCGCACGCACGGAAGAGCAGGCCAGCTCCGTTGAACAGACTGCCGCCTCGATGGAGCAGATCACCGCCACGTGAAAAATACCGCCTCGCATACCGGTGAAGCGACCAACCTTTCTGCCGATGCCGCCACGGTGGTCAAAAACAACGGTGAGATGATGAAGCAGGTGACCAGCAAAATGCGCCTGATTAACGAGACCTCCAACCGGATGTCCGACATTATCGACCTGATCGATGCTATTGCGTTCCAGACCAATATTCTGGCGCTGAACGCGGCGGTGGAAGCGGCGCGCGCCGGTGAGCACGGCCGCGGCTTTGCGGTAGTGGCCGGAGAGGTGCGCCAGCTTGCCCAGAAGAGCGCGTCGTCTGCCAGCGAAATCCGCGAGCTGATTGAGAGCTCCACCAGCCAGACCCAGGACGGGATGAACCTGGTCGAAAAAGCGAGTGGGCTGATTAACGGCATGGTTGGCAACGTGGAGGAGATGGATGCGATCCTGCGCGAGATCCGTCAGGCCAGCCATGAGCAGACGGAGGGGATCTCGCAGATCAACAGCGCGATTGGCCTGATTGATGCCACTACCCAGCAAAACTCCGCGCTGGTGGAGCAATCCGTCGCGGCGGCGGCATCGCTTAACGAACAGGCGATGCACCTGAAAGAGCTGGTACGCGTCTTCCGCGTGAGCGAGCACGCACCGGCTTAATCCAGCTGGGAGATCTCCAGCGCCGCGCGGTCAATCACGCCGATAATCTGCTTAAGCTGCGCGTCGCTGAGCTCTCCCTGATTCACCTTCAGGTCTAATACCGCCTTAAAGTTATCCAGCGCCCGCTTCATCTGTGGGTTTTTGCGCAGCTGAAAGCCGACGCTGCGCGCTTTGATACGCACCTGGATCTGTTCCAGCTGTTCCCGATTTTCGTCCAGCCAGCGTTGTCCTTCAGCGGTAATCGCAATGCGCTTACGCCCGTTCTCTTCTTCTGTAATGGTGATAAACGTCTGATCCTGCAAATAATCCAGGGTTGGATAGATGACGCCCGGGCTCGGGGTGTAGTTCCCCTGGGTCAGGTTCTCGATCTCTTTAATCAGCTCATAGCCGTGGCTCGCGTTGCGGGTCAGGATATCCAGAATCACCATGCCGCAAATCGCCGTAGGCCGAAAAAGCTGCTGGCCGACGTCCGCCGCCCTCGTGTTCGTGATCGCATAGTATTCCCTTTGATTTTGATATATCTAAACTATATCTAAGATATATTCAGATGCAATCTAAAAGATCTTGCAATTTTTCCTTATTAGTAATCATTATCATTTGAAAATTGATTTAGATATATCGTATTCACCAGAAAAAGGGTCTCAAAAATGGCATCTACTCGTTATCCACAGCGTGTTCGTAATGACCTGCGTTTTCGCGAGCTGACGGTGCTCCGCGTTGAGCGCGCCAGCGCGGGTTTCCAGCGCATTGTTTTAGGCGGCGAGGCGCTGGAGGGCTTTAGCTCCCGCGGTTTCGACGACCATACCAAAGCTTTTTTTCCCGGCACCCGGGACGACGTTTACGCCGCCGGTGGTCACCGATGAAGGCATCGACTGGGGCGACGGCGTGCGTCCGCAGGCGCGCGACTATACGCCGCTATACGATGAGGCAAATCATGAGCTGGTTCTCGATTTCTTCATTCATGACGGCGGCATTGCCAGCAGCTGGGCGGTTGAGGCGAAAGCGGGAGACACGCTGACCATCGGCGGCCCGCGCGGTTCGCTGGTGGTGCCGGAGGATTACGCCTGGCAGCTGTACGTGTGCGATGAATCCGGCATGCCCGCGCTGCGCCGACGCTTAGAGAGCATTGCTCAACTGCCGGTTCGCCCGGACATACACGCGGTCGTGACGGTTGGGGATGAATCGTACCAGGACTATCTGGCGGACCTGAGCGCGTTCAATATCACGTGGGTGGTGGGCCACAGCGAGCAGGCAGTCGCTGACCATCTGGCGGCGCTGACTGTTCCGGAGGACGATTACTTTATCTGGCTGACCGGGGAAGGGAAGGTGGTGAAACGCCTGAGCCGTCAGTTTGAAACCGACGCGATTGACCCACAGCTGGTGCGTGCCAGCGCATACTGGCACGCCAAATAATCAGGCTGCCGAATCCAGCTGCGCTTCGCTCACCTGATGTTCGAGCGAGGCGCGGACCTCGTGCAGCGCTTTCTCCTGCTGAGCAAAGTACGCTTCCATATTGCTCAGCGACGAGACCAGCAGCCAGGACTCCTCTTTCTCCAGCTCCGCCAGCTCGTTCACTAAAATGTCGATTTGCTCGCGAACCTGCGCCATTTTTTTGCGGATACGTTCCAGATCGTTCAGCCTGTCGCTTGCCATCAATGGCTCGAAGCCCTGCTGCAGGCGGGCCACCAACGAACGAATGGCTTTCACATCTCCGCGCTGCTTCGCCTGGTTAAGCTGTACCATCATGCTGTTGGCTTCTTCTTTCAAATCGTCCGCCACCAGATCCGGGTGGCAGAGCTTGCTCGCCTGCCGCCAGAGACGCTTGAGCTCGTTCTGGTCCTCTTGTGAAAGATGCTTACCTTTGCGCAGCCGCACTTCGGCATCGTGATGCTGTTCGCGATACTTCTCGTACTCTTCGTTCGCCTCGTCGCGCGCCTGACGCGCAGGCTCCTCTTCGCGCGTTAAGCCGCTCTCCAGCTCCAGCGCTTCGGCCAGCAGGTTGGCAATCAGATTGCTTTGCTGCTCCAGATGCTTACGCGCCTCGGCGGCCTGCACGGAGTCCGCCGGGAGATCGCGCCAGCGCTGGGTCAGCGTCGCCAGCACCTCTACCGCCTGCGCCATATAGTGCTGGCAGCGACGGTAATCCTCCTCGCGACGACGCGCTTCCGCCTGCTGACGACGCAGGTTCAGCTCCGCCAGCGTTTTACGCAGGGCGAGGATCTGCTGCATCAGCGGCCCCAGGCGGGAGAAATAGAGATCGTTGAACTCATCAAGCTGCTGCACCCGCGCGTTGCGGCGGTCAATCAGATCGCGCAGACGCTCTTCCAGCGCCTTCAGCTCCAGCTTGCTGGCCGCCACCTGCGGATCGCGCCACGGCGTCACGGCGCGCTGGCCCTGCAGCCAGGCGGTTATGGCCGCCATGGCCGCGGTGTAGTTCTTCTCCTCAAGCGCCACGACGATTGCCTGTAGATCATCGTCAAACGCTTCATTTTTCAGGCGTGTCAGCTGGCTCTGGATGATGTCGTCATCTTCCAGTTCAATGGCATTTTTAATGATTTCTAGCCGTTTGATCGGTGTGCTCATGATGCCTTTCGCTTTGGCGCTTAAGTATTTGAGTTAAGGTTAGTTGTTGTAAAAGCTACAGGAAATAATACACACGGATGATGATCGGCGCGATGGGGGATTTCTTTAGTTTTTAGGGTTTGTGAGGGTGAGCGGCAGGCCGGACTACGTGTGATTGATTCCGTATGTGCTTGCATAGGGTGCAGCAAAAATCAGAGGCGGTAACTGCCAGAGAATGCTTAACAGCATTAAGCATGATTAAAATACCCCAAACGTGTAAGAAGTGCGGAGAGCCGGCACCGGGTGGTCGCGCGAGGTATTGCCATCGAGGGAGGCTACGTGCTGGCAAACCCAAGGTGCGAAAGAATTGGCACTAAAAACAATATAGGGCGGATTAACCGCCCTTTTTTTTACGCTGTTACACGCTCGTTCCACGCGTCTGAATATTGGACGTTCCCATCGCAATACTTCCAGGTGATCCGCTCATAGCGCAGCTGTACGCCCTCATTATGATTATGCATCTGTAAACCTGGCTCTTTGCAGTTATGCATAACTGGGTTAATGCTGACTATCCGGACGTTTTCCAACAGCATGTTGAAATACTCTACCTCTTGCCCCGCATCGTTGATTTTTATACCACTAATTTCCGCGCTTTTCAGCGCTGCCCGGTAGCTACGGCCTTATAAAGATATGGGCTGGAGCTATCAAACTCCTTTTCTATTACGAGCGGCGCATGTACGCGTGTGCCGGTGAATTTTGCCCGTGTTGTTATCGGTAGGAACTAACAGGCCGTGACTAAAAGAAAGCACCTCAATGCTTCCCTCGCGGTTTTGAACATCCACAGATCCATAAATCGGGTTGCCGCCATCGTCTCTAAGCCACAGGTAAGCAGGAATAGCCATTTTTAAAACTCCATTTTATGTAAAGAGAATAAACCCTCATTAACGGCTAAAAACCGATCGCAGGTGATACAAATTGTGTTATAGATTCGTGTTATTTAATCGGGTTACTTATTGATGTTGCAAATAAAATTAATAGATTGATCTCAAACAGTATCGCGCCGTGCTGTTGCTCTTATGTTGCTGGTTTTGCCAGGCAAAAGGGAATAACGATGGCATGTATACCGATTTACCCGCCCCGCGGGCTGGAGATATTGCGCGAACACATCAGGCTTGCGCGGGCGCGTCACGGAGTTCAGGACATGGCCACCCCGCTTACGTATACGTGGTTTTATGAGCGAGTAAGGAACGGTGGGACGTGGGATTACAAACAACAAAAACGGGCTTACGCTGACTTCGGAAAATTTTCCATTACGGCGCTGTGGGTTATGCAGCGTGCATCCCTGAAAAGATTTTTGCTTATTGCCGCTGGCGCGGCGCAGTTGGAAGGCCCGGCACATCAAGGCCGGAATGGGGCAATTTTACGGGGGCCCCGCCGTTTGGTGATGATCCGATGGACCAATTTTGGATAAAGCAAGGCATAGACTATGTTAAGCAGCACCACTATTAAGGCGTTTAAGACGTTGCATTGGGTGGCTACATTCACCATGGCTATCGTGATTGCGGGATACTGTTATTTTCAGCATATCCAGCGCTTAACGGTGAGTGACAAACTTTATGAGGTTCGCCAACTCACGCCCCGTACGTGGTTATATATAACTGAATATGACGGCTCGAACATGACCACAGGGGAAGTATATCGTTATTTTTTAGCAAGCAAGATTGACGGCGATCCGCTGGCGGCTCTCGAAAAACAACATATCGCCCCAACGCTTACCGCGAACACCGCCCGTGCGAAAGTTGACGGCATAGGCAACAATATCTCATTTACTGTTTATGGCACCGTGTTACAGCTTTACAACGCCGCATTTTTTTTATGATGCTGAGGGAATAGCTGCCGCGCCGTCAATCGACTTAACGGCCCATGGCGAGGGCTAGGGGCAAGGGGAAATTTAGTCGATAGATAATTATTTATTTAAAAATCCCCCTGCGGTCGTGTCAATGACCCGATGAGCCGCGTGTAAGTTTCACGGCGTACCCGTAGCGGTTCATGGATCAAAAGTACATTGTGATTGCCCGCCGGGTATTACCCATGCAGGTTAATGGCTGGGGCGAGGGGGAGATCCGGTTGATATTGTCAGGGAAGAACTTCCCTGCAAAATTACAGCCAGAATCCCCCACATACGATCTGCGAATTCGCAGAAAATTACCGTTAAAAAACGAAACCGACACGCGGATCCGTCAAAATTACGAATTCGCAATTTGAAATGTTAAGTTTTGCTAAGGTTCTGGCGCTCGTCACAAATAACAGTTCACAGCATGAATCTCTAAAATGTGATGATGGACACGCCGGGCGCAGGACATAATATCATTTTAATTGTTGTGGTTTATGCAGTTTGCTCCACTAGCTGCAACCGGCGTGAGTGCGCCCCAAACATTACCGCACCCTGCCTGCGGATTTTTTGGATCATTAAAAATTTTTTCAGATTTTATTTTCTTCAAACCAGACCGCCAGACCGCGCCAGTGCTGGCGGCTTTGTGGAAAACCGAAACTGAAAAGAGTGAAAAGAATTTCAGTATTTTTCAGTTTAGTGGATCTTAACAGGATCTGATTGTGAGCTTAACATTCAGAAAAATATGAATATTTTTGATTTTTGTGAGTTGAATGGATCAAGTTATGTTGGTGCGAGGAGGGAAATAGAAACCCGCGAAACCAAGTAGGGTGCGGGTTTGTGGACAGTAATCTGTTATATAAAAACTGAAATCTATTCTTTGTTTTTCCTCTCGTCCCATGACTCAAGAATATACAAAACAAGCGTATGAGCTGAGTTAATTGCAAGCCTTGCATGGCGAGGCAGAACCTTATAGGACTTTCTTCCTGCGCCGTGTGCTGTGCTGGCATGTGTACGAAAAGCGCCAATACCATCTACTATAGAGAACAATCCTGTGAGGATTCTGCGCAGATCATTATCCTCAATGACTTGTGGATTCATACCTAAACTATCTTTCACTACCTTCCAGACGCTCTGAAGGTCTTGTTTGGCGGGCATTTGTAAACCTTCGTCTGTAATATAAATTTTGCATACAGATTCAAGAATGTTACATGCAGCCGAAACTGATTCTTTTGGCTCTTTTTGAATGTGCTCCAGGGCTCGATTGAATTCCATGGCTTTGTTGAATAAATCGAACTTTTGCTGAGTTGAAGGATCAGATCACGCATCTTCCCCGACAGCGCAGACCGTTCCGTGGCAAAG
>OIEO01000170.1_pt1 | contig 10941 bp, 12 predicted proteins | sample 1581851 | NCBI WGS metagenome assembly OIEO01 (sample SAMN03281010, study PRJEB24777) | human gut metagenome | isolation source: fecal sample PR157 from 1 month old male Malay infant, caesarean delivered... | reverse complement strand
GCAGGCTGTTCCAGATAGGCGCAATCTGTTCTGTGTCGCCAATTACCAGAGCTTTCTTCGCCAGTGCGAAAGAAGCTGCAGCAACCTCAGGAAGCACCTGCCCCGCTTCATCGACGATCAACAAATCGGCGAAGTTATATAAATAACCATTATCATACTTCTTACCGCTAACATGTTCTCTGATAAGCATATGATGAGGAAGCATAAAGGAGGTCATGACGACACAAGGGTGAGCTTCATTCTTCGCAGCCAGCGGGCTTTAAATAGTCTTCGCCCCTTTGCGACCTTTTTCTTCTTGAAGGTTATCGATATTCGCCATATCCATCAGCCACCGACCTTCCCAGTAATGCGTCGCCAGCAAAAACGCCGGGAAACGGAGCTGTGTATCGGCAAGCTCATCGGCTTCGCTCAGATTCAGCTCCCTCTCGCCTGCATAACCCAGCGAATGGGTTATCTCGCACCAACGGATGACTGCTTCACTTTCACGTCGGGAAATGTCCTCAGCGTGATCAATTTGCTGTTGGTACCCGGCCTGTTCTTTATGAGCTTGCTCAATCAATCCATCGATAAAGGCATCAATTCCATCAGGCTGAGATCCCTGGAATGCTGTCATTCTTTCGCCAAACGTAGCGTCCAAAAACAGCTTCATTTGATAGTGACGCTTAGTACGAACGGCGGGAAGCCAAGAGAAGAGAGTGAACATGATCGACTCTCCGGCTCGATATTGTTCCCACTGTTTTTTGCCCTGCGTTAATAGCGAGATTTCATTGGTGCTATTAAGCAGTAACGTTCTCTTATCCTGAATATACTGTTCGAGATCGTCACTGACGGCATGCCGCTCCTGACGGATTGCGTTCAGGTCATCCCATGCAGGCTCGATTTGCTCAAGCTCTGCAGAGAGTTCAACCAAACGCTGATGCAGGAGATCCACTGACCTGCCCCCAGAGTTAGATACAACCTTCAGTTAGTAATGTCGGTTGGTTTTTCTTCATATTTCCCGTTTCGCCAGCCCGCTGCAAATTCAGCCGGCGTCAGGTAATTCAGTGATGAATGTGGTCGACACTCGTTATAATCCAGTCGCCAGTCATTAATGATCTTCCTGGCGTGAACAATATCGCTGAACCAGTGCTCATTCAGGCATTCATCACGAAAGCGTCCGTTAAAACTCTCAATAAATCCGTTCTGCGTTGGCTTGCCGGGCTGGATAAGTCGCAGCTCCACACCATGCTCAAAAGCCCACTGATCGAGTGCGCGGCAGGTAAACTCCGGGCCCTGATCGGTTCTTATCATAGCCGGATAGCCGCGAAACAGCGCAATGCTGTCCAGAATACGCGTGACCTGCACGCCTGAAATCCCGAAGGCAACAGTGACCGTCAGGCATTCCTTTGTGAAATCATCCACGCAGGTCAGGCACTTGATCCTGCGACCTGTGGCCAGTGCGTCCATGACGAAATCCATTGACCAGGTCAGATTGGGCGCCATCGGGCGGAGCAGCGGCAGACGTTCTGTTGCCAGCCCTTTACGACGTCGTCTGCGTTTTACACTCAGGCCATTAAGTTGATAGATGCGGTAAACCCGCTTGTGGTTAACGCAAAGACCTTCACGTCGCAGAAGCTGCCAGATACGCCGGTAACCAAAACGGCGGCGTTCAAGTGCCAGCTCTGTGATGCGTAGAGACAGCTGCGCGTCAGCAGCCGGACGCTGAGCCGAATATCGGCAGGTTGACAGGGACAGACCTGCCAGCCTGCAGGCACGACGTTGCGACAGACCCTTAGCCTCGCACATGACTTCCACGGCTTCCCGCTTCTGGTCTGTCGTCAGTACTTTCGCCCAAGAGCCACCTGAAGCGCCTCCTTATCCAGCATGGCTTCAGCAAGCAGCTTCTTGAGTCTGGCGTTCTCTTCCTCAAGCGACTTCAGGCGCTTAACCTCAGGCACCTCCATACCGCCATACTTCTTACGCCATGTGTAAAAGGTGGCGTCGGAAATGGCGTGCTTACGGCAGAGCTCACGGGCAGAAACGCCGGCTTCGGCCTCGCGGAGAATACATATGATCTGTTCGTCGGAAAAACGCTTCTTCATGGGGATGTCCTCATGTGGCTTATGAAGACATTACTAACATCGGGGTGTGTTAATCAACGGGGAGCAGGTCAAAATGCCCTCGCTTCGGTCAGCTATCCTGAGTGTCCTGAGTTCGAAAACCGCTAAGATCGGGCGGATGTTCACCGGAAACGACGATTATGCCGGGTAGCGTGTTTATGTTACCCGGCCTGTTGAGCGGTACCGTGGGCTATTTATCCCCGCCACCCAACCGATACGCCAGCGCCACCACCAGCGACTGCACCAGGCACAGTGTCGCCGACTGAGACCGAAACGCGTCCACCTGCGCCTCTTTCACCACAAAGCAGAGATCGCTGAACGTCGCCAGCGGGCTTATCTGGCTGTCCGTAATCACAATCTGCCGCGCGCCGACGCTGGCGGCGGTTTCGCTGACCATCACCGTCTCTTCTGCGTACGGCGAGAAGCTGATCGACACCACGATGTCGCGCGCCTTAATGCGGCTGATTTGCTCGCGCAGCATCCCGCCCATGCCGTCGAGCAGGATAGGACGGCACTCCAGATGGCTCAGAGCATAGGTGAGGTACGCGGCGACGCTAAAGGATCGACGCAGTCCGGCGATGTAGATGGTGTCGGCGTCGGCCAGCAGCTGTACCGCGCGCTCCAGCATCTCCGGCTCGGCGCGGGCGGCCAGCTGCTGCAGCGCCTGCGCGTTCGAGCGGGCAAACTCCTGCAGGATATCGAGCGGCGTTTCCGGCACGGCCTCGCTCTCCATCTCGCGAAATAGCCGCGCGCGGTCGCTGTAGCTGGCGGTCTCCTCCACCAGGTTCATGCGAAACAGCTGTTTCATTTCGTTGAAGCCGGTGAAGTCAAAGGCGTTGGCAAAGCGGATCAGCGTCGAGGGCGGCACGTCGGCGCGCTCGGCAATGACGGCAACCGTATCAAAGGCCACGCTGTTGGTGTTGTCCAGCACGTAGCGGGAGACCTGCTGCAGCCTCTTGCTCAGGCTATCGTAGCGATCGCGGATTTGCTGCTGCAGTTCGTTCAGGCTGGTTGCTGTCGTCATGTTATCCCCCAAATACAGTCATATGATTCTAAACGCAAAACCGCGTCTTTTAAATGTCGGCCATCCATCTGGCAGCAAAAATGAAACAGAAGATTCAGTCATTTCCTCGCCCGAGAACCCTTAATAGCGCACGCGGCGTCAGTGGTGCTGGCTGTTAACATAAAAATCCATCCTTGATCACAATAATCATCATTTTATTTTATTCAGCTTAAAATGGAATATTTGTTTCATATATAGTGTTCAGTACACAGTGTTCAGGTCAAGTCACGTATCAACAGCGAGAGGTTAAGGATGGAGACGGTAGCGAATTTTATTCACGGCGAATGTGTCACCGGTTCAGGCCAGCGCGTTCAGGCGATCTTCAACCCGGCCACCGGCGAGCAGATCCGCCAGGTGGTGATGAGTACGGCACAGGAAACGGAGCAGGCGATTGCCGCCGCGCAGCAGGCGTTTCCGGCGTGGGCGCGTCATGCTCCGCTTAAGCGCGCGCGCGTCATGTTCCGCTTCAAGGCGCTGCTGGAAGAGAATATGGAACGTCTGGCCCGTCTTATCAGCGAAGAGCACGGCAAGGTCTTCTCCGACGCGGTGGGCGAACTGACCCGCGGCCTGGAAGTGGTGGAGTTTGCCTGTGGTATTCCGCATCTGCAAAAGGGCGAACACTCGGCGAACGTCGGGACCGGCGTTGACAGCCACTCGCTGATGCAGCCGCTCGGCGTCTGCGCCGGGATCACGCCGTTTAACTTCCCGGCGATGGTGCCGATGTGGATGTTCCCCATTGCGCTGGCGACCGGCAACACCTTCGTGCTGAAACCGTCGGAAAAAGACCCTTCGCTCGCGCTCGCGCTGGCGCAGCTGCTGAAAGAGGCCGGCCTGCCGGACGGCGTCTTCAACGTGGTGCAGGGCGATAAAGAGTCCGTTGACGTGCTCCTGACCGACCCGCGCGTGCAGGCGGTGAGCTTTGTCGGCTCCACGCCGATTGCCGAATACATCTACCAGACCGCGTCCGCCCATGGTAAGCGCTGCCAGGCGCTTGGCGGTGCGAAAAACCACTGCATTTTAATGCCGGATGCCGACATGGAGATGGCGACCAACGCCATCATGGGCGCGGCCTACGGCGCGGCGGGCGAGCGCTGCATGGCGCTCTCGGTGGTACTGGCGGTGGGCGATAACACCGCCGATGACCTCTGCACCCGGCTGGAAAAACAGATTGCCGCGCTGCGCGTCGGGCCGGGGCTGGACCAGACGCCGGAAAACGAAATGGGGCCGCTCATCTCCTCCGCGCACCGCAGCAAGGTGCTGGGCTACATTGACAGCGGGGAAGCGCAGGGGGCGACGCTTCGGGTGGACGGTCGCGGCTTCAGCGTGAAGGGCCACGAGCAGGGCTATTTCGTCGGGCCGACGCTGTTCGATAACGTCACCCCGGAGATGACCATCTATAAAGAAGAGATTTTTGGTCCGGTGCTTTCTGTGGTGCGCGTAGCAGATTACGCCAGCGCGGTGGACCTGATTAACCGCCATGAATATGGTAATGGCTCGGCAATCTTCACCCGCGACGGCGGCTGCGCGCGCCGCTTCTGCGAAGAGGTGCAGGCGGGCATGGTGGGCGTCAACGTGCCGATCCCGGTGCCGATGGCATTCCACAGCTTCGGCGGCTGGAAGCGTTCCATCTTCGGCGCGCTCAACGTCCACGGCAACGACGGCGTGCGCTTCTACACCCGAATGAAAACCATCACCGCGCGCTGGCCGGAAATGCAGCAGGAGACAGGCGCTGCGTTCTCCATGCCGACGCTGGGCTGACAGGAGATTTTATGCAAACCGAACGTATGACCATGGCCCAGGCGCTGGTCCGGTTCCTGAATCAACAGTACGTCAGCGTGGACGGCAACGAAACGCCCTTCGTGGAGGGCGTCGCCACCATCTTTGGGCACGGCAACGTGCTGGGTATCGGCCAGGCGCTGGAACAAGATCCGGGCCATCTGCAGGTGATGCAGGGCTGCAACGAGCAGGGCATCGCCCATATGGCGACGGGATTTGCCAAACAGCACCGCCGTCAGCGCATCTTTGCCGTCACCTCCTCCGTCGGGCCGGGCGCCGCCAATATGGTCACGGCCGCGGCAACCGCTACGGCGAACCGCATCCCGCTGCTGCTGCTTCCGGGCGATATCTACGCCAGCCGCCAGCCGGACCCGGTGCTGCAGCAGATCGAGCAGTATCACGATCTCAGCATTAGCACCAACGACTGCTTCCGTCCGGTCTCCCGCTACTGGGACCGCATTAACCGCCCGGAGCAACTCATGAGCGCGATGCTCAGCGCGATGCGAACGCTTACTGACCCGGCAGATACCGGTGCGGTGACGATTTGCCTCCCGCAGGACGTGCAGGGGGCAAGCGTGGGATTACCCGCTGAGCTTCTTCGCGCGTCGCGTGCACCACATCCGAGCGTCGTCCGCCCGATCCGCAGCGTCTGGCGCAGGCGCGGGCGCTGATCGCCCGCAAGCGTCGCCCGCTGGTGGTGTGCGGCGGCGGCGTACGCTATTCCGGCGCGCATGAGGCGTTTCGCGAATTTGTCGAGACGCGCAGCTGCCGTTTGCCGAAACCCAGGCCGGAAGGGGGCGCTGGTAAGTGACCACCCACTTAACCTCGGTGGCGTACGGGGTGACGGGCGGGATGGCGGCCAACCAGCTCGCCCCGCAGGCCGACCTGGTGATCGGCATCGGCACGCGCCTGACCGACTTTACCACCGGCTCCAAGGCGCTCTTTTCCCATCCGGACGTGGAATTCCTGCTGCTGAACGTGGCCGAGTTTGACGCCCTGAAGCTGGACGCCACGGCGCTGATTGCCGACGCTCAAACCGGGCTCGAGGCATTGACCCACGCGCTTGGTGATTACCGCAGCGGCTGGGGAGAGGCGATCGCTGAGGCGAAATCCGCCTGGCGCGACGAGTGCCGTCGCCTGTGGGATCGCCAGTGGCGTCCTGACGACGCGCCCGAAGTGGCGGGGCACCTGGACGCGCAGCTGGCGGAATACGGCGAGGCGCTCAATACCCGCCTGACCCAGACGCGGGTGCTGGGGCTGATCAACCAGCATGTGGAAGATAACGCCATCGTGGTGGGGGCGGCCGGTTCGCTGCCGGGGGATTTACAGCGCCTCTGGCAGGTCAAAACGCCGGACAGCTATCACCTGGAGTACGGCTACTCCTGCATGGGCTACGAGATTGCGGCGGCCATCGGCGCGAAGCTCGCCCGCCCCGAGCAGCCGGTTTACGCCATGGTGGGGGATGGCTCCTACATGATGCTGCACTCCGAGCTGCAAACCGCCGTTCAGGAGGGCATTAAGGTCACCGTTCTGCTGTTTGATAACGCCAGCTTCGGCTGCATTAACAACCTGCAGATGGGGCACGGCATGGGCAGCTTTGGCACGGAAAACCGCCATCGCAACCCGGAAAGCGGGCGGCTTGACGGGCCGCTGGTGAAGGTCGATTTTGCGCAAAATGCGGAAAGCTACGGCTGCCGCGCGTGGCGGGTAAACGATGAGCAAAGCCTGCTGGCGGCGCTGGAGGCGGCCCGCGCCCATCCTGGCCCGACGCTGCTGGACATCAAGGTGCTGCCGAAGACCATGACCCACGACTACGCCTCCTGGTGGCGAACCGGTGATGCGCAGGTGGCAGAGTCGTCTGCCGTGCGTGAGGCCGCGGAGCAAACGCAGTCGCAGGTGAAAAAAGCCCGTCAGTATTGAGTTTTCCCGAAGTAACGAAATTTTCATTTCATTTTTGTTTTCCCTCATCCTAACCCTCTCCCTCAGGGAGAGGGGACGGCTCGGTGTGGTTTTTTACTCCCTCTCCCTGAGGGAGAGGGCCGGGGTGAGGGGAGTTGCCGCACGTTCACCTGTGTTGTGAGATTGATAACAAAATTTATCTCATTCATCTCAAAAGTGTTAACCCGCACTCAAAAACATAATTTTCACTATTTATAAAAATGAAATAAATGTTTTATTTATAGGGTCGTTAGTTCACAGCATTCACCAACACCGGGAGCCGTTATGTTTAACATTGCTTTACTGGGCGCTGGCCGAATTGGCCAGGTACATGCAGCTAACATCGCCAGCCACGGCGCGACCACGCTCTGGTCCGTGGTTGACCCGAATCAGGAATTTGCCACCCGCCTCGCCACGCAGTATCAGGCCCGCCAGCAGAGCCTGGATGAAGCGATGACCGACCCTAACGTTCACGCCGTGCTGATCGCCTCTGCCACCGATACCCACGCGGACCTGATTGAAATGGCCGCCCGCCACGGCAAGGCCATCTTCTGTGAAAAGCCGGTCCACCTCGACCTCGCCCGCGTGCGCGACTGCCTGAAGGTGGTCAAAGAGTACGACGTGCCGCTGTTTATCGGCTTTAACCGCCGCTTTGACCCGCAGTTCCGCCGCGTGAAAACCGACGCGCAGGCCGGGCGCATCGGCAAGCCGGAATCGCTGCTCATCATCTCCCGCGATCCGTCTCCGCCGCCCGCGGAGTACGTGCGCGTCTCCGGCGGCATGTTCCGCGATATGACCATTCATGACTTTGACATGGCGCGCTTCATCATGGGCGAAGAGCCGGTGTCGGTGTATGCCCAGGGCAGCAACCTGGTCGATCCGGCGATTGGCGAGGCGGGGGACATCGATACCGCGTTTATCGTTCTGAAATATGCCTCCGGCGCGATGGCGACCATCGTTAACAGCCGCCGTTCATCTTACGGCTACGACCAGCGCCTGGAACTGCACGGCTCCGAAGGGCTGCTTTGCGCGGGCAACATTCTTGAAAACCAGGTGCAGCACTACGGCAAACAGGGCTGCACCAGCGCGCTGCCGGAACACTTCTTCCTGCAGCGCTACAAATCCGCTTACGCCGCGGAATGGGAACACTTTGTTGCGGTCCTGCGCGGCGAAGCGGTGCCTGACTGCAGCGGCGATGATGGTGAACGTGCGCTGTACCTCGCGGATAAAGCGCTGGAGTCACTGCGCAGCCAGCGCGAGATCGTCCTCTAAACACAACAACCCTACACAGAGAGACATAATAATGAAAAAACTGATCGTAGCCGCCCTCATCGCCATGACGTCCGGGGCCGCCCTCGCCGAAAACGAGCAAATTGTGTTCAGTACGCCAAACCTGGCCATGCCGTTTGAAGTTCACATGCAGCGCACGGCGGTAAAAGCCGCAAAAGAGATGGGCGTGAAGCTTCAGGTGCTGGACGGGCAGGGCAGTTCACCGAAGCAGGTGGCTGACCTGGAAAACGCCATCACCCGCGGGGCGCAGGGCTTTATCGTCTCCCCGAACGACGTGAACGCGGTCTCCAGCGCGGTGGATGAAATTCAGGATGCGAAGCTGCCGGTGGTCACCCTTGACCGCTCCGTCGACAGCCAGAAGAAGGTGCCGCACTTTGGCGCCAACAACTACAAGGGCGGTCAGGCGATTGGCGATTTTGTGAAAACCAAATTTCCCGACGGGGCGGAGATCATTCTGCTGACCGGCCAGCCGGGCTCCTCCTCCAACATCGAACGCACCAAAGGGATCCGCGACAGCCTGAAGGCGGGTGGCGATAAGTACAAGATCGTCGCCGATCAGACCGGCAACTGGATGCGTTCTGAAGGGATGCGCATCGTGGAAAGCGTGCTGCCCTCGCTGCCGAAACGCCCGCAGGTGATCCTCTCCGCCAACGATGACATGGCGCTGGGGGCGATTGAAGCCCTGCAGAGCCAGGGCGTGAAACCGGGTGAAATCCTCGTGACCGGCTTTGATGCGGTGCCGGAAGCGCTGGCCCGCGTGCGCGACGGCTGGCTGGCGGTAACCGCCGATCAGCGTCCGGGCTTTGCGGTGCAGACGGCGATGAGCCAGCTGGTGGCCAACGTGCGCGAGAAGAAAGCCATCACCGGGGCCGACTACCCGCCGACGCTGATCACCAAAGAGAACCTGCAGCAGGCTGAGCGTATCGGTGAGGCCGGTAACTGATTTATCCGCAGCCGCCGCTGGCGCGGCGGCTCACTCTAAAGGAGGAGCAGACCGATGTCGCAACCCTTACTGAAAGTGACCGACCTGGCAAAAAGCTTTTCCGGCGTCTGGGCGTTAAGCAGCGCCCAGCTGACCGTCGGCGCGGGCGAGATCCACGCTCTGCTGGGGGAAAACGGGGCGGGTAAATCCACGCTGCTGAAGGCGCTCGCGGGGGCGCAGCCGCAAACCCGCGGGGAGATCTGGTTCAACGGCGAAACGCTGCCGGTGGACGACTCCCCGGTGGAACGGCAGAACAAGGGCATTATCACCATCTATCAGGAATTCAACCTGCTGCCCAACATGACCGTCGCGGAAAACATGTTTCTCGGGCGCGAGCCGCGTAAACGTAATCTGATCGTCGACGAAAAGGCGGTCAATCAGGAGGCGCAGGTCATTCTCGACTATCTGCAGCTGAACGTTGCGCCTACCACCCCGGTCGCCCGCCTGAGCGTGGCCCAGCAGCAGATGGTGGAGATCGCCCGGGGCGCTGACCCTCAACCGCCAGGCTCATCATTATGGACGAACCCTCCGCCGCGCTGAGCGACAGCGAGGTCGAAAGCCTGCACCGCGTGGTGCGCGAGCTTAAAAACCGTGGCGTGAGCATTATTTACGTTACCCACCGTCTGCACGAAGTTTTCCAGCTCTGCGACCGCTTCACCGTTTTCCAGGACGGCCGCTTCACTGGCACCGGCGCGGTGGCGGAGACCAACGTCGAACAGCTGATCCGCCTGATGGTCGGGCGCGACGTGGCCTTTAATCGCCGTCCCGCCAGCGAAACGCATCATGAGGACAAACCCGTCCGCCTGGCGGTGAAGAGGCTGAGCCGCGAAAAGCCGCCGCTGGATCCGCACGGCATCGCCCTGCACGACATCAGCTTCCACGTCCACGCCGGGGAGGTCTTAGGCATTGCCGGGCTGGTGGGCGCCGGGCGCACCGAGGTGGCCCGCTGCCTCTTTGGCGCGGACGCGTTTACCTCGGGCAGCTTTGAGCTGGACGGCGTGCCCTACCAGCCGCGTGACCCGCTGTATGCCCTTGACCAGGGCGTGGCGCTGGTGCCGGAAGATCGTAAAAAAGAGGGGGCAGTGCTGGGACTGTCGATTCGCGACAACCTTTCGCTCTCGTGCCTCTCCTCGCTGCTGCAGTGGCGCTGGTTCGTGAACACCCGCAAAGAGGACGATCTGATCGAGTCCTACCGCAAGGCGCTGCAGATCAAAATGGTCAACAGCGCGCAGGAGGTGCGCAAGCTCTCCGGCGGTAACCAGCAAAAGGTGATCCTCGCGCGCTGCATGGCGCTCAACCCGCGGGTGCTGATCGTCGACGAGCCGACGCGCGGCATCGACGTGGGGACCAAATCAGAAGTGCACCAGGTGCTGTTTGACATGGCGAAAAAGGGCGTGGCGGTGATCGTGATCTCCTCCGATCTGCCTGAAGTGATGGCGGTGTCAGACCGGATCATCACCCTGAGCGAAGGGCGAGTGACCGGCGAGATCCACGGTGACGACGCTAACGAAGAACGGCTGATGACGATGATGGCCATCAACCACAACGCCCTGAACGCGGCATAACGGAGTTTCTCATGACGCAGATGATTTCTAAAACGCAGGCCCCGGTCAAACGCGCCGGACGCATCGATCCCATCGCCTTCTTTGAGCGCTTCGGGGTGCTGATTTTCATGATCCTGCTGCTGATCTTCTTCCAGTCGCAGAACAGCAACTTTTTTCTCTGAACGCAATATTTTCAACATCCTGACCGAAGTGTCCATCTACGGGATCATGGCCGTGGGGATGACCTTC
>OIEO01000169.1_pt1 | contig 10960 bp, 17 predicted proteins | sample 1581851 | NCBI WGS metagenome assembly OIEO01 (sample SAMN03281010, study PRJEB24777) | human gut metagenome | isolation source: fecal sample PR157 from 1 month old male Malay infant, caesarean delivered... | reverse complement strand
CAGTACCGGCTACGCGCTGGCGACCGGTATCCCGGTGATCCATGCCGACAGCGATCTCGATCTGCTTATCCGCGCTCCGCTGCCGATCTCACCGGACGCCCTGACGACGTGGCAGTCCCGGCTAAGCCGTGCGCTGTGTCGTGCCGATACGCAGGTGGATACGCCCGAGGGCGGTTTCGCGCTGGCGGAGTGGCTGCGCGACGGCAAAACGCTGCTGAAAACCCGCCGTGGACCGCGCCTGGTGGCGGATCCGTGGCGCAGGGAGGAGTGATGAAAATAGTGTTTACCTTTCCGGGGCAGGGCACGTAGCACGAAGGCATGCTGCAAAACCTGCCGGGAACGGAACTGGCTCAGGCGCGTGAGGTGCTTGGCACCGAAGTGGACACGCTGGATAGCGCAGACGCGTTAAGCCATACCCGCGCGGTTCAGCTTTGCCTGCTAATTGCAGGCGTGGCCTGGGCGCGCGAGCTGGAACGGCGCGGCGTGGCGCCGGATATCGTCAGCGGGCTGTCCATCGGCGCTTATCCGGCGGCGGTCATTGCAGGCGCGCTGGACTTCACGGATGCGCTGAAGCTGGTGGCGCTGCGTGGCGATCTGATGGAGCAGGCGTATCCGCACGGCTACGGCCTGACGGCAATTATGGGGCTCACTCTGCCGCAGGTGGAAGACCTTATCCAGGGCACCGGGACCTACATTGCCAACCTGAATGCCGAAACGCAGATCGTGATTGCCGGAACCGATGAAGGGATGGCGGAGGCGGCGTCGCGCGCGCTGGCGAAAGGGGCGAGCAAGGCCAAACGGCTGGCGGTCAGCGTGCCGTCGCACTGCGAACTGCTGACAGCACCCGCGCAAAAGCTGGCAACGGCGTTTGAATCGGTCACGCTTTCACGCCCACGCTGCGCCTACCTGAGCGGCAGCACCGGGCGCGTGTTGTGGCAGCCGGAAAAGATCGCCGACGATCTGGCGATGAACATGGCGCGCACCGTGCATTGGCAGGAGGCGATGATCGCCGCTGATGAACGCGACGCGAGGCTGGCAATCGAGATGCCGCCCGGCGGCGTACTGACCTGCCTGACGCGTCAGGCGCCGTGGGAAGGAGAGACGATTTCACTGGAGCGCAGCGGGGTGGACGTGGCGGTACATCTGGCGAAGCGACTCCGTGCGTGATGGTTTAGCCCGGTGGCGGCTGCGCCTTACCGGGCCTACTACGGACTGTAGGCCCGGTAAGCGTAGCGCCACCGGGCATAACATCAGGCACTATCCTGCAAACTGCGGGCATACATCCGCCCTTCGGCGGCCAGCGCCGCAGCTTGGATCCTGCTCGCGGTTGCGGGCAAAGACGATGGCGATCAGCTGTTTGCATCTGGTACGGCTCGGCAAGCATTCAGGAGCTGCACGGAATTCTCATAGACCTTTTTCATCCTGCCCGGCATCAGCGTAAAGCCCACTCCCGCCTGCACCAGACTGAGCATGGAGGAAAATGTCATTCACCCGGGTAACAATCTCCGGCTCGAACCCGGCGATATGAAACGCCTCCTGGAAGCCTGCATAGGTGGCGAACCCTTCCGCAAGAGAGACAAATTTCCGATCTTTATAGTCGCGCAGATCGGCCGGGCCGCGGGTGTTGAGCGTCGCGGAGGCCGGTGCGGCAAGGAAGATGTCGTCATGGAACAGCGGGAGCACTTCCAGGCTGTTACGGTCGATATCGCTCTCGGAAATGGAGATAAGAATGGCGTCCAGAGAGCCTTCATCCAGCATGTGCAGCAGGGTTTCGTTGGAGCCCATCGTCAGATCCATTTCCAGATCCGGACGACGTAGCTTCATGCCCATGATCAGACGCGGCACGGTTTCCAGGGTGAGCGAGTAGAGCGTTCCGACTCGCAGCCGCCCCTGGCCGATCCCGGCAATTTTGCGCGACGCTTCCAGCCCGCGCTCCATCACCTGCATCACTTCCTGACAATATTCCAGTAAGGTCCAGGCGGAAGGGAGAGCAATCAGGTTGCGCCCCTTATGGGTAAAGAGCGGACAGCGCACGTTCTCTTCCAGCGTGTGCAGCGCACGGTGAACGCTGACGCCGCTCAGGCCCAGAGTTTCGGCGGTACGCGCGATATTCCCCTTCTCCATAAACGTCATGAAGATGCTGAGCTTGCGGAATGTAATCTCGCTCGTGTTATCGAAACTCATAGCCCTCCCGGTATCAGTCAGCCTGCAGCATCGCTTCCAGCTGTTCCTGCGCGTCCAGCCACGCCATCTCACACTCTTCAAGGCTGGATTTGGTCTTCGCCTGGGTTTGCAGGCAGTCCGTCAGTTCGGCTTTACGGCTCTGGTCATACAGACCGCTGTCGCCGAGCTTCTCTTCAACGGTAGCAAGCGTGGCGTTGAGCTTTTCCATCTCTTTTTCGAGACGGGCAATCTCTTTACGCAGCGGCTGAGTCTGGGTGCGCAGCTCCGCTTCACGGCGCTTCTGGTCTTTACGTGCCTGCGCGCTGTTGGCGTTGTCTTTCGCCGACTCCTCCGGCTGGTTCTCCTGCTTCTGCACGTCCGTCAGCCACTGCTGGTAGTCTTCCAGATCGCCGTCGAACGGTTCGACTTTGCCGTCGTGCACTAAGTAGAGATCGTCCGTGGTGGAGCGGATCAGGTGACGGTCGTGCGAAACCACCACCAGTGCGCCTTCGAACTCAATCAGCGCTTCGGTCAGCGCCTGACGCATATCGAGATCCAGGTGGTTGGTCGGTTCATCGAGCAGCAGCAGGTTTCGGGCGCTGCCAGACGATCAGCGCCAGCACCAGACGGGCTTTTTCGCCGCCCGAGAAACGCTCGGTGTTTTCGGTGACCTTATCGCCCTGGAAGCCGAAGCCGCCGAGGTAGTCGCGCAGCTTCTGCTCCATCTCCTGCGGCGCCAGACGCGCGAGGTGCTGAATCGGGGATTCATCCGCGCGTAAAAATTCCAGCTGATGCTGGGCGAAGTAACCCAGCTTGATGCCCTTCGCCAGGCCGATTTCACCCTTGACCGGATTAAGCTCGCCCGCCAGCAGTTTGATCAGCGTGGATTTACCGGCACCGTTGCGCCCGAGCAGACCAATACGTGAACCCGGCACCAGGTTGAGCTTGATGGAGTCGAGAATAATGCGGTCGGCATAGCCCGCGCTGACCTTTTCCATTTTCAGCAGGGGATTTGGCAGGCTTTCCGGGGCCCGGAAGCTGAAGTGGAACGGGTTGTCGACGTGCGCCGGGGCGATCATCTCCATGCGCTCCAGCATCTTGATGCGGCTCTGGGCCTGCTTCGCCTTTGACGCCTTGGCCTTGAAGCGATCCACAAAGCTTTGCAGGTGCGCCACGCGCTGCTGCTGGCTTTCGTACATGGACTGCTGCTGGGCAAGACGCGTCGCGCGCTGGCGCTCGAAGGAGCTGTAGTTGCCCGTGTACTCGAACATCGTTTGCTGTTCGATATGAATGATTTTATCCACCACCGGGTCAAGGAAGTCTCGGTCGTGGGAGATCAGAATCAGAGTGCCCTGATAGCTCTTGAGCCACTTCTCCAGCCAAATAACCGCATCGAGATCGAGGTGGTTAGTCGGTTCATCGAGCAGCAGCAGGTCAGAGCGGCAGATGAGCGCCTGCGCCAGGTTGAGGCGCATACGCCAGCCGCCGGAGAAGTCGCTGACCGGGCGTTCCAGCTGCTCATTGCTGAAGCCCAGGCCGTGCAGCAGGCTGGAGGCGCGGGAGCGAATGGTCCACGCGTCGATGGCGTCCAGCTTGCCGTGAACGGTGGCGATGGCGTGGCCGTCGTTGCGCTCGTTTGCGGCATTGAGTTCCGCTTCGAGCTTACGGTACTCACGATCGCCGTCGATAACATAGTCGAGTGCCGGTTCGCTCAGGGCTGGCGTCTCCTGGTTCACCCAGGCGAGCTGCCAGTTCCCCGGGAAGGTGAAGTTACCGCCATCCGCGCTAATCTCGTTTTTCAGCAACGCCAGCAGCGTGGATTTACCACAGCCGTTTTTGCCGACCAGACCCACTTTTTGGCCCGGGTTGATGGTAGCAGTGGCGTTATCCAGCAGGACGCGCACGCCGCGACGAATTTGTAACGAGGAGAAAACAATCATAGAAGCGCCGTATGTTCCGACTATGTTAATTTGTCATTATGATAATGTAAGGTGTGGGCCATTTTCCGCACCAGGGCCGCCATGGTAGCCCAAAACAACAACGATACACAAAAACAGAAACAAGACCGGGAGGGGAATGATGTCTCAGACAGCAAAAGTGCTGCTGCTGTATGCCCATCCGGAATCTCAGGACTCGGTGGCAAACCGGGTGCTGCTTAAGCCGGCCACACAGCTCAGTAACGTGACGGTGCACGATCTCTACGCGCACTATCCTGATTTCTTTATTGATATTCCTTACGAGCAGGAACTGCTGCGTCAGCATGACGTGATTGTGTTCCAGCATCCGCTTTATACCTACAGCTGTCCGGCGCTGCTCAAAGAGTGGCTGGACCGCGTGCTGAGCCGGGGCTTCTCCAGCGGGGTGGGGGGCAACCAGCTGGCGGGAAAGTACTGGCGTAGTGTGATTACGACCGGTGAACCCGAAAGCGCCTACCGCCACGACGGGCTGAACCGCTATCCGATGAGCGACATTCTGCGGCCTTTTGAGCTGACGGCGGCCATGTGCCGTATGCACTGGATGAGCCCGATTATTGTCTACTGGGCCCGTCGTCAGGATCCGAAAGAGCTGGCCAGCCACGCCAGAGCCTACGGTGAATGGCTGGCGTCACCGATTCCGGCAGGAGGGCGTTAATGGAAGGATCGAATTTGCTCCTCGCCGGGGTGCTGTTTTTATTTGCGGCCGTCGTCGCGGTGCCGCTTGCCGCCCGTATCGGCATCGGGGCGGTGCTGGGGTATCTGCTGGCGGGGATCGCGATTGGCCCCTGGGGACTGGGATTCATCAGCGATGTGGATGAAATTCTCCATTTTTCCGAGCTGGGCGTGGTGTTCCTGATGTTCATCATTGGCCTTGAGCTCAACCCTTCTAAATTGTGGCAGCTCCGACGCTCCATCTTTGGCGTAGGTGCCGCTCAGGTGTTGCTCAGCGCCGCGATTCTGGGTGGCCTGTTAATGCTGACGAATTTCTCCTGGCAGGCGGCGGTGATCGGCGGGATAGGCCTTGCGATGTCGTCGACGGCGATGGCCCTGCAGCTGATGCGCGACAAGGGGGATTGAACCGCAACGAAGCCGGTCAGCTGGGCTTTTTCGGTGCTGCTGTTCCAGGATTTGGCGGTGATCCCGGCGCTGGCGCTGGTGCCGCTGCTGGCGGGCTCCGGGGACGATCATTTCGACTGGGCTAAAATCGCCATGAAGGTGCTGGCCTTCGCGGGCATGCTCATCGGCGGGCGTTTCCTGTTACGTCCCGTGTTCCGCTTTATTGCCGCGTCGGGCGTTCGCGAGGTATTTACCGCCGCGACGCTGCTGCTGGTGCTGGGATCGGCGTTATTCATGGACGCGCTGGGGCTGTCGATGGCGCTCGGGACCTTTATCGCCGGGGTGCTGCTGGCGGAAAGTGAATACCGCCACGAGCTGGAAATTGCCATCGATCCCTTCAAAGGGTTGCTGTTGGGGTTGTTCTTTATTTCGGTGGGGATGGCGCTCAACCTTGGCGTGCTTTATACCCATCTCCTGTGGGTTGTGGTGAGCGTCGCTATCCTGGTGGCGGTGAAAACGCTGGTACTGTACGTCATGGCGCGCATTTTACGGCCTGCGCAGTTCGGAGCGCATGCAGTTTGCGAGCGTGTTGAGCCAGGGAGGCGAGTTCGCGTTTGTGCTGTTCTCTACCGCCTCGTCCCAGAAGCTGTTTAAAGACGATCAGATGGCGCTTTTGCTGGTAACGGTCACGCTGTCCATGATGACCACGCCGCTGCTGATGAAGCTGGTGGATAGACTGCTGTCGCGCCGCCTGAACCCGGCAGACGACGAAGACGAAGCGCCGTGGGTGGAAGACGATAAGCCCCAGGTGATCGTGGTGGGCTTTGGCCGTTTTGGACAGGTAATCGGCCGTTTGCTGATGGCGAACAAAATGCGCATTACGGTGCTGGAGCGGGATATCAGCGCGGTCAACCTGATGCGCAAATATGGCTATAAGGTTTACTACGGCGACGCGACCCAGCTCGAGCTACTGCGTTCGGCAGGGGCAGAAGCGGCCGAATCCATCGTGATTACCTGTAACGACCCGGAAGACACGATGAAGCTGGTGGATCTCTGCCAGCAGCATTTCCCGCATCTGCATATTCTGGCGCGTGCGCGGGGACGTGTTGAAGCTCACGAATTATTGCAGGCGGGTGTGAAACACTTCTCCCGTGAGACGTTCTCCAGCGCGCTGGAGCTGGGGCGCAAGGCGCTGATCTCGCTTGGCATGCATCCGCATCAGGCGCAGCGCGCCCAGATGCACTTCCGCCGGCTGGATATGCGGATGCTGCGCGAGCTGATGCCGGTACATACCGATACGGCGCAGATCTCCCGCGTGCGGGAAGCCCGTCGCGAGCTGGAGGAGATCTTCCAGCGCGAGATGCAGCAGGAACGACGCCAGCTCGATGGCTGGGATGAATTTGAATAAAGGGTAACGAAAGATGGCTGTACGTAAACGCTTTATCGCGGGTGCAAAATGCCCGACCTGCCAGGCGCAAGATACCCTGGCGATGTGGCGGGAAAATAATATTGATGTTGTTGAGTGTGTTAAGTGCGGTCACCAGATGCGTGAGGCCGACAAAGAGGCGCGCGAGCACGTTCGCAAAGAAGAGCAAGTTATCGGGATTTTTCATCCGGACTAGCGATATGCCCTGAGTTTTTTTAAGCTAAAGGGTACACAGGTGCAGATTTCCGCTACAATCTGCGCCAGCAATTTTCCCCACGCTCAGGAGATATCATGAAAGTAGCAAAAGACCTGGTGGTCAGCCTGGCCTATCAGGTACGTACAGAAGACGGTGTGTTGGTTGATGAGTCTCCGGTGAGTGCGCCGCTTGACTACCTGCATGGTCACGGTTCCCTGATTTCCGGCCTGGAAAACGCGCTGGAAGGTCATGAAGTTGGCGACAAATTTGACGTTGCTGTAGGCGCGAACGACGCTTACGGTCAGTATGACGACAACTGGTTCAGCGCGTTCCTAAAGACGTGTTCATGGGCGTTGACGAACTGCAGGTTGGCATGCGCTTCCTGGCGGAAACCGACCAGGGCCCGGTTCCTGTTGAAATCACCGAAGTGGAAGATGACCACGTCGTGGTTGACGGCAACCATATGCTGGCTGGCCAGAACCTGAAGTTCAACGTAGAAGTTGTTGCGATCCGCGAAGCGACCGAAGAAGAGCTGGCTCATGGCCACGTTCACGGTGCGCACGGTCACGACCATGACCACGATCACGGCCACGACGGCTGCTGCGGTGGTCACGGCCACGACCATGGTCATGACCACGGCCACGGTAAAGGTGGTTGCGGTAACGGCGGCTGCGGCTGCCACTAATTCCGTCATGCGGAAAATAAAAAAGCGGGATTATCCCGCTTTTTTTACGCCTCAATAATGAGGAGGTGGCGTCTCTTCTGACTGAGAGGCGATGTTCGACGGCTGCGTAGCCTTCAGCTTTTCCGTCAGCAGGCGCATATGATCCCGTAGTTTTGCCATTTCGAGTTCATGTGCGGTCACGGTCTGGTTTAGCTCTTCGATGGTGATGTCCTGAAAAGCCAGGCGGCTTTCCAGCTCAGCCATTCTCGCTTCTAATGCTGTATCCTTCATCATTCACCTTGTTTATTTCAGATTCGCCATAATGGCCCAGCGGCGGCGCAGTTTAACTGAGTTTATCCTTAAGTACAGTTCGCATCCCTCTGGCAAGAAACTTATTTAAACAAAAATAGTCTGAAAAGTGGCGAGAATTGGACGTGTCTGTCTGTAGATTTCTTCTGCAACGTTTTATAGTACGTCACTCATTTACGTTTAACGCTGGGGTGAGAGTCCCCAGGCCCTGGAGATATGGATGAAATCACTGTTTAAAGTAACGCTGCTGGCGACGACGATGGCTGTTGCGCTGAACGCGCCGCTGTCATTCGCTGCTGATACTGCTGCGAAGCCTGCTGCCACTGCAGACAGCAAAGCAGCGTTCAAAAATGACGACCAGAAATCCGCCTACGCACTGGGCGCATCTCTGGGTCGTTACATGGAAAACTCTCTTAAAGAACAAGAAAAACTGGGCATCAAACTGGATAAAGCTCAGCTGATCGCAGGCGTTCAGGACGCATTTGCCGATAAGAGCAAGCTGTCTGACCAGGAAATTGAACAGACTCTGCAGGCGTTCGAAGCGCGTGTGAAGGGCGCCGCGCAGACTAAGATGGACGCGGACGCTAAAGACAACGAAGCGAAAGGCAAAGCCTACCGCGATGCCTTCGCTAAAGAGAAGGGTGTGAAAACCTCTTCGACTGGCCTGGTGTACAAAGTTGAGAAAGAAGGCACCGGCGATGCGCCTAAAGACAGCGACACGGTTGTCGTGAACTACAAAGGTACGCTGATCGACGGTAAAGAGTTCGATAACTCTTACACCCGTGGTGAGCCGCTCTCCTTCCGTCTGGATGGTGTGATCCCTGGCTGGACTGAAGGCCTGAAAAACATCAAGAAAGGCGGCAAGATCAAGATGGTCATCCCACCGGATCTGGCCTATGGCAAAACCGGCGTTCCGGGGATCCCTGCCAACTCTACGCTGGTCTTTGACGTAGAGCTGCTGGACATCAAACCGGCACCGAAAGCGGATGCCAAGGCAGACGCACCGGCTGACGATAAAGCCGCTGCTGCTAAGAAGTAATGCTGAAAAAAAACCGCCGCCTTTAAGGCGGCGGTTTTTTATTGTGGGGCAGATATAATTAACACTGGAAAGCGTTAGGCACGCTGTATTAATTTAGTTGTCCGTGTAGATAATGAGCCTGCCCTGAAAACCTAACGACAGGCTCCTGAAAAGGAGTGTTTTTTTCATGTCCAGGTCGCTTTTAACCAACGAAACCAGTGAACTTGATTTGCTGGATCAACGTCCTTTTGACCAGACCGACTTCGATATTCTGAAATCCTATGAAGCGGTAGTGGACGGGTTAGCGATGCTCATTGGCTCCCACTGCGAAATCGTATTGCACTCCCTGCAAGATCTGAAGTGTTCCGCCATCCGCATTGCGAATGGTGAGCATACTGGCCGTAAAATTGGCTCGCCAATTACCGACCTTGCATTGCGTATGTTGCATGACATGACCGGCGCGGACAGCAGCGTCTCCAAATGCTATTTCACCCGCGCCAAAAGCGGCGTGCTGATGAAATCAGAAACCATCGCGATTCGAAACCGCGAGCATCGTGTTATTGGGCTGCTGTGCATCAACATGAACCTTGATGTGCCTTTCTCGCAGATCATGAGCACCTTTATTCCACCAGAAACGCCGGATGTTGGCTCTTCTGTTAACTTTGCCTCTTCCGTCGAAGATCTCGTCACGCAGACGCTTGAGTTCACCATTGAAGAGGTGAATGCCGACCGCAACGTCTCGAACAACGCCAAGAATCGCCAGATCGTGCTCAATCTCTATGAAAAAGGGATTTTTGATATTAAAGACGCCATCAACCAGGTGGCCGATCGTCTCAACATCTCCAAGCACACGGTCTACCTCTATATTCGTCAGTTCAAAAGCGGTGATTTCCTGGGACAAGACAAGTAATGCGTTATGCGTTAATGGTGACAGGCCCGGCGTACGGGACTCAGCAGGCCAGCAGCGCGCTGCAGTTTGCGCAGGCGCTGCTGGCAGCCGGACATGAGCTGGCGAGCGTCTTCTTCTATCGGGAAGGGGTGTATAACGCGAACCAGTTTACGTCGCCGGCGAGCGATGAGTTTGATGTGGTGCGCGGCTGGCAGGCATTAAACGAAAAGCAGGGCGTAGAACTGCACATCTGCGTGGCGGCGGCACTGCGCCGCGGCGTGACCGATGCAACCGAAGCCGCCCGTCTAGGTTTGTCGGGTTCTAACCTCCAGCCCGGTTTTTCGTTAAGCGGTCTGGGCGCGCTGGCACAGGCGGCGCTCACCTGCGACAGAGTGGTGCAATTCTGATGAAGCGCGTGGCATTTGTTTTTGCGTCTGCGCCGCACGGGAGCGCTTCTGGTCGCGAAGGACTGGATGCGTTACTTGCGACGTCCGCGCTGACCGAAGATATCGGCGTCTTCTTTTTAGGGGACGGTGTGTTCCAGCTTCTGGCGGGTCAGCAGCCACAGGCCATTCTGGCGCGGGATTACATCGCTACGTTTAAAGTGCTGCCGCTGTATGACATTGAAACCCTTTATGTCTGCGCCGACTCGCTGGCCGCTCGCGGTTTGGATGAGAAGACGCCTTTCGTGCTGGATGTGACCGTCGTGTCTTCTGAGGCAATGCGCGAACACCTTTCCCACTACGACACCGTTCTGACTTTCTGAGGCTGCCATGCTCCATACTCTGAGCCATTCACCATGGCAATGTGATATCGACGCGTTACTGAGTATGCTGCGCGACGGTGATGACCTGTTGCTGATTCAGGACGGCGTGCTTGCTGCACTTGAAGGCAGCCGTTTCGTTGAAATGCTCACGAATGCCCCCATAACAGTTTCTGCGCTGAAAGACGATCTGGATGCGCGGGGTCTTTCTGGTCAAATTTCAGCCAAAATTGACGTGGTTGGCTATACTGATTTCGTCAATCTTACTGTGACGCACGCCAGTCAAATGAACTGGTGATTTGAGATCGCTGTATATTTCTTGACACCTTTTCGACGTAGCCCTAAAATTTCGCGTCCTCATATTGTATGAGGTCGTTTTATTACGTGTTTACGAAGCAAAAGCTAAAACCAGGAGCTATTTAATGGCAACAGTTAACCAGCTGGTACGCAAACCACGTGCTCGCAAAGTTGCGAAAAGCAACGTGCCTGCGCTGGAAGCA
>OIEO01000168.1_pt1 | contig 10985 bp, 13 predicted proteins | sample 1581851 | NCBI WGS metagenome assembly OIEO01 (sample SAMN03281010, study PRJEB24777) | human gut metagenome | isolation source: fecal sample PR157 from 1 month old male Malay infant, caesarean delivered... | reverse complement strand
GGGATTTTTTTGTAGGCCCGGTAAGCGTAGCGCCACCGGGCGTTTTTCACAGAAGCGCAATACTTCCCACCATCACCCCGCTCAACGCCACCAGCCCCGCGGTGAGCCACAGCGCTTTCGCCGGGAATGACTTACGCAGCATAATCAGCGACGGCAGGCTGATGGCCGGTAACGTGATGAGCAATGCCAGTGCCGGTGCGGTGCCCATGCCGGCCAGCATCATGGTCTGAACAATAGGAATTTCTGCGGCGGTAGGGATCACAAACAGGCAGCCTGCAACGGCCATCGCAATGACCCACAACAGCGTGTTGTCGATAGCGCCATCCGCATGCGGGAAGAGCCAGACGCGCGCCGCCCCGAGAACCAGCACCGCCAGGATATAGACCGGGATGGTGCTCCAGAAAAGCTGCCATAGCGCCCTGCCCCAGCGCGCAAAGAACCCGCCCTGCGGCTCGCTGACGTCCAGCTCAACAGACGCGGACTCTGGCGCCTTATCCTTCACCAGATTCTGCACCAGCGTCGCCACCACCAGCACGGTCAGCAGTCCGGCCACCAGACGGATGAACGCGAAATGCCAGCCCAGGACAAAGCCCATAAACACCAGCGTCGCCGGATTGAGCAGCGGGTTGCCCATCCAGAACGCCAGCGCGCCGCCCATCGACACGCGCTGGCGGCGCATCCCTGCCGCCACGGGCGCAGCACAACAGGAGCACATCATGCCCGGCAGGGAGAAGATCGTTCCCAGCAGCGTCCCCTGAAAGCGCGGCTGTCCGAGGGTTTTCATCAGCCAGTTGCGCGGGATCAGCACCTGAATCAGTGAGCCCAGGATCACGCCTAAGACGGCGGCCTTCCAGACGGCAAGGAAGTAGACCATGGCATAGTCCCACGCTGCCTGAAGCGGGCTGGCATCCGCCTGAGCGAGAATAGATTTACCGATGCTGTGCGTTTCGGCGGCGGTGAAGGCTTTGCCGTAGTACGGCTGCCATTTCACGTACCAAAGGCCAACAATGACCACGAGAAAGAAGAGTGCGGGCTTCCACCATTGAACAGGTGTTGCCGCCTGAGATGAAGACTGACCAGTCATAGCATTCCCCGGAGAGTATGAGTAATTAGCCGGGGGAGTTTACGCCTCGCCCTGCGCGATTTCACGCAGTTTTGCCGAAGGGATAATGTTTACGCCCGCTTTCGACGGAGCCAGTCCCTCTTTTAACAGCGCACGCGCGACGTCCCGCGCCTCGATAGATTTCAAGTTGCCGGGCAGGATCCGAAACAGCGGGGCAAATATCGACTCGTTAAAGCGGCGCTCGTCCCGGTGGCCGATCAGCATTGAGGGGCGCACTATCGTCAGCTGCTCCCATTTCTGCGCAATCAGCGCATCCTCCATCTTGCCCTTCACCTTGTTGTAGAAGAAAGGCGATCCGGCACTGGCGCCCAGCGCGCTGACCACCAGAAAATGTCTGGCTCCCAGCTTTTTCGCCGTAAGCGCGGTGTCCACCACCAGCGTATAGTCGGCGTGGATAAATGCCTCTTTGCTCCCCGCCTCCCGCCGCGTGGTGCCCAGACAGCAAAAGGCGATATCAATCGGGTCCTGGACCTGCGCCAGCGCATCCGTCAGCTGGGGATCGTGCGGATTAAAGACCCCGGAGATGTCCACCAGCGGTCGACGCGTCGGGGCGGCGATGTAGTTCACGCGGCGATCCTGAATCAGCAGCCGCAGCAGATGATCGCCCACTAGCCCGGTAGCCCCGGTAATCAGTACCTGACTCATCGTATCCCCTTTACAGAATTGTCCGTTTGCGAACTCGGCGTCGTCGACCACACTTAGAAGTCTGTTACAGGTAAGTATTTACCACAAGCGGAGAAAAATCAGTCTGAAGCCAAAACAACGGAGGAAGCATGGGCAAGAAAATCGCAGTCTTGATTACCGACGAGTTTGAAGATTCAGAATTCACCTCTCCTGCAGAGGCGTTCCGCAAGGCGGGACATGAGGTCATCACCATCGAGAAAGAGGCGGGCAAAACGGTGAAAGGCCATAAGGGCGAGGCCAGCGTGACCATCGACGAGACTATCGATAACGTGAGCCCCTCAGATTTTGACGCCCTGCTTTTACCCGGCGGCCATTCACCGGATTCCCTGCGCGGAGACGAGCGCTTCGTGACCTTCACCCGGGACTTTGTCTCTACCGGCAAACCGGTCTTTGCCATCTGTCACGGCCCGCAGCTGCTCATCAGCGCGGAGGTTGTACGCGGGCGTAAGCTCACGGCGGAGAAACCGATCGTTATCGATCTGAAAAATGCGGGCGCCGAGTTTTACGATCAGGAGGTGGTCAACGACAAAGACCAGCTGATCACCAGCCGGACCCCGGACGATCTCCCGGCGTTTAACCGCGAAGCGCTACGCCTGCTCGGCGCGTAACCAGTGCAGCTTCTTGCCAAAGCCCAGGGTGTTGTCGGTAAATTTCAGCTCATCGAGGCGGATTTCCCACACCGGGGCTTTTAGCGCAGCGGCGACCGGAAAGCGGCGCGTGTAGTGCTTGCGACGCGCGTCGCTCTCTTCTCCGTCCAGGCGACGGATTTCCCCCTTAAACTGTACCCCACGGATCAGCGCGACTGTCTTCGGCTGGCCATTTACCGTGCCCGCGACTTTTGCCTGCTGACCAGCCATCTGCGCATGACGCGTTTTGTCTTCGCTCATGACGTAAAATGCGACGCGCTCCGGATCGTAGTAGTAAAACGCGTTTGCGCACCACATCTCACCCTCGCTGTAGACGCACCAGGTGACGACGTGCTGCTTCGCCAGCCAGCGGTTAATGGCGGCCAGTGTTTCCATTTTCGTTCTCTCTCATGCTATGGTGCGTTCACCTTAACATACTGAATCTGTTTAACGTGTGCTGGTTTCTCTATCTTGTCCGAACCGCTGATAACGCACTCTACACCGGGATCACCACCGATGTGGCGCGGCGTTTTTTACAACATCAAACGGGGAAAGGGGCAAAAGCGCTGCGGGGGAAAGGAGAATTACAGCTCGCCTTTTCGGCGCCCGTCGGTGACCGATCGTTGGCGCTCAGGCTGGAATACCGCATCAAACAGCTGACGAAGCGCCAGAAAGAGCGCCTCGTGACCGGAGACGGCTCCTTTGAGGCGCTACGCGAGAGCCTGATTAAAAGCGATTGAAATGGTCGTGGTATTCGACCAGACCATTGACGCCGTTGAGCGCGTCGTCCGCCAGACGGTGCACCTGGAAAGCGGATTCCGTACCCGGCCAGCGGCAGCGCAGATCGTAATGCGCGGCCTGCTCGAAGCCCAAACGGCCATAGAATGCCGGATCGCCCAGCGTTACAACGGCCGCATAACCGAACTCATTGAGCGAATCCAGCCCTTCATAGACCAGCTGGCGCGCCAGCCCCTGCCCGCGATAGTTTTCATCCACCGCCAGCGGTGCCATACCGACCCACTGCAGCTCTTCGCCCTGAACGATGACCGGACTGAAGGCAACATAGCCCACCACCTGACCTTCATCATCGGTGGCAACCAGCCCCAGCGTGATCAGGCCGTCTTCACGGAGATCGTGGACCAGTTGGGCTTCCGCATCGCTCTCAAAAGAGCGGCGTAATAACGCATCGATACCCGGTGCATCAATCCCAATTTCGACTCGAATCAGCATGGCTCACCTACTGAAGTGTGTTTACTGTCCGGCGGGGTTTTCAGCCCGGCCTCAACGAAATCTGCCATTTGCATTAACATTACGCGCAGCGCTTTCGGCATCTGCTCCAGCTCAATGGCATCCATTAAATTCTTAACGTACAGGCCCAGCTCCGTGTCGCCTTCAATCACCAGACGGCGCTGGAAGAAGAGCGTATCCGGATCCTGCTTGCGCGCGGCGATCATCAGCAGATCGCTGGCGTTGGCGCTAAAGCTCACGTCCGCCTCGGCGGTTTCGCGGACGATCAGCTGGTCATTCTCAACGGAGGTAAACCAGCGCAGCCCGATGTCACGTACCTCAATGCTCAACCAGCGGCCTTCCAGGAATTCCAGCTCGCCATCCTGCAGCGCCTGGCGGAACTGCCAGCTCAGGACCTGCTCCAGCACCTGACGTTTAAGCGCGAACGGCGCCAGCTTTACCGGCACGCTCAGCATTGATGGGCCAAATTGTACGAGACGTGAACGCAGTTTATCCAGCACGAGCTTTACTCCCTGATATCTATAGTCCTGCTATTTTGCCATATCCGACGCATAACATAGCGGCGTAAATCAACAAACCGTCGTCCGGACAACCTCATTATTGGTGCCATCAATACGCCATTAGCTGCCTTAAATCAAAAATTGTCGCGTATGGGTTAATTAAAATCCCAGCTCGTTAACATTTTTGCGATCGACAACATCAGGATAAATTATGGAGCTGCTCTGCCCTGCCGGAAACCTTCCGGCGCTTAAGGCGGCCATCGAAAATGGGGCCGATGCGGTCTATATCGGGCTGAAAGATGACACCAATGCCCGCCATTTTGCTGGCCTCAACTTTACGGAGAAAAAGCTTCAGGAAGCCGTTAACTTCGTTCACCAGCACCGCCGCAAGCTGCATATCGCCATCAATACCTTTGCTCATCCTGACAGCTACGCCCGCTGGCAGCGCGCGGTGGATATGGCGGCACAGCTGGGTGCCGATGCGCTGATTCTGGCCGACCTCGCCATGCTCGAGTATGCGGCAGAACGCTATCCCCATATTGAGCGCCACGTCTCTGTTCAGGCATCTGCCACCAACGAAGAGGCCGTACGTTTTTATCACCGAAACTTTGACGTGGCCCGCGTGGTGCTGCCGCGCGTACTCTCTATTCATCAGGTTAAGCAACTCGCACGCGTCACGCCAGTGCCGCTGGAAGTTTTTGCCTTTGGTAGCCTGTGCATTATGGCCGAAGGCCGTTGCTATCTTTCCTCGTATTTAACCGGCGAGTCGCCAAATACCGTCGGGGCCTGCTCCCCTGCCCGCTTCGTTCGCTGGCAGCAAACGCCGCAGGGGCTGGAATCTCGCCTGAATGAGGTACTGATTGACCGCTATCAGGACGGTGAAAACGCTGGCTACCCGACGCTGTGCAAAGGCCGCTATCTGGTTGACGGCGAGCGTTATCACGCGCTGGAAGAACCCACCAGCCTCAACACGCTGGAACTGCTGCCGGAACTGCTGGCCGCTAATATTGCCTCAGTGAAGATTGAAGGTCGCCAGCGCAGCCCGGCCTACGTCAGTCAGGTGGCGAAAGTCTGGCGTCAGGCCATTGACCGCTGCATCGCAGATCCGCAGAACTACGCCCCGCAATCGGCTGGATGGAGACGCTCGGCGCAATGTCTGAAGGCACCAAACCACGCTTGGCGCGTATCACCGTAAATGGCAGTGAGATAACCATGAAATATTCATTAGGGCCGGTGCTGTACTACTGGCCAAAAGAGACGCTGGAAGATTTTTATCAACAGGCCGCGACGAGCAGCGCCGATGTGATTTACCTTGGCGAAGCGGTATGCAGCAAGCGCCGTGCCACCAAAGCAGGCGACTGGCTGGAGATGGCGAAAAGCCTGGCCGGGAGCGGCAAACAGGTGGTGCTCTCTACGCTGGCGCTGGTACAGGCCTCATCTGAACTGGGTGAGTTGAAGCGCTACGTGGAGAACGGCGAGTTTCTGCTGGAGGCCAGCGATCTCGGCGTGGTGAACATGTGTGCCGAGCGCAAGCTGCCGTTTGTCGCGGGTCATGCCCTGAACTGCTACAACGCGGTGACCCTGCGCCTGCTGCTCAAACAGGGGATGACGCGCTGGTGCATGCCGGTGGAACTCTCCCGCGACTGGCTGGCAAACCTGCTCACGCAGTGTGAAGAGCTGGGCATTCGCAACAAGTTTGAAGTGGAAGTGCTGAGCTACGGCCATCTGCCGCTGGCCTATTCCGCCCGCTGCTTTACCGCACGCTCGGAAGACCGTCCGAAAGACGAGTGCGAAACCTGCTGTATTAAGTATCCGAACGGGCGCAGCATGCTGTCGCAGGAGAATCAGCAGGTGTTTGTTCTCAACGGTATTCAGACCATGAGCGGCTATGTCTATAACCTGGGCAACGAGCTGGCGTCGATGGACGGGCTGGTCGATATGGTGCGCCTGTCGCCGCTGGATACCGGCGTGTTCGCGATGCTGGACGCCTTCCGCGCTAACGAAAATGGCGCTGCTCCGCTGCCGCTGACGGCAAACAGCGACTGTAACGGCTACTGGAAGCGTCTGGCCGGGCTGGAACTTCAGGCTTAAAAAAGGCTCACTTTGTTAACAACGGTTATTAATTTTTAATGCACTATTAAAGATTCACCGTCGACAAAGTGAGCTGTTATGACTGACAAAACCCTTCCGTTTTCGGTGCTGGATCTGGCGCCGATCCCACAAGGCTCCTCGGCAAGAGAAGCCTTTTCGCACTCTCTGGATCTGGCTCAGCTGGCCGAAAAGCGTGGCTATCACCGCTACTGGCTGGCCGAACACCACAACATGGTGGGCATTGCCAGCGCCGCCACCTCGGTACTGATTGGTTATCTGGCGGCAAACACCACCACGCTGCACCTGGGCTCCGGCGGCGTGATGCTGCCGAACCACGCCCCGCTGGTGATCGCCGAGCAGTTCGGCACGCTGAATACCCTCTATCCGGGCCGTATTGATTTAGGGATTGGCCGTGCGCCGGGTAGCGATCAGCCGACCATGCGCGCCCTGCGCCGCCATATGAGCGGCGATATCGACAACTTCCCGCGCGACGTGGCCGAACTGGTGGACTGGTTCGACGCGCGTGACCCGAACCCGCACGTGCGCCCGGTACCGGGTTACGGCGAGAAGATCCCGGTATGGCTGTTGGGCTCAAGCCTCTACAGCGCGCAGCTTGCCGCCCAGCTGGGGCTGCCGTTTGCGTTTGCCTCGCATTTCGCGCCGGATATGCTGCATCAGGCGCTGCATCTCTACCGTACGAACTTCAAACCGTCCGAGCGTCTGGAGAAGCCGTACGCGATGGTGTGTATTAACATCATTGCCGCTGACAGCAATCGCGACGCAGAATTCCTGTTTACCTCTATGCAGCAGGCGTTTGTGAAGCTGCGCCGCGGCGAGACGGGCCAGCTTCCGCCGCCGGTGGAGAATATGCATCAGCTGTGGTCTGCTTCAGAGCAGTATGGCGTACAGCAGGCGCTGAGCATGTCGCTGGTGGGTGATAAAGCGAAAGTGCGTCACGGCTGGAAGCAGTGCTGCGCGAAACGCAGGCGGATGAAATTATGGTTAACGGCCAGATTTTCGATCACCAGGCACGTTTTGCACTCGTTTGAATTTGGCCATGCAGGTGAAAGAGGAGTTGGTGGGGTAGCCTTTTTTGCCAGGTGGCGCTTCGCTTACCTGGCCTACGGGGACGCGTAGGCCGGATAAGGCGTAGCCGCCATCCGGCACAAAATGTTTACTGGTACACCGGCAACAGATTAAAACTCGACAGCACATGTACCAGGGCATTGCCCGCGCCAAACACCAGGATCAGCGCAATCATCGGCTTGCCGCCCCAGACGCGGAATTTCGGGCTGCCGAAGCGTTTACGTGATTTGCGGGCCAACAGCGCCGGCACAATCGCCGCCCATACCGTCGCCGCCAGGCCGGCATAGCCGATGGCGTACAGGAAACCGTTCGGCCACAGCAGGCCGCCCACAATCGGCGGCAGGAAGGTCAGCAGCGCGGTTTTGAAGCGGCCCATCGCAGAGTCATCAAAGCCAAACAGATCCGCCAGGTAGTCAAACAGGCCCAGCGTCACGCCGAGGAAAGAGCTCGCCACCGCGAAGTTAGAGAAGATCACCAGCAGCAAATCCAGGCTGCGGCTGTTCAGCACGCCGCTCAGGGCCTGCACCAGCACATCAATGTTACCGCCCTTCTGCGCAATACCGATAAACTCCGGGCGCGGGATATTGCCCATCGTCCCGAGCAGCCAGATGACGTACAGCGCCAGCGCCAGCAGCGTGCCGTAGACCAGACACTTCACAATCGTGCGCGGATCTTTGCCGTAGTACTTCATCAGGCTCGGCACGTTACCGTGGTAGCCAAACGACGCCAGGCAGAACGGCAGGGTCATCAGCAGGTACGGCGTATAGGAGGTATTTACTTCGGCAACGTTAAACAGCGTGGCAGGCGTCACGTGCCCCAGCAGGCTGCCGAAGGTCAGGAAGAAGGTGATGACCTTCGCGCCCAGCACGATCGCCGTCATCCGGCTCACCGCTTTGGTACTCATCCAGACGATAAACGCCACGCCCAGCGCAAAGCACAGCCCGGCCAGACGCGCCGGTACGTTCAGCGACATCTCCGAGAAGGTGTGATGCAGAATCGAACCGCTTGCCGAGATATACGCGTAGGTCAGGATATAGAGCACAAACGCGATGGACAGCCCGTTCACCAGGTTCCAACCTTTGCCCAGCAGGTCTTTGGTGATGGTGTCGAAGCTCGCGCCAATGCGGTAGTTCAGGTTGGCTTCGAGGATCATTAGCCCGGAATGGAGCATACAGAACCAGGTAAAGACCAGCGCGGCCAGCGACCAGAAGAACCACGCACCGGACATCACCACGGGCAGGGAGAACATCCCGGCACCAATAATGGTTCCGCCGATGATCACCACGCCGCCAAGCAGCGAAGGTGACGTTTGGGTGGTGGTTAGTGTCGCCATACAGCCTTTTCTCCAGTCAATCATGCGGTTCTGCATTTTAATGCGACGCACTGTACCAGTACAAGAGTACAAAGGGAATAAAAAAAGCCCCGATAGCATGTATCGGGGCTGTATATTTTACTTTACGTCAGAAGCGTAAGGCTTACGCGTCACCGAAACGACGACGGCTGGTGCCTTCTTCACGACGCGGGCCACGGCTTTCACGGCGCTCGCCGGAGAAACGACGACCTTCACCACCGCGACCTTCGCTGCGACCGCCTTCACGACGCTCGCCGCCGAAACCGCGACCACCGCCACGACGTTCGCCGCCACGGTCAGGGCGTGGCTGTGCATCGCCCAGCAGCTGCATGTTCATCGGCTTGTTCAGGATGCGGGTACGCGTAAAGTGCTGCAGTACTTCACCCGGCATGCCTTTCGGCAGCTCGATGGTAGAGTGGGAGGCGAACAGCTTGATGTTACCAATGTAACGGCTGCTGATGTCGCCTTCGTTAGCGATCGCGCCAACGATATGACGAACATCAACGCCGTCATCACGGCCCACTTCAATGCGGTACAGTTCCATATCGCCTGCGTCGCGACGTTCACGACGAGGACGGTCTTCACCACCACGCTCTGGACGGTCACCACGTGGGCCACGATCGTTACGGTCGCCACGACGTTCGAAGCGGTCGTCACGGTCACGGAATTCACGCTTAGGACGCATCGGTGCATCTGGTGGCACGATCAGGCTACGTTCGCCCTGAGCCATTTTCAGCAGTGCTGCAGCCAGGGTTTCCATGTCCAGCTCTTCGCCTTCAGCAACAGGCTGAATCTGCGACAGCAGCGCACGGTACTGATCCAGATCGCTGCTTTCCAGCTGCTGCTGTACTTTGGCGGCGAATTTTTCCAGACGGCGTTTGCCCAGCAGCTCTGCGTTTGGCAGGTCCGCTTCTGGAATGGTCAGCTTCATGGTGCGTTCGATGTTGCGCAGCAGACGACGCTCGCGGTTCTCAAACGAACAGCAGCGCACGGCCAGCACGACCCGCACGACCGGTACGGCCGATACGGTGAACGTAAGACTCAGAATCCATCGGGATATCGTAGTTAACAACCAGGCTGATACGCTCAACGTCCAGACCACGTGCTGCCACGTCGGTTGCAATCAGGATATCCAGACGACCGTCTTTCAGACGCTCCAGAGTCTGCTCACGCAGGGCCTGGTTCATGTCGCCGTTCAGCGCTGCGCTGTTGTAGCCGCTACGCTCCAGGGCTTCAGCCACTTCCAGGGTCGCATTTTTGGTACGAACGAAGATAATCGCCGCATCAAAATCTTCCGCTTCCAGGAAACGTACCAGCGCTTCGTTTTTACGCATGCCGTATACAGACCAGTAGCTCTGGCTGATGTCCGGGCGAGTGGTTACGCTGGACTGAATACGCACTTCCTGAGGTTCTTTCATGAAGCGTTTGGTGATACGACGAATCGCTTCCGGCATGGTTGCAGAGAACAGAGCGGTCTGATGACCTTCCGGGATCTGCGCCATAATGGTTTCAACGTCTTCGATGAAGCCCATGCGCAGCATTTCATCTGCTTCGTCCAGTACCAGACCGCTCAGTTTAGAGAGGTCCAGGGTACCGCGCTTCAGGTGATCCAGCAGACGGCCCGGCGTACCGACAACAATCTGTGGGCCCTGGCGCAGGGCGCGTAACTGCACGTCATAACGCTGGCCGCCGTACAGGGCAACCACGTTTACGCCGCGCATATGTTTAGAGAATTCCGTCATGGCTTCTGCAACCTGAACAGCCAGTTCACGGGTTGGAGCCAGAACGAGGATCTGCGGTGCACGCAGGTCCGGATCAATGTTGTTCAGCAGCGGCAGCGAGAACGCTGCAGTTTTACCGCTACCAGTCTGGGCCATGCCCAGCACGTCACGACCAGAAAGCAGGTGTGGGATACACTCAGCCTGGATCGGAGATGGTTTTTCGTAACCCAGATCGTTAAGGGCTTCAAGGATAGGAGCCTTCAGGCCCAGATCTGCAAAAGTGGTTTCGAATTCAGCCATGTAGTACGAGTGCCTCAATGTCAATGGCGGCCAGTCTACTTAGCTCATCGTGAAAATGATTAGCAATTTTCATTGAAAAGTGTGAACCGGCTCAAAGTAGGTGTATTAACGAACAACAACGCCCTCACCCGTTAAGGTGATGGCAATCAAAAGATTACGGGCTGATGTTTATGTCGTCAGCTATTGCTGGTCCGATTCTGCCAGGTCATCTTGCTCCTGGCCCAAGAGCGATAATTCCAACAATGCATAACGGTG
>OIEO01000166.1_pt1 | contig 11120 bp, 9 predicted proteins | sample 1581851 | NCBI WGS metagenome assembly OIEO01 (sample SAMN03281010, study PRJEB24777) | human gut metagenome | isolation source: fecal sample PR157 from 1 month old male Malay infant, caesarean delivered... | reverse complement strand
TCTGATGGAACACGTCGCCGTAGGTGGTTTTACCCAGCGGGCCGTCGCTCCAGACCAGGTCGTAAACGCTGTCTACGCCCTGAATGTACATGGCCAGACGTTCCAGACCGTAGGTGATCTCACCGGTGATCGGCTTACATTCCAGACCGCCAACCTGCTGGAAGTAAGTGAACTGCGTCACTTCCATGCCGTTTAGCCACACTTCCCAGCCCAGCCCCCAGGCACCCAGCGTCGGGTTTTCCCAGTTATCTTCAACGAAGCGGATGTCGTGGATAGTCGGATCCATACCCAGCTCTTTCAGCGACCCGAGGTACAGTTCCTGAATGTTGTCGGGTGATGGCTTAATCACCACCTGGAACTGATAGTAATGCTGCAGACGGTTCGGGTTCTCACCGTAACGACCATCGGTCGGACGACGGGAAGGCTGCACATACGCGGTCGCCATTGGCTCTGGCCCCAACGCGCGCAGGCTGGTCATCGGGTGTGAAGTGCCGGCGCCGACTTCCATGTCCAATGGTTGAACAATGGTGCAGCCCTGACGAGCCCAGTAATCCTGTAAGGTCAGGATCAGGCCCTGGAAGGTCCTGGTATCAAACTTTTGCATATTATTTCGTGCTGGATACGTGTGGTTTTAAATGGAAGGGACCAGTATACCCGCTGGCTGCGAGATATACAGTATGAAACGGGGTTGTTTAGGGAAAATTGGGAAATAAGCATTCACGCCAGGGCGCTGCCGGCGTCTGGCTGTTGATTATGCGAGCAGGCTAGCGCATGGAGAGGTGTAAAAACTGGCCGTCCGCATCAAACGAGCAGACAAAGCCTTCTTTACGCGCCGTATAGCCCTTGAGCTCATAGCTGCCCTGAAAGCGCTCAAACCCGGTGACGTTGATTTTCTGCACGTCCGAGTTATAGCGGCGTGCGGCCTGGTCCTTGCAAAGTGACTCCATATTCAGTGAACGTTCCGGGCTCATTCTGCCTTGCTGGGCTTTTTGCACTGGTGCTTCTTGTGGCGCACTGCATCCTGCCAGCATGAAAAGCAGAAAGAGTGATGCCACACGCTTCATCATCATTTTTATTACCGTCCTGGTCAGTGGCTGTTATTTTTAGTATCAACACGTTTATAGATTATGGTCAGCCATTCTGCGAATCTCGCGGTCTCCCGGCAAGCCTGCGAATAAAACTCAGAATTTTCCAAACGAAGACTTTTGGACAATGGGAGTCACATTCACTTTACAGGGAATACGAGGAACTGATGCCGTCAAAAATTAACTGGATTGATAACCTGCGAGGAATAGCGTGTCTGATGGTGGTCATGATCCACACGACGACCTGGTACGTCACGAACGCCCACAGCATCAGCCCCGTTAACTGGGACATCGCCAATATTCTCAACTCTGCGTCGCGCGTCAGCGTGCCGCTGTTCTTCATGATTTCCGGCTTTCTCTTTTTTGGTGAACGCAGCGCGCAGCCGCGGCACTTCATCCGCATCGCGGCCTGCCTGGGGTTTTACAGCGCCGTTGCCCTGCTCTATATCACCCTGTTAACCTCCATTAACGCCGGACTATCGCTAAAATACGTGCTGCAAAAGCCGGTGTTCTACCACCTGTGGTTCTTCTTCGCCATTATCGTGATCTATCTGGTCTCTCCGCTCATTCAGGTGAAAAACGTCAGCGGGAAAATGCTTCTGGCCCTGATGGTGGTGATTGGCATTGTCGCCAACCCGAATACGGTCTCGCAGAAAATCGACGGATTTGAGTGGCTGCCGGTGAACCTCTATATCAACGGCGATACCTTCTATTACGTGCTTTACGGCATGCTGGGGCGCGCCATCGGGATGATGGACACGCAAAAACGCGGTCTGAACTGGCTCTGCGGGGCACTGTTTATCGCCGGCGTGGCGGTGATTTCACGCGGGACGCTGCATGAGCTTCAATGGCGCGGTAATTTTGCCGATACCTGGTATCTCTACTGCGGGCCGATGGTCTTTATCTGTGCCGTATCGCTGCTCACGCTCGTTAAAAACACCCTGAATGCGCGTCCCCTTCCCGTACTGAGCGTCATTTCACGACACTCTCTCGGGATTTACGGTTTTCACGCGCTGGTGATCCACGCGCTTCGGACAAGAGGGGTTGAACTAAAAACCTGGCCGGTGCTGGATATCATCTGGATTTTTGCCGCGACCCTGGCGATCAGCCTGCTGCTGTCGATGCTGCTGCAAAAAATAGACGTTCGCCGCTTCGTCAGCTAACGCTTCGCTGCCGGGCACGATGGTACTGGCGCGGGGAGGAAAACCCTGCCGCCAGGGAAGCCTGCTCCACGCCGCGCCCCTGCAATAGCCACTGTTCCGCCACCGCCAGACGCTGCTGCTCCAGATAATCGCGGACGCTAATCCCTAAATGTGTCTGGAAAAGCCGGGTGAGATGGCGCGGGCTGACGTGCGCCAGCGCGGCGATATCAGGCAAGTTCCACGCTTTTTGCGGCTCGGCGGTGAGCGTCATCCTGCGCCCGATGAATCGCCGGATGAGATGATTGCGGTAGCGTAGCCACGGGGAGAGCTGGGGATCGTCACCAGAACGGCGGAACCAGACCACCATCTCGCGCGCCACATTCAGCGCCTTTTCGGGGCCGCACAGGCGGTTAATCATATGCAGCGCCAGGTCGATGCCCGACGTGATCCCCGCGCTGGTCCAGATGTTCTCGTCCTGCACAAAGATGCGGTTTTCTTTAATCGTCGCCGTAGGGGCCGCGGTGCGTAAACGGCTGATAACGTCATGGTGAGTTGTGCACTGTTTGTTATTCAGCAGGCCCGATTTCGCCGCCAGCAGCGCGCCAGAACAGACGCACATCACCGTGATATCCCGGCGCTGAATAATCGGCTGCAGGCGCATCAGCCAGTGCTGTATCCGTAACGCCTGCGGCGTCGAAAACTGAGAGCGGGAGTCACTCACGCCGGGCAATACCAGCAGGCTCCCCTCGGGAAGACGTTCCGGCAGCGGCTGAATGCCGCTCATCGTCAGACCTATCGACGTCGGCACGTCAGGTTGCGGGCCAATGTAATGCAGACGAAACGCGTCGCCAGCCAGCACAAAGGTTTCTGCCGGGCCCGTCATATCTAATGACAGCACCCCGGGCAACATCACGAACCAGACGTCGATGGGCATTACAGTGACTCCAGCGTCTCCGCTACCGTTTTAATGTCGGCAAAACGCCCGGACAGTACCGTTTCGGTACGGTGGCGAATGTCCGCTGCGCTAAGGGTAATGCCCTTGTAGGTCATGGGGAACGTCAGCGTTGCCTCGCTCACAAAGGTCACAGCATAACCCAGATCGGATGCCACCCGGGCGGTGGTTTCACAGCATTGCTCCGTGCGAATGCCGCAGATAATCACACTATTGATATCACGCTCGCGCAGCCAGCGATCGAGCCCGGTATCCGTGAAGGCATTATGAACGTGTTTCTGGAAAACCACATCCGGCTGATGACGCAAAAAGGCCATCGGTTTGACATAGCCGCTTTCCAGCGTAAATGGGCCGTCTTCATCCACATGAAAAATATCAACGACCGGAATACCGCGCGCCTGGCAGCCTTCAATCAGCCCCAGCATCGCCTGCTGAAAAGCGGGAATGTCATCCTCCTGCCAGTAATTGCGGTGATGGAAGGACTGCTGAGTATCAATGTTGATGAGTGCAATGCGTGACATGATGGTTCTTCTCGCCAGTGGGTGTGACACCATACTGGCAAGGAAAGGAAGGCACGCACAGACCAAAAAAGGACATCCTCGTGCCTCTTCCGGACAAGCGAATTTACGTCATCAGCGGCAGCAGCTGCTGGTAGATTTTGCGGAACACGTCGCGCCTTTCCGCGTACCGCGCATGGCGCGCCGCGTCAGGCAAATGTGCCTGTTCAAGCGTAAGCTGCGGCAGCAGTTGTGAAACCGGTTTTTCCGGGTTCATAGCAATCTGCGCCAGACGCGCGGCGCCGAGCGCGGGGCCAACATCGCCACCGGTGCGGAAATCCAGCTGCAACCCGCTGATATCCGACAGCATTTGTCGCCAGTAAGGGCTTCGCGCACCGCCGCCAATCAGGGTGACGCTTGCGGGTTTCAGGCCGCAGTCGTGAACCACGTCCATTCCGTCAGCCAGCGCATATCCGACGCCTTCGAGAACCGCACGCGCCAGTTCTGCCGGACCATGCTGATGGGTTAAGCCAAAGAAAACCCCTTTCGCTTCCGGGTTGTTGTGTGGCGTACGCTCACCGGACAGATACGGTAAAAACCAGACGGTACCGGCATTTTCATCCGCCTGCTGTGCTGCGGCAATCAACGCAGGAACATCGGCCATCCCGGTCAGCTTCGCCGCCCAGTCCAGGCACGACGCTGCACTCAGCATCACCGACATCAAATGCCATTTTCCTGGCAGCGCATGACAGAAACTGTGCACCGCGCTTTCGGGATTGCTGCGATAGCCGTCGCTGACGGCAAAATAGACGCCAGAGGTTCCCAGCGACAGCATCGCCTGACCTGCCTCAACCATGCCGACGCCCACGGCCCCTGCGGCATTGTCACCGCCCCCGGCAACCACCGGCACGGCAGACATATTCCAGCGTTCCGCAACGTCCGGCAGCAGTGTGCCTGTTACCTCGCTACCTTCGAACAGCGCGGGCATGTGTTCACGGGTCAAATGGCAGGCATCCAGCATCGCCTCGCTCCAGTCGCGTTTCGCCACGTCGAGCCACATCGTGCCGGCGGCATCAGACATGTCGGAGGCAAAATCGCCCGTCATGCGAAAGCGCAGATAGTCTTTCGGTAGCAGGACTTTCGCCACCTGCCGGAAAATCTCCGGCTCGTGTCGCTGCACCCACAGAAGCTTAGGCGCGGTAAAGCCGGGCATCATCAGGTTGCCGGTGATCGCGCGGGAAGTGGGTACGCGTCCCTCAAGAAGCGCACACTCTTCTGCACAGCGGCCATCGTTCCAGAGAATGGCGGGTCGCAACACGCGATGCTCGCTGTCCAGCAAGGTTGCACCGTGCATTTGCCCGGCAATCCCCAGCGCTTTCACGTCACGCAGAGAATGCTGTTCACCTAACGCCTTGATTGCACGATCCGTTGCCTGCCACCACTGCTCCGGGTCCTGTTCCGACCACAGCGGATGCGGACGTGAAACCTGCAGCTTTTCAGTCTGCGTTGCTAACACGTCGCCCTGCTCGCTTAACAGGATGGCTTTCACACCCGATGTGCCCAGATCGATCCCGATATACATATAGTGGATTCCTTAAGTGAAAATGCCCGGTGGCGCTGCGCTTACCGGGCCTACAAGCTGGATGCCGTTATTTATCGAACAGGTAGTGATTGACCAGATTTTCCAGCAGCTCCTGGTGCCCGCTCTGGTGCTGCGGCGCCAGCTGATGGTGTTCAGCGTACTTCGCGATCTCCGCAAGCGATAACTGACCTTTCAAAATTTGCTGGCCCAGCTCACTGTTCCAGCCGCTGTAGCGCTTCGCCACGCGTTTATCGAGCTCGCCGTCTTCAATCATACGTGCCGCTACCTTCAGCGCCAGCGCCATGGTGTCCATCGCGCCAATGTGGCCGTAGAACAGATCGTATTTGTCGGTGCTCTGGCGACGCACCTTGGCGTCAAAGTTCAGGCCGCCGGTAGTGAAGCCGCCCGCTTTGACGATCTCATACATCACCAGCTCATTCTCTTCCACGCTGTTCGGGAACTGGTCGGTATCCCAGCCCAGCTGCGGGTCGCCGCGGTTCGCATCGACCGAGCCGAAGATGCCCAGCGCAATCGCCGACGCGATCTCGTGGTGGAAAGAGTGGCCCGCCAGCGTGGCGTGGTTGGCCTCAATGTTCACTTTGATCTCTTTTTCCAGACCGAACTGCTTCAGGAAGCCATACACCGTCGCCACGTCGTAGTCATACTGGTGCTTCGTCGGTTCCTGCGGCTTCGGCTCAATCAACAGCGTGCCGCGGAAGCCGATTTTGTGCTTGTGGTCGACAACCATCTGCATAAAGCGGCCAATCTGCTCGCGCTCCTGACGCAGGTCGGTGTTGAGCAGGGTTTCATAGCCTTCACGGCCTCCCCACAGAACATAGTTTTCGCCGCCCAGCTGATGCGTGGCATTCATTGCCGTCACCACCTGCGTGGCCGCCCAGCTAAACACTTCCGGATCCGGGTTGGTTGCCGCACCTGCGCCGTAGCGTGGGTTAGTGAAGCAGTTTGCCGTGCCCCACAGCAGCTTCACGCCGCTTTCCTGCTGTTTTGCCGCCAGTACATCCACCATCTGCGCAAAGTTGTTCAGGTACTCTTTCAGCGACGCCCCTTCCGGCGACACGTCAACATCATGGAAGCAGTAGTACGGCACGTTCAGCTTGTGGAAGAACTCAAACGCCACATCGGCTTTGCGCTTTGCCAGTTCGATGGCCTCACCCGGCTGCTGCCACGGGCGGTCAAAGGAGCCCACGCCGAACATATCGGCGCCGTTCCAGCAGAAGGTATGCCAGTAACAGGCGGCAAAGCGCAGATGATCTTCCATGCGCTTACCCAGCACCAGCTCATCCGGGTTGTAGTGACGAAATGCTAAAGGATTGGTCGTTTTCGGGCCTTCGTAACGAACACGATCGAGTTGGTCGAAATAAGCTTGCATATTGAGCTCCATAATCAGGGTATGCGGCGAGTCGTTGATACAGGAGTAATAGTGAATAGACATTTTGGGTTGCTCAATTACGTTATTTCACACTGCTATTGAGAGAATGCACAACTGTGCGCTGGCTCGCAAAATAATGCGCAGGCAAACTATTTTTCGGCGCGGATTCCAGAATCAAATGTAATTAAGACGTTACGTATTTTAAAATCCGATCGCGGTCATAAATTCAGAAATAAACCAAATATCATAATGAGAAGATAAAAATCTGTAATTGCCAGCCTGCCTTTCCGCGTTAAAAATTTGCTGCGTCCCAGCAGTGAATGTTTCTTTTATCTCAGCAACACATACCCCTACAAAAAGGCCTAATAATTATGAAGATAAAGAACCTGACCCTAACGCTCTGCGCCACGCTCCTTCTGGCAAGCTTTGCAGGACATGCCAAAGAGGTCAAAATTGGCATGGCGATTGACGACCTTCGTCTGGAGCGCTGGCAAAAAGATCGCGATATTTTTGTCAAAAAAGCGGAATCACTCGGTGCGAATGTGTTTGTTCAGTCAGCTAACGGCAACGAAGAAACGCAAATGTCGCAGATCGAGAATATGATTAACCGCGGCGTCGATGTGCTGGTCATTATCCCCTATAACGGCCAGGTATTAAGTAACGTAGTGAAAGAAGCCAAACAAGAAGGCATAAAAGTGCTGGCCTATGACCGCATGATTAATAATGCGGACATTGATTATTATATTTCGTTCGACAATGAAAAAGTCGGCGAATTACAGGCACAAAGCCTGATCGACAAAGTGCCTCAGGGCAATTATTTCCTGATGGGCGGCTCGCCGGTAGATAACAACGCCAAGCTGTTCCGCGAAGGGCAAATGAAGGTCCTTAAGCCGTACATCGATAACGGGAAAATAAAAGTGGTTGGCGATCAGTGGGCTGACGGATGGTTACCCGAAAACGCCCTGAAGATTATGGAAAACGCGCTGACGGCCAACAACAACAAAATTGACGCGGTTGTGGCCTCCAACGATGCCACCGCAGGCGGTGCGATTCAGGCCCTGAGCGCCCAGGGGCTGGCGGGTAAAGTCGCCATTTCAGGGCAAGATGCCGATCTGGCTGGCGTAAAACGTATTATCGCTGGCACCCAAACCATGACGGTCTACAAACCGATTACCGAGTTGGCCAATACGGCGGCGGAAATCGCCGTGGAACTGGGCAACGGTAAGCAACCAAAAGCAGACGCCACGCTGAATAACAGGCTGAAAGGCGTTCCGGCTCGCCTGCTCACCCCTATTGAAGTCAATAAAGAGAACATTGACGCCACCGTTATTAAGGACGGTTTCCACAAGAAGAGCGAACTGTAATCCGGCGCGGCCCCTGCTCTGCGGGGGCGCATCACGTTGTACTGTTCTTCCCTCGGGTTATGTGGAGCAGTTATGCCTTATTTACTTGAAATGAAAAGCATCACCAAGCGCTTCGGCACGGTGAAAGCCGTCGACAACGTCAGTCTCCGGCTAAACCCCGGCGAAGTGGTTTCGCTGTGTGGCGAGAACGGTTCAGGCAAGTCAACGCTGATGAAAGTGCTGTGTGGGATCTACCCGCACGGCAGCTACGAAGGCGAAATCGTCTTTGCCGGCGAAGCGATCCTGGCAACTCACATTCGCGATACCGAACGCAAAGGTATCGCCATCATCCACCAGGAACTGGCGCTGGTGAAACATCTCACCGTGCTGGAGAACATTTTCCTCGGAGCCGAAATCTCCCGCCACGGCGTGCTGGATTACGACACCATGACGCTCCGCTGTGAAAAGCTGCTGGCGCAGGTGAGCCTCCACATTTCACCGGATACCCGCGTGGGCGACCTGGGCCTGGGGCAACAGCAGCTGGTTGAAATCGCTAAAGCGCTCAATAAGCAGGTCAGGCTGCTGATCCTCGATGAGCCAACGGCCTCGCTCACCGAACAGGAAACCGCGGTTCTGCTCAATATCATCCGCGATCTGCAAAACCACGGCATCGCCTGTATCTACATTTCGCACAAGCTGAACGAGGTTAAAGCCATTTCGGACACCATCTGCGTGATCCGCGATGGGCAACACATCGGCACGCGTGAAGCCGCGGGCATGAGCGAAGATGACATCATCACCATGATGGTGGGGCGCGAGCTGACGGCGCTCTACCCGAATGAGCCTCACACCAAAGGTGATGAAGTGCTGCGCGTGGAAAACCTGACCGCGTGGCATCCCGTTAACCGCCACATCAAGCGCGTCAATAACGTTTCGTTTTCTCTGCACAGCGGCGAAATTCTCGGTATTGCCGGGTTAGTCGGCGCCGGGCGCACCGAGGCGGTACAGTGTCTGTTTGGCGTCTGGCCGGGGCGCTGGGAGGGCACGATTTATATCGACGGCCAGCCGGTGAAAATCGACAACTGCCAGCAGGCGATTGCCCACGGCATTGCTATGGTGCCGGAAGACCGCAAAAAAGACGGCATCGTGCCGGTCATGGCCGTGGGGAAAAACATTACGCTTGCGGCACTCGATCGCTTCTCCGGCGCGCTGAGCAGCCTGGACGATGCCGCCGAGCAGCAGTGCATCCTCCAGTCGCTTGCACGTCTGAAGGTCAAAACCTCCTCACCGGAACTGGCCATTGGCCGCCTGAGCGGCGGCAATCAACAAAAGGCGATTCTGGCCCGCTGCCTGCTGCTCAATCCACGCATATTAATCCTTGATGAGCCGACGCGCGGGATTGATATCGGCGCCAAATATGAAATCTACAAACTGATTAATCAGCTTGTACAGCAAGGGATTGCCGTCATTGTTATTTCGTCTGAGTTACCCGAAGTGCTCGGCCTGAGCGACCGTGTGCTGGTTATGCACGAGGGAAAACTGAAAGCCAACCTGATTAACCAGAACCTGACGCAGGAGCAGGTGATGGAAGCCGCTTTAAGGAGCGAACGTCATGTCGAAAAGCAATCCGTCTGATATCAAAGTCGCCGTTCCGACGCCCGGTGCGTTCGCAGGGCTAAAAGCGCTGAACCTGCAGGTGTTCGTGATGATCGCGGCCATTATCGTCATCATGCTCTTCTTTACCTGGATGACGGATGGCTCGTACCTGAGCGCGCGTAACGTCTCCAACCTGCTCCGCCAGACCGCTATCACCGGCATTCTGGCCGTGGGCATGGTGTTCGTGATTATCTCCGCGGAAATCGATCTGTCGGTCGGCTCGATGATGGGGCTCCTCGGCGGCGTGGCGGCCAATTTTTGACGTCTGGCTCGGCTGGCCGCTGCCGCTGACCGTGGCGGTCACGCTGGTGCTGGGTCTGGTTCTGGGGGCCTGGAACGGCTGGTGGGTAGCCTACCGTAAAGTGCCGTCGTTCATTGTCACCCTGGCGGGGATGCTGGCCTTCCGCGGGATCTTAATCGGCATCACCAACGGTACCACCGTCTCCCCGACCAGCGCGGCCATGTCGCAGATTGGTCAAAGCTATCTCCCGGATGGCGTGGGCTTTACCATCGGCGTGGCGGGGTTGCTGGCGTTTGTCGCGTGGCAGTGGCGTGGACGCATGCGCCGTCAGGCGCTGGGGCTGGCGTCGCCAGCATCAACCTCGGTGGTGGGACGTCAGGCGCTGACGGCGGTCATTGTGCTGGGCGCCATCTGGCTTCTTAACGACTATCGCGGCGTTCCGACGCCGGTGCTGCTGCTGGCGCTTTTGCTGCTGGGCGGCATGTTTATGGCCACGCGCACCGCGTTTGGCCGTCGTATTTATGCCATCGGCGGCAACCTTGAGGCTGCCCGTTTGTCGGGGATTAACGTCGAACGCACCAAACTCGCGGTCTTCGCCATTAACGGCCTGATGGTCGCCATCGCCGGGCTGATCCTCAGCTCGCGTCTGGGGGCGGGTTCACCCTCCGCCGGTAATATCGCCGAGCTGGATGCTATCGCCGCCTGCGTCATTGGCGGCACCAGCCTCGCAGGGGGTATCGGTAGCGTGGCGGGCGCGGTCATGGGGGCATTTATCATGGCGTCGTTGGATAACGGGATGAGTATGATGGACGTCCCGACGTTTTGGCAGTATATCGTCAAGGGAGCCATTCTTTTACTGGCAGTCTGGATGGACTCGGCCACCAAGCGACGGGCCTGATAACGGTATTGTGACTTAATTGGGAAGTGAGCCATGTTTGAAAAGCGTCACCGCATTACGCTGTTATTCAACGCCAACAAAGCCTATGACCGTCAGGTGGTAGAAGGCGTGGGTGAATATTTGCAGGCGTCGCAATCCGAATGGGATATTTTTATTGAAGAAGATTTCCGCACCCGTCTGGAGAACATTAAAGACTGGCTGGGCGATGGCGTCATCGCCGACTATGACGACCCCGTCATTGAACAGCTGCTGACCGATGTCGACGTGCCGATCGTGGGCGTCGGCGGCTCCTACCATTCGCCCGAACACTATCCGCCAGTTCACTATATTGCCA
>OIEO01000165.1_pt1 | contig 11177 bp, 11 predicted proteins | sample 1581851 | NCBI WGS metagenome assembly OIEO01 (sample SAMN03281010, study PRJEB24777) | human gut metagenome | isolation source: fecal sample PR157 from 1 month old male Malay infant, caesarean delivered... | reverse complement strand
ACGTGCCCGTTGTCCGGGATATTGTCGCAGGAGAGCACGGTAAAGGCGGGCAGGCCGCGCTCGCGGCGGCGGTGGAGCGCTTCGACCAGGATCCCAGGGGCGGAATGTGGCTCTGAGGGGTTTTCAAGGTCGTGGACGATCCGGGGGTTATTCAGGTCGAGTTTCCCGGTCGCGGGATCGATGCAATAGCCTTTCTCTGTGATGGTGAGCGAGACAATCGCGACCTGAGGCTCGCAAAATTTCTCAATAATAGCGGGCAGGGAGTCCAGCTTTGCGTTCAGGCATTCATGGACGGCACCGACGATAATCGCCTCATTTCCTTCAGCCCCTTTTTCCAGCACGGTGAACAGATGATCCTGCGCGCGCAGCTGGCTCATCAGCACGTCGCCGCTGAAGAGGCTAATCTCACAAATCCCCCAGTCGCCGCCTTTTTCATTCAGCACCCGATTTGTTAACAAGGCCTGGTGCGCACGGTGAAACGCGCCAAAGCCAAAGTGGACGATGCGGGAGCGCAGTTGCTGACGATCGTAGCGCGGTTGCTGAACCCGGGCAGGAAGGGCGGTGGAGGCAATTGTCTTCATGAGATACACCTGATTAACCATTAATTAACAATGCCAGTGTAAAGTTATATGACAGCAAATAAAATTGGTAAGCCGTAAATATCCCCGTTATGTGAGTTTGATCAATCAATGTGTGGCGGTGTATTGACCCTTCGCGGTAAACATGTATGGTAGTCGTCATTGTAGTAACGCATATTGGTATAACAACTTAAGAGGGTGAGGCAATGGAACAAACCTGGCGTTGGTACGGGCCGAACGATCCGGTTTCTCTTGATGATGTGCGTCAGGCTGGCGCAACGGGTGTCGTCACGGCGCTGCATCATATTCCTAACGGTCAGGTCTGGCCGGTAGAGGAAATCCAGACGCGTCAGGCGCTGCTGGCGGAGAAGGGATTAACCTGGTCTGTGGTGGAAAGCATTCCGGTTCACGAAGACATCAAAACCCATTCCGGCGAGTATCAGACCTGGATTGCCAACTATCAGCAGAGCATCCGTAACCTCGCGGCCTGCGGTATTGATACCGTGTGCTATAACTTCATGCCGATTCTGGACTGGACGCGTACAGACCTCGAATATCAAATGCCGGACGGCTCAAAAGCGCTGCGTTTCGATCAGATTGCCTTTGCGGCATTCGAACTGCACATTCTGAAACGCCCTGGCGCAGAAGCGGATTACACCGCGGAAGAGCAGCAGCAGGCGCGCGCGTGGTTTAACGCCGCCAGTGACGCAGACATCGAAAAGCTGACCCGTAATATTATTGCGGGCCTGCCGGGTGCCGAAGAGGGGTATACGCTGGATCAGTTCCGCGCCCGCCTGGCGGAATACGGCGATATTGATAAGCAGCAGCTGCGTGAAAACATGGCGTACTTCCTGCGCGCAATTGTGCCGGTCGCGGAAGAGTGGGGGTTCGCCTGGCGTACATCCGGACGATCCGCCGCGTCCTATCCTCGGCCTGCCGCGTATCGTGTCTACGATTGAAGATATGCAGTGGCTGAAAGAGACGGTCGACAGCATCCACAACGGCTTTACCATGTGTACCGGCTCCTACGGCGTGCGGGCGGATAACGACCTGGTGCGGATGATTGAAACCTTCGGCGATCGTATTCACTTTACGCATCTGCGCGCGACCTGCCGTGAAGAGAATCCAAAAACCTTCCATGAGGCGGCGCACCTGGGCGGCGATGTGAATATGGTCGCGGTGGTGGACGCTATTCTGGCGGAAGAGGCGCGTCGCAAGCAGGCTGGCGATGTGCGTCCTATCCCGTTTCGTCCGGATCACGGACACCAGATGCTGGACGATCTGCGTAAGAAAACCAACCCGGGCTATTCGGCGATTGGCCGTCTTAAAGGGATGGCGGAAGTGCGCGGCGTTGAGCTGGCGCTGAAGATGACGAAGTATCCGGAGCTGCTGTAAACGGAATTGCCGGGTGGCGGCTTCGCCTTACCCAGCCTACAAAAACACAAAAACCGGCTTCAGGGCCGGTTTTTTCGTAGGTCGGGTAAGCGTAGCGCCACCCGACAAACGCCGCAATCAGTCAGCGCGACCCATATAGCGTTTTTCTTCGATATGGATGCGGATTTTCTCGCCAGCAGAAAGGTATTCCGGCACCTGCACAACCAGGCCGGTGGTCAGGGTTCGCCGGTTTGTTGCGGGCACTGGCGGATGCGCCTTTGATGCCTGGTGCGGTTTCAACGATTTCCAGATCGACGGTCTGAGGCAGTTCCAGCGCCAACAGCACGCCGTCCCAGGTCAGAACCTGCATATCAGGCATACCGCCTTCCGGGATGAACAGCAGCTCTTCTTCAATCTGGTCTTTGGTAAAGATATACGGGGTGTAATCTTCTTTGTCCATGAACACATATTCGTTGCCGTCGATGTAGGAGAAATCAACATAGCGACGGGTCAGGGTCACGGTATCGACGATATCGTCACCTTTAAAGCGCTCTTCCACCTTCAGGCCGGTACGCACATCGGCGAAACGCATTTTGTACAGCGTAGCTGCACCACGGGCGCTTGGTGCCTGAATATCGATATCTTTCACAATCAGCAATTTGCCGTTGTAATTCAGTACCATACCTTTTTTAATTTCATTCGCTCTTGGCATTGCAGTAATCCTGTTTACGGGAGGTAAAAAATATCGCGCCAAATTACTCGCGCGCGGCCTTTCAGGCAAGAGGAATTCGTGGCTTTTGCTATCAATACACAAAAGGTGTTACTGTGCGCGCGATGCCCGACCGTACGGGCATTCGCCAGCGAAAGAGAGCATTTATGGATTGTCGTCCCGATTGTGGCGCGTGCTGTACTGCACCGTCCATTTCAAGCCCCATTCCAGGAATGCCCGAGGGCAAACCTGCCAATACCCGCTGCGTTCAGCTCTCGGAAACGAACCTGTGCATGATCTTTGGCTCACCGTTGCGCCCGAAGGTCTGCTCCGGGCTTCAGCCCACGGCTGAAATGTGCGGCAGCACGCGAGAACAGGCGATAACGTACCTTCTTGAACTGGAAGCGCTCACCGCGCCTTAAACGTCTTTAATCCTCGCCAGGCAGCCCATCGTCAGCGTACACATCACCAGCGCAATCCAGAACACCGTGTGATAGTTCCAGATTTCGGCCACGACACCGGCCATTGAACCGGCAATAATCCAGCCCACGCGGGTGGTATTAGTATAAAGGGTGGTGGCGGAGCCTGCCTGGCCCGGCATCAGATCCTGGAAATAAAGCATGCCTATCCCGGCGAGAATACCAATATAGATAGCGTTCAGGAGCTGTAACGCCAGCAATAGCCCGGGGGTATGTACCGTCAGCATGCCGAGATAGAACAGCAGACCGGCGACGGCGGCGATGCGCATTAAAAAACGTTTCCCGAAGCGCTTTGCGTAATAGCCTGCGATAAGCATGGTCGGGATCTCAAGCCCGGCTGCGGTGCCCATCATGATCCCCGCCAGCTTCTCCGGCAGGTGCAGTTCATTAATGATAAACAGCGGCATATTGATGATATACAGGCTATTGGTGCCCCACATCAGCGTGCAGATCGCGAACAGGAGCAGGGCATCGCGGCGGTGACGGCGCGGCGCTTCCAGCACACCTGTTGCCACCTTGGGCTCTTTGCGCATTGACGGCAGGAAGAACCACACCAGCGCGCCGCACGCCACAAACGCGACTGCCGCGCTCAGGTACATCACCGTAAAGGCCAAAACCCATCGCCAGCGCGTAAGCCAAGCGGCGGGCCAATCACCCACGCCAGCGACACCTGTGCACGCAGGACAGAACTGAACATCACCGCTTCACGTCCGGTATGGTCGGCGTGTTCGCGGGCAAGCGCGAACAGCTGTGGGTTCGCCGTCGAACCAAAGCTGCTCAGGAATACCCCGACGAAAAGCAGAATGAAGTAGTTGCGGTTCCAGGCAAACAGAACACAGGCCATGATCCCCCAGCAGGCAGCAGAAAACGATCAGGCTTTTACGATCGCCTTTTCTGTCGGATCGCCCCGCCAGGAACTGACTGACCAGGATGCCGATGATGGCGCTTCCGGTAAAAAAGAAGCCAACCAGCGCCGGACGAACATGAACCTCATTGGTCAAAAATAAGCTCAGCGTCGGCGTCTGTAACGCACCGGCAATGCCCGTGAAGAAGGCAACAATCAGGAAGGCCGCTGAGGTCAAATCAAAGGGCTTCGGCGAGGCAGCCGCAGGGATGTTATGCATGTTTTATAATTAGCGAGTAGCAGAGAGGGGCGGAGTGTACGCCGTCATCTAAAAAATAAACAGTGGGTGCGGTCAATGATGCCACGAAAAATCAAAATGGCATTTCAACTTGCATCTCACGCTGCTGACCTTAGCTGAAACTGACTTGCTGAACTTCAGCAAAATTCAGCTCAATGAAGAAGAAATGTGCTGTATCTCTAAATTCTGATATCAGAAAGACGAGTTTACTTGCAAGGTACAGCAGAAAGCGCAAGACTTTTTTGAAACGTTTCAGCGCTATCTTGTTTTAACAAACGGAGCAGGCTAGCGCATTTTTTCTCATTAAAGCTGAAACGATTCAAGTTCAGCAGGAGTGGAGAACCATGTTCCAGTTATCTGTTCAGGATATCTACCCGGCGCTCAGGCCGGGGATAAAGAAGAGGCTATTCGCCAGGTTGCCGCTGCGCTTGTGCAGGCGGGTAACGTCGCGGACGGCTATGTCAACGGCATGCTGGCCCGCGAGCAGCAGACTTCAACCTTCCTCGGCAATGGCATTGCCATTCCGCACGGTACCACCGACACCCGCGATCAGGTGCTGAAAACCGGCGTTAAGGTGTATCAGTTCCCGCAGGGCGTGCTCTGGGGCGACGGTCAGGTGGCCTATGTGGCCATCGGTATCGCGGCCAGCAGCGATGAACATTTAGGTCTGCTGCGTCAGCTGACGCATGTCCTGAGCGATGACGCGGTGGCTGAACAGCTTAAATCCGCCGCCACCGCGGAAGAGCTGCGCGCCTTGCTGATGGGCGAAAAACAGAGTGAAGCGCTGAAACTGGATAATGAAACGCTGACGCTGGATGTGGTTGCTTCCGATCTGGTGACGCTGCAGGCGCTGAACGCGGGTCGTCTGAAAGAGGCCGGCGCGGCGGATGCCACCTTTGTGACGCGCGTGATTAACGATAAGCCGTTGAATCTGGGTCAGGGCATCTGGCTGAACGACAGTGCTGAAGGCAACCTGCGCAGTGCGATTGCCGTGAGCCGTGCTGCCACGGCGTTTGAGGTAGAAGGCGAGCGCGCAGCCATGCTGGTGACCGTCGCGATGGCTGATGAACAGCCGGTTTCCGTGCTGAAGCGTCTTGGCGATCTGCTGCTGAACAACAATGCTGAAAAACTGCTGAACGCTGATGCGTCCACCGTGCTGGCACTGCTGACCAGTGATGATGCGCTGACGGATGACGTGCTAACCGCGGAGTTCGTGGTGCGTAACGAACACGGCCTGCATGCCCGTCCGGGTACCATGCTGGTGAATACCATTAAACAATTCGAGAGTGAGATTACCGTGGCGAATCTTGACGGCACGGGCAAACCGGCCAACGGCCGTAGTCTGATGAAAGTGGTCGCGCTGGGCGTGAAGAAAGGCCACCGTCTGCGTTTCACCGCGCAGGGTGCCGATGCTGAACAGGCGCTGAAAGCGATTGGCGATGCCATCGCGGCGGGTCTGGGGGAGGGCGCATAATGAGCAGACGTGTTGCGACTATTACGCTGAACCCGGCTTATGACCTGGTGGGGTTTTGCCCGGAAATTGAGCGCGGCGAAGTTAACCTCGTGCGTACCACCGGCCTGCATGCTGCGGGCAAAGGGATTAACGTCGCGAAAGTGCTCAAGGATCTCGGTATTGATGTCACCGTGGGCGGATTCCTCGGCAAAGACAACCAGGATGGTTTCCAGCAGCTGTTCAGCGAGCTGGGCATTGCCAACCGTTTCCAGGTTGTTCAGGGCCGTACCCGTATCAACGTTAAGCTGACGGAGAAAGACGGTGAAGTGACCGATCTGAACTTCTCTGGCTTCGAAGTGACGCCGTCAGACTGGGAACGCTTTGTCAACGACTCGCTGACCTGGCTGGGCCAGTTCGACATGGCTGTGCGTCAGCGGCAGCCTGCCGTCCGGCGTCAGCCCAGAAGCGTTTACCGACTGGATGACGCGCCTGCGCAGCCAGTGCCCATGCATTATTTTTGACAGCAGCCGTGACGCGCTGGTCGCGGGTCTCAAGCCTCTCCGTGGCTGGTGAAGCCGAATCGCCGCGAGCTGGAGATCTGGGCGGGCCGTAAGCTGCCAGAATTAAAAGATGTGATTGACGCTGCCCATGCGTGCGCGAGCAGGGTATCGCTCACGTGGTGATCTCGCTTGGTGCAGAAGGCGCGTTGTGGGTTAACGCGTCTGGCGAATGGATTCGCCAAACCGCCGTTCAATGGAGGTTGTGAGTACCGTTGGCGCAGGGGATTCCATGGTTGGCGGACTGATTTATGGTCTGCTGATGCGGGAATCCAGTGAACATACTTTACGTCTTGCCACTGCCGTTGCTGCCCTGGCCGTCAGCCAGAGCAATGTCGGTATTACCGATCGTACCCAGTTGGCCGCAATGATGGCGCGCGTCGACTTACAACCTTTTAACTGACAGCAGGAGAGGCATAATGAAAACGCTGCTGATCATTGACTCCGGTCTCGGACAGGCACGCGCCTATATGGCGAAGACCTTGCTGGGAGCGGCGGCGAACAAAGCACATCTCGAGATGACTGATAACCCGGGCGATGCCGAACTGGCCATTGTCCTGGGCGACAACATCCCGGCTGACAGTGCGCTGAACGGCAAAAAAGTGTGGCTGGGCGATATTAATCGCGCGGTGGCACATCCGGAACTGTTCCTGAGCGAAGCAAAAGGTCACGCGTCTGTCTACAGCCCGCCTGTCGCGACGGCACCGGCTGCGGCCACGGGCCCGAAACGCATTGTGGCGGTGACGGCCTGTCCGACGGGGGTGGCTCACACCTTTATGGCGGCTGAAGCCATTGAAACCGAAGCGAAAAAACGCGGCTGGTGGGTAAAAGTTGAAACGCGCGGCTCCGTCGGTGCCGGCAATGCGATCACCCCTGAAGAAGTGGCGGAGGCCGATCTGGTGATTGTGGCGGCGGATATCGAAGTGGACCTCGCGAAATTTGCCGGTAAGCCAATGTACCGTACCTCCACCGGTCTGGCGCTGAAAAAGACCGCGCAGGAGTTTGATAAAGCGCTGGTGGAAGCGAAGCCGTATCAGGCAACCGGCGCGCGTCAGACCGCGACGGAAGGGAAGAAAGAGTCCGCAGGCGCCTATCGTCACCTGCTGACCGGCGTGTCTTACATGCTGCCGATGGTGGTCGCGGGCGGTCTGTGTATCGCGCTCTCGTTCGCGTTTGGTATCACCGCGTTTAAAGAACAAGGTACCCTGGCGGCTGCGCTGATGCAGATCGGCGGGGGCTCAGCCTTCGCCCTGATGGTGCCGGTACTGGCGGGCTTTATTGCCTTCTCCATTGCTGACCGCCCGGGTCTGACCCCGGGTCTTATCGGCGGTATGTTGGCCTTGAGCACCGGTTCTGGCTTTATCGGCGGTATCATCGCGGGCTTCCTCGCCGGTTACGTCGCGAAGCTGATTAGCTCGAAGCTGAAGCTGCCGCAGAGTATGGAAGCGCTGAAGCCGATCCTGATCATCCCGCTGATTTCCAGCCTGGTGGTCGGCCTGGCGATGATTTACCTGATTGGTAAGCCGGTTGCAGGCATCCTGGCGGGTCTGACCCACTGGCTGCAGACCATGGGCACCGCGAACGCGGTTCTGCTGGGTGCAATCCTCGGCGGCATGATGTGTACCGACATGGGTGGTCCGGTGAACAAAGCGGCGTACGCCTTTGGTGTGGGCCTGCTGAGTACCCAGACCTACGCGCCAATGGCGGCCATCATGGCGGCAGGCATGGTGCCTCCGCTGGCGCTCGGCCTGGCGACGATTATTGCCCGTCGTAAGTTCGATAAAGCGCAGCAGGAAGGCGGCAAAGCCGCGCTGGTGCTGGGTCTGTGCTTCATCACCGAAGGCGCGATTCCGTTCGCGGCGCGTGACCCAATGCGTGTGCTGCCGTGCTGTATCGCAGGTGGTGCCGTGACGGGGGCGATCTCCATGGCGATTGGCGCAAAACTGATGGCACCACACGGCGGTCTGTTCGTGCTGCTGATCCCTGGCGCCATCACCCCGGTACTGGGCTACCTGCTGGCGATTGTTGCCGGTACGCTGGTGGCGGGCCTCTCTTACGCGGTGCTGAAACGTCCGGAAGCGGAAGTTGTGGCGAAAGCAGCGTAAGCGGTAAGCAATAAAAAAAGCCGGGTGCTAATGCAACCCGGCATTTTTTTATGCCGCCTGTTCAGCGGTTTGCTGTGCCTTCAGCCAGGCAATCTCTTCTGCCCAGATGTCCGGATTGATGGTTTCCAGCACCATCGGAATACCGTCGAAGCGAGCGTCCTGCATGATAAAGCGAAACGCATCGTGGCCAATGTTGCCTTCGCCCAGGCTGTGATGGCGGTCAACGCGGCTACCAAAGGCGCTTTTCGCATCGTTTAAGTGCATTCCGCGCAGGTACTTAAAGCCCACAATGCGCTCGAACTCATCAAACGTGTTTTTTGTTGCCTCGGTGGTGCGCAGGTCATAACCGGCGGCAAACGCGTGGCAGGTATCAATGCATACGCCGACGCGGGATTTGTCCTCCACGCCGTCGATAATCGCAGCCAGATGTTCGAACTTAAAGCCGAGGTTGCTGCCCTGACCAGCGGTGTTCTCAATCACCGCCGTCACGCCTTTGGTTTTATCCAGAGTGATGTTAATGGACTCTGCAATGCGCGCCAGGCAGGCATCTTCGTCGATCTGCATCAGATGGCTGCCCGGATGGAAGTTCAGCAGCGTCAGCCCCAGCTGTTCGCAGCGCTGCACTTCATCCAGAAACGCCTCGCGGGATTTTTCCAGCGCTTCTTCAACCGGGTGACCGAGGTTGATCAGGTAGCTGTCGTGGGGGAGGATCTGGCCGGGCCCGTAGCGGTATTTCTCACAGGCGGCTTTGAAATCATCAATCACCTCAGCGGTGAGCGGTGCGGCGCGCCACTGGCGCTGATTTTTGGTGAACAGAGCGAAAGCGGTCGCCTCAATTTCGGCGGCGCGAATGGCGGCATTCGCAAGGCCACCTGCAGCGCTAACGTGCGCTCCAACATATTTCATAAAGGGACTCCTGTTAACCCGAAATGCCTATGATAGCGGGTTAACAGGAGAGGGATGTAGTGGTTTATGCCATCAGGCTATGGACCGCGAGGTTAATCGCGCCACCGCCGACAATCAGCCAGATGAAGAGTACCAGCGCCATCAGCAGCGGTTTCGCCCCGGCTTTTTTCAGCGCGCTGACGTGCGTGGTCACCCCCAGGGCCGCCATGGCCATCGCCAGCAGTACGGTATCCAGCGTCACCAGCATATCCACCACCGCTTTCGGCAGCAGGTGGAAGGAGTTAAAGATAGCGACCACGATGAACAGGATCGCAAACCACGGAATGGTGATTTTACTTTTCTCGCTGCCGCCCGCCGGAGCCAGCTGTTTAACCCGTGCGGCCAGGAAAATCAGGAACGGCGCCAGCATCATCACGCGCAGCATTTTTGGAAATAACTGCTGCGTTTTCTGCATCCGGGCTGATGGCATGCCCTGCTGCGACCACCTGGGTCCACTTCGTGCATGGTCGAGCCGATATAGATGCCGTAGGTTTCCGGGCTAAACCAATGGGCGACCAGCGGATACATGGCCGGGTAGAGGAAAATCGCCAGCGTACCGAAGATCACCACCGTCGCGACGGCAACCGTTACCTTGCTGGCTTCGGCTTTCACGACCGGCTCCGTTGCCAGCACCGCCGCTGCGCCACAGATACTGCTCCCGGCACCGATCAGCCAGCTGGTTTGCCTGTCCAGGCCAAACACTTTCTGACCGATAAAGCAGGCCAGTAAAAAGGTGCTGGTCAGGGTCAGAACGTCGATGGCGATCCCGCTCGCACCCACATCCGCAATCTGCGAAAAGGTGAGACGAAAGCCATAAAGAATGATCCCAAGACGCAGTAGATGCTGCTTGGCAAAGATCACGCCGCCGTCGCAGGATTTCCAGATATGTGGATAAACGGTGTTACCCACGACCATGCCGAGCAAAATGGCGAGCGTCAGCGCGCTGAAACCTGCGCCTGCGATGGCTGGGATGCTGCCGCCCCATAGCGCTACGGCGGTCACTGCGGCGCTGAGCGCAAGACCCGGCACGAAGTGCCACACTGTACGATGATGTTGTAAGGTGATTTCTGACATAACCTTCTCCTTTGTCTGGCTAAAGGGTTACGGCGGTCTGGCTTAAAAATAAAATTGATTATATACTTATAATCAATCTATATAAGTGGTAAGTAACCATGCACATTACTTTGCGTCAGCTGGAAGTGTTTGCCGAGGTGCTGAAAAGCGGCTCGACGACCCAGGCGTCACAAATGCTGGCGCTCTCGCAGTCTGCGGTCAGCGCGGCGTTGACCGATCTTGAAGGACAGCTGGGCGTTCAGCTTTTCGACAGGGTAGGGAAGCGTCTGGTGGTCAACGAACACGGTCGTCTTCTTTATCCACGCGCGCTGGCGCTGCTGGAGCAGGCTATCGAAATCGAACAGCTGTTCCGCGAAGATAACGGCGCGATCCGCGTCTACGCCAGCAGCACCATCGGCAATTACATCCTGCCGGAGGTGATCGCCCGCTATCGTCGGGATTTCCCGACCCTGCCGCTGGAGATGAGCGTGGGCAATAGCCAGGACGTCATCAACGCGGTGATCGACTTCCGCGTGGATATCGGCCTCATCGAGGGGCCCTGCCACAACGTCGATATCATTGCCGAGCCCTGGCTGGAAGACGAGCTGGTGGTGTTTGCGTCCCCGGCCTCGTCGTTATTGCAGGGCGAGGTGACGCTGGAGCGGCTGGCGCAGGCGCAGTGGATCCTGCGCGAGCAGGGCTCCGGCACGCGTGAAATTGTCGATTATCTGCTGCTTCCCATCTGCCGCATTTCCAGCTGGGGATGGAATTGGGGAACTCAG
>OIEO01000164.1_pt1 | contig 11190 bp, 12 predicted proteins | sample 1581851 | NCBI WGS metagenome assembly OIEO01 (sample SAMN03281010, study PRJEB24777) | human gut metagenome | isolation source: fecal sample PR157 from 1 month old male Malay infant, caesarean delivered... | reverse complement strand
GTAAAATTTCCAACGGCGAAGGCGTTGAGCGTGTCTTCCAGACTCACTCTCCGGTAGTTGACAGCATTGCTGTTAAACGTCGTGGTGCTGTACGTAAAGCTAAACTGTACTACCTGCGTGAGCGTACTGGTAAGGCTGCTCGTATTAAAGAGCGTCTGAACTAAGATTCGCTTAAGCGACATCCTGTTAGAAAGGGCTGGCCGAAAGGCTGGCCCTTTTTTTGATTCCATCGCACCTCTCGCGTTAACCATTAGTTCATAAATCATTTACAATGCTTGCCTCTTGAATGGAGGGGAAGTGGATAACGTACTGCATCAGCATAGTTGGAAACGCGCAGCGGCATTGACCGCGCTGTTCGCGATCCTGCTGATCGTGGTAGCACCCCTTATCTCCGTCTCGCTGCAGAAAGATCCCATGAGCGCCATGCCGGGCATGCATCATGACATGAGCATGATGTCGATGGACGAGCATCACGGCGATATGCCGCACACGATGCCTGTCGACCATGCGGAAGCGTGCGGCTACTGCGTGCTGTTAGCGCATGTCCCTGGCGTGATGCTGGCGCTCATCGTCCTGCTCAGTGTGGTGCTGCAGAGGCTTCGCGTTAAGCCGCCGCGTCAGGCGGTCAACCACTGGCACTTCTTCCCCTGGCTTTACCCTGATACCCGCGCGCCGCCGCGGCAGTCTGCTTTTTCCCTTTAAAAATATCGATAACTTTTTGCCTTAAAAGGAAAAGTATGACTACCTGCACCTCGCGCGCGGCATGGGGAAACCTGCTGCGTCGCCTTCATTTCTACGTTGGGCTGTTTGTCGGCCCGTTTATCTTCTTTGCCGCGCTGACCGGGACGCTGTATGTGGCGACCCCACAGCTGGAAAACGCACTCTACCGGCACGCGCTCCACGCGGATTCTATGGGCGAGCCACAGCCTCTGGCGGAACAAATCGCCGTGGCGGAAAAAACCGTTGGATCAGATTTACGTTTGCACGCCGTTCGTCCGGGCCTGGTTGAGGGCGAAACCACCCGCGTGATGTTCGCTGACCCGAAACTTGGGCCATCGGAGAACCGGGCTATCTTTATCGATCCGGTAAGCCTGACGGTGCTGGGAGATCTGACGGTATACGGCACCAGCGGGATTTTACCCCTGCGTCAGACCATTGATTACCTGCATACTTCCCTGATGCTGGGCGACATTGGGCGCCTTTACAGCGAGCTTGCGGCCTCGTGGATGTGGGTCGCCGCGCTGGGCGGTATTGCCCTGTGGTGTTATACCCGGCCCAAACGGCGGATCAACAATCGCTTCCAGAACCGGCGTCGGGTACACGTGACGCTGGGCTGGAGCCTGCTGGGTGGAATGCTGCTGTTCTCCGCAACCGGCCTGACCTGGTCCCAGTGGGCTGGCGGAAACGTGGATAAGCTGCGTGCAGAGATGAACTGGCTCACCCCGCTGGTGAACACGACGCTATCCGGCCAACATGAGGTCATGGATGAACATGCCGAACACCGCGGTCATCACGGTGGAATGGTGATGCCCGATATAGCGATGGATTTGACGCAGTTTGACGGCGTGTTAAGCGCGGCGCGTAACGCGGGTATTGATGCCGGCAGGCTGGAGATCCGCCCGGCGAAAACGAGGGATCGCGCCTGGACCGTGACGGAAATCGATCGCAGCTGGCCAACTCAGGTGGACGCCGTGGCGGTTGATCCTCATACGATGCAGGTTCTGGACAGAACCCGATTCGAGGATTTTCCGCTAATGGCAAAACTGACCCGCTGGGGCGTGGATTTCCATATGGGGATCTTATTCGGCCTCGCAAATCAGCTGCTGCTGGTTGCGTTCGGCCTCGCCCTTTGCGTGCTCATTATCTGGGGATACCGGATGTGGTGGATGCGTCGTCCGGCGCAATCGGCTGTGAGTCCGGTACAGACGCTTTGCCAGAGCTGGCTTACCTTGTCAGTGTGGGGAAGAGGCGTTACGGTGTTAATCAGCGTACTGTTGGGGCTGGCCCTGCCGGTCATGGGCGTGAGTCTGGCGCTGTTTGTTCTGGTGGACTGGCTGCGCTGGCGAGCGGCAACCAGGGTGACGCTCGCCGAATCCTCCGCTAAATAGCCTTATGGCGTGCTGATTACCACTGCGACGCGGCGGTTTTCAGCGCGCCCTTGTGAGGTACTGTTGCTCGCAACCGGGTATTTTTGACCTAATCCCCGCGTGGTGAGATTGCTGCGCGGGATGTTTGCCCCCTTCGCCCAGGCATCGGCCACGGCGTTGGCGCGTTTTAACGAGAGCGCTTCGTTGTAGCTCTCTTCCCCGTAGTTATCCGTGTGACCGTCCATTCGCGCGTGGGTCAGGCCGGTTTCCGCCAGACGAGAGGCCATGGACTGGATCTGCGTTTCACTCTCCGATCGCAGCCTGGCGTCATTTTTATCAAACAGGATGGTGTCCGACATCCCAAGCGACCAGTCACCGTTCAGTTCGTTAAAACCGTAAGACTTCATCGCCGCAATTTGCTCAGGAGTGAATTTGCCTTCCGGCGGCGACTGGCAGCCTGCCAGAACCAGTGAGGCCAGGACTAAGGGCGCGAAGTAACGTTTTAACATAGTGTATCCTTTCTAACTTATTGTTTTCGTACGCTGGTTTTTAACCTGGTACATGTTGCGGTCAGCCCTCTCCAGTAATGCTTCCACGGAAGTATTTTCCCACGCCAGAGCAAAGCCAATGCTGAGTGACATCGATGCTTTTTGTCCGTTATGAAGATCAAACGGACGAATAAACTGCTGCGAAAGTGCAGCACAAATATGTTGAACCTCAAGCTCAGAGTGCACGCCGTACAGCACCATGGCAAATTCGTCACCGCCAAGACGGTAGGACTGATGACGTTTGTCGCCAAACTCCATCATCCTGCTGGCGACTTCGATCAGCACGCAGTCTCCTGCCGCGTGTCCCCAGGTGTCGTTAATAAACTTAAAATTATCACCGTCGAGGAAGAGCAGGGCCGAGTTTGTTCTGGCTGAAGGGTCATTCATTAATGCCGCAATGCTGTTACGAAACGCCGCGCGGTTGGCAAGACCGGTAAGCGGGTCGTGCATGGCGGTCCGCAACAGCTGGGCATTTTTCGCCTGAAGCTTCAGCTGCCACTCTTCCATTTCATCCAGAAGACTATTGAAGTCTTCGCCAAACTGGTGAAAATCTTCGATACGGCCGTCTTTCACCCGGCGGGAGAAATTTCGGTTCGTGCGCACGTCATGAACGACGTCGGTAATGTTCTGCAGGGCCGTGACCATTCCACGATGCAAAGACTGGGTAATGACGAGCGCGACCACGGCGGCAAAGAGAATGCAGCCGGTCAGTACGGCAAACGACGTCCAGATGAAATGGCTGATCAGACTGTCACGCGCGGTAAGGCGGATTTCGCCGATCGTTAAGCCGTTATGCATGATGGGCTGCGCAACCGGTACGGGGAAAAGCCAGCGGCTGACCAGCGCGCCCAGCGTGTCGTTGTTATCTTCCGGGTTCCAGGACCAGTAGGCGAACCGCTTTTTATGCGCATTAATCACCTCCGCCGCGGCAAACTGCCCCTGTTTGCCCAGGGCTGCAAGCGTTTCGTTGGCCGCCAGCGAGTCGTTGAAAACCAGCGAGGCTTCCAGGCTGTGGCTCATTGTGGCGCCGGTTAATTCGAGATTCTTTTGCGCGTATTGTTTTAACGTCACAACGGAAGCAAAACAGAGCAACAGCCATATTAACGTCATCGTGATAATGACGCTTATCATGCTGTTTCGCCTCAACGTTCTTTTAAAACGTCGGACGTGGCGTTGAAGTGAAATCTTTATCCATGCTGCTTATTCCGTGCCAGCATTAATACATCCGGATTGACTCTTACGCCACTGCGCGTCAATGCATCCAGGTTGACGGAGAACCGGACCTGGCCGCGATCGATCATCAGGCAAAAGGCACTGCCAATAACACATTCCGGATTTTGCTCTGAGATTAATAGCAATGCTCTGCCCTGATATTGGCTTATTAATTCAAGTTGTTTTGCCGGTGATTCAGACCCGAAATAAATCGCATCGCACGTCGCGGCCAGGGCTTCCCGATCGTTATGTACAATAGCGGGAGTATAGGGTAACTCGTTGTGCCCTTCGTCGCCGCTAAGCGCGTGCGTATAGTGAGAAGTGGCATAGATGCAGAGTTTAGGCTGCCCGGATAGTGACGGCCATCGCGTATAGCTCACAATGCCTGAGACTATCGAGCGTACCGATTTATCCGTTTCCGTGAGCGTGCCTGCCGTCGCTGGGCCCACCATAATGAACAGCATTAACACCAGAGTGAGTCGGAAAAAAGAGATCAAGAATAAATTTCTCACCAGAATCCGCCACATCGCTCCGGAAATAGATGTCCTTAAGAGTTGCGGGCAGAATACCATTGTTTGTCAGAGCCGTCATTATGTCAGAAATAGCTTCAGGTCAACCTAAGCTAAATCCTACTGTTGTTTATTTTCCGGTGATTAAAAACAGACTTAATTGAGTCTGCTGGAGCGCATACTTTCATCCATCCCTTTTTGCCATGACGCACGCAGTTTTGCCGCGTTTTCAGCAGTATCGCAACTGGCAGGGAAAGATTTGCCCGCTAATCCCCAGGCGTGAATAAACCCTTCTTCGCAGACTCTCTTCTGACCATCGGCATAGCCGCGAAGATATTCACTACGATCAACGTGGGTGTCGTTAAAACTATCGGCCAGGGTCTGGTTATCTTTAACCGGCAGGCCATTCATGGCGTCTTCTTTACCGGCATCAAACCAGGATGGACTGGTCCAGTCGGGCTGGAAGGTATAAGGATTGATCTGGCAGCCCGTTAAAAACAGCGACAACAGCGTGAGAGCAATTGAACGCATAGCCATTCTCCTTTTTACTTCAGCATAGCCTGGCTTAAGAAAGTATGTCTGTAATTTAAACTTTACGTTTTTGACGGCTGTTTTTTGCAATAAATTGACTGCTGTAAATTAATGTGTACGTATTTTGGATTGAAATGTTTACTTTTTATGGTATCGTGGTTTCACCTCATTGAGGAAAACAACTATCGCAAACGAGCTTTACAGGATCGCCATCATGCAAAAAGACGCGCTGAACAACGTACATATCACTGACGAACAGGTTTTAATTACTCCGGATCAGCTCAAAGCAGAATTTCCGCTGAGCGTCGCGCAGGGAGCTCTAGATGAGCACTCCGCCGTCCAGACCATTTCTGATCATCATCCGGCCCGGCCGCACGATCCGCGCCTGGCTGGTGGTGTGTGTCCTTGCTCTATTCACGATCCTGAAACCGCCATTGAGTACGCTCGTCGATTTAAAAGCATTAGCGGAGGAGGTCAGCGATAGCCTCTACCTGGTGATGCGCGTCTATTTTGAAAAGCCACGTACCACCGTTGGCTGGAAAGGGCTGATTAACGATCCGCACATGGATGGCTCGTTTGATGTGGAAGCAGGCCTGAAGATTGCGCGTCGCCTGCTGGTGGAGCTGGTCAGCATGGGCCTGCCGCTGGCAACCGAAGCGCTGGATCCGAACAGCCCGCAATACCTTGGCGATCTGTTCAGCTGGTCCGCGATTGGCGCGCGTACCACGGAATCGCAAACCCACCGCGAGATGGCGTCTGGCCTGTCGATGCCGGTTGGTTTTAAAAACGGTACCGATGGCAGCCTGGCGACGGCGATCAACGCCATGCGCGCGGCCGCCATGCCGCACCGTTTCGTCGGTATCAACCAGGCGGGCCAGGTCTGCCTTCTGCAAACGCAGGGTAACCCGGACGGGCACGTGATCCTGCGCGGCGGGAAAGCCCCGAACTACAGTCCGGCGGACGTGGCGCAGTGTGAAAAAGAGATGGAGCAGGCGGGACTGCGCCCGGCACTGATGGTAGATTGCAGTCATGGTAATTCGAATAAAGATTACCGTCGTCAGCCTGCGGTTGCGGAATCCGTGGTCGCCCAGATCAAAGATGGCAACCGTTCGATTATCGGTCTGATGATTGAGAGCAATATTCATGAAGGCAATCAATCATCTGAACAACCGCGCAGTGCCATGAAGCACGGTGTCTCCGTGACGGATGCCTGCATCAGCTGGGAGACCACCGATGCACTGCTGCGTGAGATTCATAAAGATTTAAGCGGCCAGCTGGCGACGCGTCTGGCTTAAGAGGGTAGTTATGGTTGCTGAATTGACCGCACTGCGCGATCAAATTGATGAAGTGGATAAGGCGCTGCTGGATCTGCTGGCGCGCCGCATGGCGCTGGTTGCCGAAGTCGGTGAGGTGAAAAGTAAATACGGCCTGCCGATTTACGTCCCGGAGCGCGAAGCCTCAATGCTGGCCTCTCGTCGCAAAGAGGCGCAGGCGCTGGGCGTTTCGCCGGACTTGATTGAGGATGTTCTGCGTCGCGTGATGCGAGAGTCCTATTCTAGTGAAAACGACAAGGGCTTCAAAACCCTCTGTCCGACCCTGCGTCCGGTGGTGATTGTCGGCGGGGCAGGACAGATGGGGCGTCTGTTTGAAAAAATGCTGACGCTTTCTGGCTATCAGGTGCGCATTCTGGAAAAAGAGGACTGGGCGCAGGCACCGGAGCTCATGAAAGATGCCGGGATGGTTATCGTCAGCGTGCCGATCCACGTGACGGAGCAGATCGTCGGGAAGCTTCCTCCTTTACCGAAAGACTGTATCCTGGTCGATCTGGCCTCCGTCAAAAATGGTCCGCTGCAGGCCATGCTGGCTGCGCATACCGGGCCGGTGCTGGGTCTGCACCCGATGTTTGGTCCGGACAGCGGCAGCCTGGCTAAGCAGGTGGTGGTTTACTGCGACGGTCGTCAGCCGGAAGCCTATCAGTGGTTCCTGGAACAGATTCAGGTATGGGGCGCGCGACTGCACCGCATCAGCGCGGTTGAGCACGACCAGAACATGGCGTTCATTCAGGCGCTGCGCCACTTTGCCACGTTTGCCTACGGCCTGCATCTGGCGGAAGAGAACGTGCAGCTTGAACAGCTGCTGGCGCTCTCTTCACCTATCTATCGTCTGGAACTGGCGATGGTTGGGCGTCTGTTCGCACAGGATCCGCAGCTGTACGCGGACATCATTATGTCTTCCGAAAACAACCTGGCTCTGATCAAGCGCTACTATCAGCGCTTTGGAGAAGCCATTACGCTGCTTGAGCACGGAGACAAGCAGGCGTTTATCGATAGCTTCCGCAAGGTCGAGCACTGGTTTGGCGATTATGCGCAGCGTTTCCAGAATGAGAGCCGGACGTTGTTGCGCCAGGCAAATGACAGTCGCCAGTAATGCGATGATGTATATACTGAAAGCCAGCAATGCTGGCTTTAACCATATAATGCATGGTTACTGTTTATCAATAACTTACATTCAACCCCTTTAGAAAAAAACAGTAAGTTAAAAAAGCTGTAACCATCTGGAACCGTTTCAAACACCCCGAAGTGTGGACACTCCGGGGTGTAAGATTTTACAGCGATATGCCCCCGGCAAGCGGATTCAATGCAACCGCATTTTGGAGGTACTCCTGCGAAAGGTGTACATACGTCATAATTTGCTGGATGTTCGCATGGCCCAGTATTCTCTGTAGTGCAATGATGTTGCCCCCATTCATCACGAAATGACTTGCGAAGGTATGCCGCAGAATATGCGTTGCCTGATTTGGTGGGATGTCGGGCTTGACCATCTTCAGTATCTTGCAAAAACTCACATAATCGACGTTGAAAAACTTCCCGCTGGCCTCTTCCTTGATCATCTTTTCCAGTTCGGCAGAAATTGGAACCGTGCGTTTTTTTCCCGCTCTTCGTTTTCAGGAACGTGACGCGCGCGTTAACCAACTGCGTCGGTTTCAGTGTTACGAGTTCCGTCCATCTTCCGCCCGTACTGAGTCCGAGGAGCGCGACGAGCAGATCATCCCCTGTGCAGGAATTCAGCAGCAGTGAAATCTAGGCTTTGTCCAGGAGCGCCATTTCCTGATTCGCTTCCGCCAACGGCGGAAGGCCACGAACGGGGTGCGGACCGGCAAACTCGTCCAGTTGTATCAACTTGGAGAACATGCCAGATAAACGGTACAGGTCACGGTTAATCGCTGATGCGCTCACACCGTCGCGCAACCTCGCGGAACGGTAATCCATCAAGATCCGTTTGTTTAATCTGGTGACGGGTAGATCTCCAATGTCGTCCATGGTTTTAACCAGGTGATTAAACTCCTTCGTTCCGCGCTCCAGATTTTGCCCGTAATACTTCCACCATACATCCAGCAATTCTTTTAACGTTCGCCTGAGAGATAATCATGGCATAAGTGCAACTCGTATACGATTTAACCCAATGGCTGAGTATGCTAAAAATTTAAAAAACTAAAGTATAAAAAATAAGCATTCATTAAAACAATAATTAGATAGTCAATAGTTTTTGTGTGAAACTAACATTGTATGATATTAATTAGTTCAAAATAGTTTTTCATTATAGAGGATCAAAAAGTGATCTTAATCAAACTATTAATTTTTGCCATAAAATTATTGCTATCATAGTTGAAGCTTTCAAATCAAAATCGTAAATTGTCTATTCCGTTTTTCTCTAAGGGATTTTTATGCTTGATAGAATATAAAGGATAACAAGTGTTGGTTTGTTTCATGACATTAACCCTAATGGGATTTCTTTTAAAAAAAGCATCTTTGATTTACGGGGATAATGGCAGAGGGAAATCCACACTTGCTTCAATAATGCGCTCTTATACAAATTCAGCCCCCGCAATTTTGTTGAGAAGAAAGACTTTAAATTCAGTTCTATCACAAATAGTTGATTTACAATTCACAGGGGGAAGGAGAGCCAAATTCGAAAATGATGCTTGGAATACGAAGTTTTCTGACTTTCACGTATTCGATTTGGACTTTATCGATACGAATGTTTACTCTGGTGGTGAAATCAGGCCAGGACATAGACAGAAACTACTAAGTTTTGCATTAGGACATTCAGCGGTAAACGCCAGGGCCGAATTTGATACATCTAATTCAGCCGCCGCCGAATGTACTAGATTAAAACGAGAGGCAGAAGCAAAATTAACAGGATATCGTGGCCAGGCAACTCTGTCTCAATATATAAGATTAAGGAATGAAGATAATATTGATGATTTGATTGCGGCAAATGTTGCTGAGCAAGGAAAGTCTCAACAAATTGATCTAATCAAAAGAAAAACAAATTAAAAAAATTAACCGAATTCAGTTCTAATTTCGATTCTTTTTTTCAACATAATGTACAAAACCGTTGAGAAAATTGATGAAAATGCTGGCGCGATCGTGAGAGAGCATTTTCAACACTTTCCTGCTGATGGGAGCGAAAAATGGATTAGTGAAGGCCAGCGATTCATTCATGATAATACCTGCCCTTTCTGCTCTCAAAATGTTGAAGGTATTAGCTTAATAAATGCTTATAAAATTATTTCAACGTTGAATATAGTAACTTCATATCAGAAATTGCTTCTTTGGAGAATAAGAGAGTATCACTACTATCTAAATTCAACTTACCCGCTATTGAGCAAGAGTATGTCAATATAACTGATGGTATTAATTCTTGGAGCGAGTTTTTACCGTTAAATATTTCAAGCCCTAATTTCGAAAGATTGAAAGAACTGAAAAGTAATCTTGAGGGACTATTAACAGAATGCGATTCAGTTTAAATCATCGAATCCTCATTTTGAAGTTAGATGTTAAGTATGAGGAGTCAGTTAAAGCAATAATAAATGAAATGGCTCAATGCGTTATCGAATTTAATACTCTGGTTGATGGTTTGAACAACCAAATAGATGAGTATCAATTGAGCTTGGAAAATATAAATACTCATGCTCTTACTCAAGAAAATGCAAGACTAAGCACAATTAAAATTCGACATTCAAAAGCAGTGCAAGATTTAATCGATGAGTACACTATAGCGAAAGCTAATGAAACGGCTGCTATTGCTACGAAGACTGCTTAAAAGAGAGGCGCTAAATACTATTATGCAAACGACTCTTGGTAGATACGAGTCGGCTATTAATGAATTATTACTCAAGTTCGGTGCGGCATTTACAATTGATGAGATAAGTTACAATTATCTTGGAAATGGTGAGCCAAGAACAGAGTATGGGTTAAAGTTAAGGGGGAGTGAAATTACATTGCAAGGGGAGATGCAGGTTTTAAAACCTGTTTTGAGCGAAGGAGAATTAAGCGAACGCTGGCATTTTGCATTCTTCATTGCAGTAATTTCAGAAGATGAAAATTTGAATGACAAAATTGTACTTATCGATGATCCAATGTGCAGTTTGATACTCATAGAAAACAGCAAACTATTACAGAGTTAAGGCTCCTAAATGAGAAGTGCAAACAATTAATTATATTGGCTCATGATGCTTACTTTATAAAAAGTTTGAGGGATGAATTCTTGAGGCGGGGAGTGGATGTAAATGCTCTTTCATTGATCAAGGTAGTGCATGCACAAGGACAATTCAGTAACTTGATGGCTCTAAATCTTGAGGCAGAATGCGAGAGTCCTTACTATAAAAATCATAGGTTAGTGAGTGGTTATCTAAATGGAGAGCAATTCAATCCGCAAGATGTCGCTATTGCTATCAGACCACTATTGGAAGGTTATTTACATCGTCGATTCCCTGGGCATATTTCTCCAGGGAAGCTTTTTGGTGAAATCATTCAGTTAATATTGTCAGCAGAGGTGAACACACCTCTTCATAATGCATTATCGATTACTGATGAATTGAATCAGATCAACAGTTATGCAGGTAGATTCCATCATGACACAAATCCCAATGCGGCTAATGAGCCAGTTATGCATGGAGAGTTGTCTGCATTTTGTTCCAGAGCACTCAATATTGTTTATCGTGGCTCGATTTAGTTAAAAAAGTTGCTCCTCTTTTTAGGAGCAACAACTAAATTTTCAGTTTTTTAATAAGTTCTAAAGCGAACTGTTCGTTCATCTGGTTTGAGTCGGTTCAATCAGGAATTTAGACCAGCTTGTTACCATGTCATCCCGCTGGGGCTGAGCGTGTGAGAAAACGAGGCGTTAAAAATCAAACGTGTGGCCAGCATTCAACTTCGGTGCACGCGCAGTATAAATCCGCCAGTTTTTTGTCTTCCAGTCAGATTTACGAATGTATGGCCTGGCTTTACCGCATCAGGA
>OIEO01000163.1_pt1 | contig 11248 bp, 15 predicted proteins | sample 1581851 | NCBI WGS metagenome assembly OIEO01 (sample SAMN03281010, study PRJEB24777) | human gut metagenome | isolation source: fecal sample PR157 from 1 month old male Malay infant, caesarean delivered... | reverse complement strand
CGCCACGCCGTGGCTGGCGGACAGCGACGCGAAGCACAACCGCAAGCTCTGCGCCTCCATTGAAGAGGCGGTTAAACGCTGCGGCCTGCAGGACGGGATGACCATCTCCTTCCACCATGCGTTTCGCGAAGGCGACCGGGTGATTAACACCGTCGTGGCGCTGCTGGCGCGGATGGGCTTCAAAAACCTGACGCTGGCCTCCAGCTCGCTGATGACCTGTAACGACGCCCTGATTGAGCATATCGAAAGCGGCGTCATCACCCGGATTTACACCTCGGGCATGCGCGGCAGGCTGGCGGATGCCATCTCCCACGGGCTGATGGACGAGCCGGTGCAAATTCACTCCCACGGCGGGCGCGTGAAGCTGCTCCAGGACGGCGAGCTGAATATCGACGTGGCGTTTCTCGGCGTGCCGTGCAGCGATGAGTTTGGCAACGCCAACGGCACGCACGGAAAATCGTGCTGCGGCTCGCTGGGCTACGCCATGGTGGATGCGCACTTTGCCCGCAAGGTAGTGCTGCTGACCGAAGAGCTGGTGCCGTTCCCCAATATGCCCGCCAGCCTGGTGCAGGACCAGGTGGACTACATCGTGCAGGTGGAGAGCGTAGGCGACCCGGCGAAAATCAGCGTCGGCGCAGCGCGCGTCACCAGCAACCCGCGCGAGCTGATGATTGCCCGCTATGCGGCGGACGTGATCGAGCATTCCGGCTACTTTAAACCGGGCTTCTCGATGCAGACCGGCTCCGGCGCGGCGGCCACGGCCTGCACCCGTTTTATGGAAGAGAAGATGGAGCGCAGCGGCGTGAAGGCGCGCTTTGCGCTCGGCGGCATCACCGGCAGCCTGGTGGATCTGCACGAGAAGGGGCTCATCGAAAAGCTGCTCGATACCCAGTGCTTTGACGGTCAGGCGGCGGCCTCGCTGGCGCGCAACCCGAACCACGTGGAGATCTCCACCAACGTCTACGCCAACCCCGGCAGCAAGGCGGCAAGCTGCGACCAGCTCGACGTGGTGATCCTCAGCGCCCTGGAGATCGACGTCGAGTTCAACGTCAACGTCATCACCGGCTCAGACGGCGTGATGCGCGGCGCGTCCGGCGGGCACTGCGACGTGGCCGCCGCGGCGAACCTGACCATTGTGGTCGCGCCGCTGCTGCGCAGCCGCATTCCGACGGTGGTGAAGCGCGTTACCACGCGCCTTACGCCGGGGGAGAGCATCGATGTCCTGGTTACCGATCACGGCATCGCGGTCAACCCGGCGCGCCCGGAGATCCGCGAACGACTCATGGAAGCCGGGCTGAAGGTTGTGGATATCAACGCGCTGTACGAGCGAGCGATCTCCCTGACCGGCGTCCCGAAACCGATTGAGTTCACCGACAAAATCGTCGGGGTGATCCGCTACCGCGACGGCAGCGTGATCGACACCGTGCGACAGGTAAAGGAGGATGTATGACTTTAGCGACACCCGTGCGGGCGGGTGTCAGCCTTGACGAACTGCTGGCGGCGAAAGAGCGCCGCGCAGCGCGCCAGGCTGACATGCTTGAGCACTATCAACAACCGGTGATCTCCCTCACGCTGGTCACGCCAGGGGAAATCAAGGACAGCCTGCGCTACCGCAATACCATGGGCGTGGCGCTGCAGATGTGCGACCAGCTGCTGTGGGAAAACCGCTGGCAGGTGCTGGACCGCCAGGTGCTGTGGCTCCCGACTGGGCCCGAAGCCCTGTGGTGCGTGGCCCATCCGGCGGTGGAAATTAAGGCGCACTGTGCAGAACTGGAGCAGACGCACCCGCTCGGCAGGCTGTGGGATCTGGACGTGATTTGCCCTCAGCACGGCCACGTCGGGCGTCAGTCGCTGGGGGGGAATCTCAGGCGCTGCCTGATCTGCGACGCGCCCGCCCACGCCTGTTCCCGTTCGCGCAATCACCCCGTTGAGCAGGTGGTTTCCCGCGTGGAGAAGACGATCGATGACTGGTTTGCTCGCGACTAAACCGCGCCCGGCTGACGTGCCCGCGCTTGCCGAAGCGGCGCTGTGGCAGGAGCTGGAGCTGACGCCCAAGCCGGGGCTGGTGGACAGGCTGAACAACGGTTCCCATCGCGATATGGACCACGCGCTGTTTGTCCGCAGCATTGCGGCGATTACGCCGTGGTTTTCGCGCTTTGCCGAGCTGGGCAGCGCGCATGCGGATAAACCGGCTGGGGAACAGCTACGACTTCTCCGCCCGATGGGGCTGGCCTGCGAGCAGGCGATGTATGCCGCGACGAACGGAGTGAACACCCACAAGGGCGGCATTTTTGCCCTGGGGTTACTGTGCTTCGCCGCCGGGCGTGTGAAAAATGTCTCCGCAGAGAGCCTCTGCTGTGAGGTGAGTAACATCTGCCGCGGGCTGGTGTCGCGGGAGCTGGCCGCACGCAGCGGACAGGCGACGGCGGGCGAGCGGCAGTTTAAGCAGTACGGCTTAACCGGCGCGCGCGGTGAGGCGGAGAGCGGCTTTGCGACGGCGCGTAAGGCGCTGGCGCAGTGGAACGGACTGTCGCTTCACGGCCTGCTGTTGCGCCTGATGGCCGTCAATCAGGACAGTAATCTGGTTTCTCGCGGCGGCATGGAAGGGCTGCGCTACGTTCAGGGCTACGCGCGGGAACTGCTGGATAACGGCTGGGACCGCGAGGCGTTGAGCAGAATGGATAACGCACTGATTGAACGGAACCTGAGCCCGGGCGGCAGCGCGGATTTGCTGTCGGTGGGGTGGGTGCTCTCTGCAATAAAATAGCCGGGTGGCGGCTTCGCCTTACCCGGCCTACGGTCTGGTTTTGTAGGCCCGGTAAGCGCAGCGCCACCGGGCACAAGCAATCAATGCGCTATTGGCTGCGCACCGTGCGGCTCACGCACGTGCTTGTACTTGAACAGCGCGATGAACGCGAAGAACAGCACCAGCGAGTACGCCGCGAAGATCAGCCACACCGGCTGCCAGTTGGTGATGCCGTTAGTGGTGTACATCTCAACCACTTTACCGCTCACCACGCCGCCCAGAATACAGCCGAAGCCGTTGGTCATCATCAGGAACATACCCTGCGCGCTGGCGCGGATTTCAGGTTTAACCTCTTTTTCCACAAACACCGAGCCGGAGATGTTGAAGAAGTCGAAGGCGCAGCCGTAAACAATCATCGACAGCACCAGCAGCACGGTGCCGAACGGGCTTGGGTCGCCGTAGGCGAACAGACCGAAGCGCAGCATCCACGCCACGATACTAATCAGCATCACGTTCTTAATGCCGTAGCGGCTAAGGAAGAACGGGATGGTCAGGATGAACAGCGTCTCAGAGATCTGAGAGATGGACATCATCACCGACGCATGCTCAACGATAAAGCTGCCGGAGAACAGCGGGTCTTTATCGAAGCTGTGCAGGAAAGTGTTGCCAAACATATTGGTGATCTGCAGTTCGGCGCCGAGCATCATGGAGAAGATGAAGAAGATCGCCATGCGTTTGTTTTTGAACAGCGCGAAGGCATCCAGGCCGAGCATGGTGCTCCAGCTCTGGTTTTTCTGCTGGTTAGTACACCGGAATGGTTGGCAGCGTCAGGGTGAAGATCGCCAGCAATACGGAGAGCTGCCGCACCGATATAGAGCTGCATATGGCTCAGTTCGAAGCCCGCGAAGCTTACGCCCCACATCGCCATGATAAAGCCGATGGTGCCCCAGATACGGATTGGCGGGAAATCGGTCACGATATCCATATCCGCGGACTTCAGGCGGTAGTAGGAGATGGTGTTGATCAGCCCAAGCGTTGGCATATAGGCCAGCGAGTTGAGCAGAATCACCATGAACATCGCCCCCGGCGTGGTCACCTGGGCTGCCATAAACAGCGTCCCCGCGCCCACCAGGTGGCAAAGCATGTACAGCCATTTGGCGCTTAACCATTTATCCGCCACGATCCCCAGCAGCGTTGGCATGAAGACAGCCGCAATACCGAGCGAGCTGTAGACGGCACCGATTGACGCACCATCGAACTTGAGCGTCACAAACATATAGGAGCCGAGTGTAGTCAGCCAGCTACCCCACAGGCAGAACTGCAGAAACGACAATATTTTAAGCTGCAGCTTAAGGTTCATGTTACTTTCCTCACAAGTGAGCGGGAGATATGTTGTTATAGAAACATTCAGGGTTGTTATTTGATGCAATTCTATCAGTTGGCAACGATATGTTTTGTTACCTCCCGCAAAAAAAGTGCAATCCACATTAATTTGCAGTTTGGATTGTGATGCAAATAACATTTTCGTATGGGTGGGGGGAAGCAGAACACCTTCTCCTTGCAGGAGAAGGTGTGCGGATCACCGGCGACGGTAGTTCTTCTGCGCCGTATTCACCTTATACAGATAACGACGGGATTCCGCGGACGGGTGGCGGGTGGTCAGGGTGGCGTAGACATCCCCTGGCGCCATGCTGTTGATGATGTTTGCGGCCTGCACTTTGTCATTTGAGAAGACGCGCAGCACGCTGCCCGCGCCGCCGTTATAGGCGGTGATCACCGCATAGCGACGCGACGTCGGGTTGTCGATGCCGCCGAGGTAGACATTGTTCAGCATCGCCAGATAGGCCGTGCCGGTATCAATGTTGCTCTGCGGGTCGAACAGATAGCTGCGGCTCGGCGTGCCGGATTTCCCCTGCGCGCGGAACACGTCTTTACCGGCGCTGTGCTGCACCACCTGCATCAGCCCCAGGGCGTCGGAACGGCTTACCGCATACGGGTTAAACGAGGATTCGGTCTGCATAATCGCCAGGATCAGCGACTCATCCACGCCGTACTTGCGTGAGGCCTGACGCACCATGCCCAGATACTTATGCGCACGCTTGTCGAGGTGGTTCGGGACGAGGTTGATGGTGACGCTATAGATGATCTTCAGACCGTTAGAGCGGCTCTTCAGGCGCGTTTGCAGCAGGTAGTCGGCAAATTTCGTGGCGCGGCCTTCCCAGCGAATGGGCTGGCCGGTCTGATCGACGACCTGACCGTACAGGAACGGCTCTTTGGATATCGTGATGTCGTCGGCATCGGAGTAGAGATCGATTGAGCCCGGATCGTCACCCATCAGCAGGGTTTTGATAATGGCCTGACGGAGTCGAGCCGCAGGGTCCGTGCCTGCGATGGTCTCAATCGTGATCGTCCCCTCATCAAAGTTGATGTGGCTACGGGTCAGATAGGCGTCGGTGTACTTAACGTAGTCCTTAGGTCCGGCAATAAGAACTTCGTTAAATCCCCATATGTTCTCGATGTTGTGGGCAAACTGCCCCATCAAAATGTCAAAACCGTTGGTGTCCTTGATCCAGGCTTCGTTGTAATCATCGCCTTTTTTTGACGAACACGAGACAAGCAACGGCGCAACAAGGGCTAGCGCTAAAAGTTTTTTCATCATTCCGGGAGTGCGTGTTGTGTTTGCTTAGTCGTTGCTTTCGCCGGGTGGCGCTGCGCTTACCCGGCCTACAAAACCGTAGGCCCGTGCAAGCGAAGCGCCGCCGGGCAACAGCCGCTCGATGTTATTTTTCCGGTGGCGTATAGCCTTCGATGTGCACGTCTTTACCTTCGAACAGGAAGCTCACCATCTCCTGCTCCAGCAGCTTGCGGTGTTCCGGGTTCATCATGCTGAGTTTCTTCTCGTTGATCAGCATGGTCTGCTTTTTCTGCCACTGTCCCCAGGCTTCTTTGGAGATTTCATTGTAGATGCGTTTACCCAGCTCGCCCGGATAAAGCTGGAAATCCTGGCCCTCAGCGTCACGCTGCAGGAAAGTACAAAAAATCGTTCTGGCCATACTCATTCCTCTTTTTCTTGTCGATGCTAAACCATTGCACCGGCACGTAATTGCTGTAACAGGCGCTCCACGGGAGCCGCCAGTCCGACTGATGGCGGTTGCGCTAAGTTATACCAGAGAGCGGTGCCTTCATCCATGCACGAGGCGACGGAGGACACGGGAAGCCACATCGGCACAATATCCAGATGGAAATGGCTTAAGGTGTGGCGAAACGCGGTCTGCTGCGTCAGGTTATCGGCAGCAATCCCGCGCTGTTTAAGCCATTCACGCAGCAAGTCTTCATCTTCAAACTGTGGGAAGCAGTATAGACCACCCCACAGACCGCTCGGCGGACGCTGGGCGAGGAAGACCTCATCGCCGTGCTGCATCAGCAGCATATAGCCGGTGCGCTCCGGCAGCGTCTGTTTGGGTTTCTTGCCCGGATACTGCGCCCAGGAATGGTTGGCATACGCCACGCAGAGGTTATTTACCGGGCAGAGTTCGCATTTGGGTTTTGAGCGCGTGCAGACCATGGCGCCGAGATCCATCATCGCCTGGTTGAAACGCTCGACGCCGTTGGCTGGGGTAACCGCTTCACTGATTTCCCAAAGGCGTTTTTCAACATCCTTCTTCCCCGGCCAGCCGTCAACGGCATAGCAGCGTGCCAGCACGCGCTTCACATTGCCGTCGAGGATCGGGAAATGCTTGCCTAAAGACAGGGAGAGAATAGCGCCTGCGGTCGAACGCCCGACGCCGGGTAAGTCCGCCACCTCGTCGAAAGTTTCCGGGAATTTACCGTTGTGGCGCGTCGCAACCTGCTGTGCGGCCTTGTGCAAGTTGCGCGCGCGGGCGTAATAGCCCAGCCCGGTCCACAGGTGCAGCACCTCGTCAAGCGGGGCGTTCGCCAGATCGGTGACCGTCGGGAAGCGCGCCATAAAACGCTCGAAGTAAGGGATTACCGTGGCGACCTGCGTTTGTTGCAACATCACCTCGGAGAGCCATACTTTGTAAGGCGTTTTTTCAATTTGCCAGGGCAGGGTTTTACGCCCGTATTTGTCGTACCAGTCCAGCACCTGGGCTGAAAATTGAGAGGCTTGCATGGTCATCGATTCGCATAATCAGGGACGCAGATTGCAGCACAGCGTCAATCTGCTGTAAACCGGATCTTTCCCATGCTTGCATAGAAGCCTTAACTTTGGATAATGCCCGTTTCCCGAACATTCTCACAAGCAGACAACTCTTTTATGAAAAACGACGTCATTTCTCCGGAATTCGATGAAAACGGTCGCCCGCTGCGCCGTATTCGCAGCTTTGTCCGTCGTCAGGGCCGCCTGACAAAAGGTCAGCAACACGCGCTGGACAACTACTGGCCGGTGATGGGCGTTGAGTTCAGCGAGCAGCCTCTGGATTTCAGCGAGCTGTTTGGCCGCGACGCGCCGGTCACGCTGGAAATTGGCTTCGGTATGGGCGCCTCGCTGGTGACCATGGCGAAAGCGCGCCCGGAGCAGAACTTCCTCGGTATCGAAGTCCACTCCCCGGGCGTCGGTGCGTGTCTGGCAACGGCCCATGAAGAGGGCGTTGAGAACCTGCGCGTTGATGTGTCACGACGCGGTGGAAGTGCTGCACAAAATGATTCCTGACAATTCTTTAACCATGGTTCAGCTCTTTTTCCCTGACCCGTGGCACAAAGCGCGCCATAATAAACGCCGTATCGTTCAGGTGCCGTTTGCCGAGCTGGTAAAAAGCAAACTGAAGCTGGGCGGCGTCTTCCATATGGCGACCGACTGGGAAGCCTATGCTGAGCATATGCTGGAAGTGATGTCGTCGCTCGACGGTTATAAAAACCAGTCTGCGAGCAACGACTATGTACCGCGTCCGGAATCGCGTCCGGTAACGAAATTTGAACAGCGTGGCCATCGTCTTGGTCACGGAGTATGGGACTTAATGTTCGAGAGGGTGAAATAATGGCCAAGAATCGTAGCCGTCGTCTGCGTAAAAAGATGCACATCGAAGAATTCCAGGAAGTGGGCTTCTCCGCTGCGTGGCGTTTCCCGGAAGGCACCAGCGTTGAGCAGATCGATCAGGACGTGGATGCGTTCATCAACGAGGTGATCGAGCCAAACAAACTGGCCTTCGACGGTAGCGGCTATCTGGCCTGGGAAGGTCTGATCTGCACCCAGGAAGTGGGTAAATGCACCGAAGAACATCAGGCTCTGGTCCGTAAATGGCTTGAAGACCACAAGCTCGAAGATGTCCGCGTCAGCGAACTTTTCGACGTTTGGTGGGACTAATAAAGCAGTCAAGGGCCAGCATTAGCTGGCCCATTTTGTCTGAGGGAGTGTTTAAGATGCGCAAAACGTTGCTGGCTGTTGCTTTGATGGCAACCGGATTCACCGCCCATGCGGATTATCAATGTAGCGTCACCCCGCGTGATGACGTGGTGTTAAGCCCGCAAACCGTGCAGGTCAAAGGCGAGAACGGCAATCTGGTAATTACGCCAGAAGGGAACGTCACCTATAACGGCAAGCAGTACAACCTGACTGCCGCACAGCGCGAGCAGGCGAAAGACTACCAGTCCGAATTGCGTACCGCGCTGCCGTGGATTAATGAAGGTGCCCTGACGCGCGTCGAAAAGAGCCGCGTGGCGCTGGATAAGATCATCACCAAAGAGGTGGGTGAGAGCAGTAACATGCGCACCCGCCTGACGAAGCTGGACAAGCAGCTTAAAGAACAGATGAACCGCATTATCGAGACGCGCTCCGACGGCCTGACGTTCCACTACAAGGCGATTGATCAGGTCCGTGCCGACGGGCAGCAGCTGGTGAACCAGGCGATGGGCGGCATCCTGCAGGACAGCATCAACGAGATGGGCGCCAAAGCGGTGCTGAAAGGCGGCGGTAACCCGCTGCAGGGCGTGCTGGGCAGTCTGGGCGGCCTGCAAACTTCCATTCAGAACGAGTGGAAAAACCAGGAAGATGATTTCCAGCAGTTCGGCAAAGACGTGTGTAAGCGCGTGGTGTCGCTGGAAGATAGCCGGAAGGCGCTGGTGGGGACGCTGAAGTAAGGACCCCTAACCCTAACCCTCTCCTTTTTAGGGTGTACGGTCCGGGGACATGGTAGACAGGTGTTCGGGGACATGGTGAACACTTTTTTAACATCCTTTACCCATGGTGATCGACTGTTTCTTCAGGTCGATCATCTCCACACTCTGCCAGCCTTTCCCTCAGCCGGCAGAACGGGATGCAAAATCCTGAATCAGCCTTCAGCTTCTTCGGCGAGGAACAGCTCAAGAAGGGAATTGAGGAACAGTTTGCCGTGCTCGGTGATCTGCCAGTATTCCTCACATTCCGTGAGATACCCCTGCGCCAGCGCTTCGTCGATCTGCGGGCGAATCACCGACTCCGGCAGCCCGGTGTACAGCGCAAACTCAGCGCGCGGCGCGGCTTCCAGCAGACGGAAGCGGTTCATAAAGAACTCAAACGGCTTATCCGCCGCCTCGACGTCGTGCTGACGCTCCAGGTAGCGGCCTTCCATATACCCGCGAGGGTGGCGGGTTTTGGCAGTACGCAGAATACGCCCGTCCGGGAAGGTCACCTTGCCGTGTGCGCCGCAGCCGATGCCGAGATAGTCGCCAAAGCGCCAGTAGTTCAGGTTGTGCTGACACTGGTAGCCCGGCTTTGCATATGCCGACGTTTCGTACTGCTGATAGCCCGCAGCGGTTAACAGCTGGTGACCCTGCTCGAAGATATCCCACAGCGCGTCGTCATCCGGCAGCACCGGCGGACGCGAGCCAAACAGGGTGTTGGGCTCGATGGTGAGCTGATACCACGACAGATGAGGGGGATTCAGCGCAATGGCCTGGCGCAAAATCGTCCAGCGCCTCTTCCAGAGACTGATCCGGCAGGCCGTGCATCAGATCCAGGTTAAAGCTGCGCAGGCCCAGGCCGGTCGCCAGGTTTGCCGCGCGCTTCGCCTCTTCCGGGCCGTGAATACGCCCCAGGCGCTTCAGCTTCGGCTCGCTAAAGCTCTGCACGCCGATGGAGATGCGGTTCACGCCCGCGCGCTGATAGTCGACAAAACGGTCGGCCTCAACGGTGCCGGGGTTGGCTTCCATCGTAATTTCAGCATCCGCTGCCAGGTTCAGGCGCGCACGCACGCCGTCCAGCAGCGTTTGCATCGCCGGGCCTGACAGCAGGCTCGGCGTACCGCCACCAATGAAAATGGTCTTAACTTCACGTCCCTGTGCGTAAGGTACATCGGCATCCAGGTCGGCCAGCAGATGCGCAACGTAGTCATCGTGCGGCACTTCGCCCTTCAGCGCGTGCGAGTTGAAATCACAGTACGGGCATTTTTGCACGCACCACGGGATGTGAATATAAAGACTCAGAGGTGGCAAATTAGCCATTACGCAGTGCTTCCAGTAACAGTTCCAGCGCGCGTCCGCGGTGGGATATCGCGCTTTTTTCTTCGCGGGTCAGTTCCGCAGCGGTTTTGCCCTCGGAGGGGACAAAGAAAATCGGGTCGTAACCAAAGCCGCCGTTGCCAGCCGCTTCACGGGTAATCACGCCTGGCCAGCTGCCGTGGCAGACGATCGGCGTCGGGTCTTCCGCGTGACGCAGATAGACCAGCACGCAGTGGAACTGCGCGGTGCGCTGTTCGTCCGGGACGTCTTTCAGGGCGACAAGCAGCTTTTCCAGATTCTGCTGGTCGGTAGCGTCAACGCCGGAATAGCGGGCAGAGTAGATCCCCGGCGCGCCGCCGAGGGCGTCTACGGCCAGGCCGGAGTCGTCGGCAATCGCGGGGAGGCCAGTTACCTGCGCAGCGTGGCGCGCTTTAATGATCGCGTTTTCGATAAACGTCAGCCCCGTCTCTTCGGCGGAATCCACGCCAAGATCGGTCTGGGCGACCACGTCCAGATCCAAAATCATTTAATAGCGAGGCCAGCTCGCGCACTTTACCGGCGTTGCCGGTCGCGAGAACAACTTTCTGCATGGTTTAGTCCTGTTCTGTCAGAGCCGCGACTTCCGTCGGGATAGATTGCGGATTAAGGATTTTTATCTGTTTATGTCGCCCCAGTTCGCCTTTTTCAATGATGACCTGGCTTTTGGCGACGCGAAACTGTTTTGCCAGATATTTGGTCAGATGCGCGTTCGCCTGGCCGTCAACCGGCGGGGCAGTGATGGCGACTTTTAACTCGTCGCCATGCAGTCCAACAATACCGTCACGGCTGGCTTTCGGCTGAATATACAGCCGTAAAACCAGCCCGTCAGCGCAGGTGCTTACGGCACTCATAGCGCCATCCACAGCCCCGGCAGCAGCATATCGCCCGTGGACTGCAGCAGTTCAGCGACCCCCATGTTGATCACATAGAGCAGCAGAACCAGGATCATCGGCGAAAAATCGATAGCCGCCCATAGACGGAAGCAGGTTACGGATCGGGCGCAGCAGCGGCTCGGGTCAGCTGAATCAA
>OIEO01000162.1_pt1 | contig 11258 bp, 15 predicted proteins | sample 1581851 | NCBI WGS metagenome assembly OIEO01 (sample SAMN03281010, study PRJEB24777) | human gut metagenome | isolation source: fecal sample PR157 from 1 month old male Malay infant, caesarean delivered... | reverse complement strand
AATAGCAGTGCCCAGAGAAGACTGAGATTTGTTCAGGTTGTTCTGAGTGGTCAGGGACAACAGGTTAGTATTGATAACTGCCATAATTTTGTTTCCTTCAAAAATTGGGTTTTAGGTCCGGTGCCTAACACTCACAGCGTCTCTCACCGTCAAGAAGGTTATCGACGGGTCCCAAAAAGACTTTAGAATCAATTTTGAAAAAATTACATCTTGCTGATTTTTAATTATTTTATTTTCAAAATAATCAACTGAGGTTCACCAGAGGTCTATTATTTACGCTTTTTTAACGCACAATGAGATGTCAAAAAAGGCACACGCTTATTCCTGTTTTTACTTCCCCGATAATGATCCTAAAGTGCAATCCTTTCATTTACCCCGCCAGGACACGTCTATTCTCTGGATTATTTTTTTCTCACCGTCGTAAACTTTTGTGTCAAGAGGCCGATAAGAGTCCTGAACTACTTTCGTATTTAAGGAAAATATGCATGGCTACTATCAGCAACCTCGGGATAGGTTCTGCAGGACTCGGGGATTTATATAATCAGTTAGATACAGCAGAAAGAACCAAGCTGAAGACGATTACTTCCCAGCAATCAACGTATAACGCGCAGTTAAGCGCTTACGGCAAGCTGCAGAGCGCCATGACCTCACTGCAGACTGCGGCAGCTGCGCTGGGTAAAGCGTCGACATGGAACTCAACCTCCGTTAGCAGCACCAACACTGCATTTACGGCAAGCACTACATCTGACGCTTCCGTCGGTTCTTATGTTGTTAACGTGAACCAGGTGGCAAAAGCACAGGCGCTCACAACGGGTTCCTATGCCACCAACACTGATTTACTGGGAGATACGACGGGTACAACGCGTAAAATTACCATCACTCAGCCAGGAACTAAGGCAGCATTAGAAGTAAACCTGGCGGACGGTGATACATCTCTGGCCGGGATAGCAAGCGCCATCAATAAAGCAAATGGCAACGTCACCGCCAGCGTGATTAAAGCGAAAGAAGGTGATTACCGCCTGATGCTGTCGTCAAAAACCACCGGTACGGATGGTGAGATGACAATTAGCGTCACCGGGGATGCTAAACTGCAAAGCGCCATCGGCTACGACTCAACAGCCAAATCCGGTGCGCTGACGGTGAACACCGATGCACAGAACGCCATTGTGGTTGTGAACGATATAAAGATTGAGCGTCAAATCGAACACTATCTCTGATGCGCTGCCGGGGATGACTTTCACAGTAAAAGGCTGAAAGTAAAGCAGATGAAAATGCTTGATGTGACGCGCGCAAACGGATGCTAACCAGAAAGCCATTACTGACTGGGTCACCGCTTACAATTCGCTGCAGTCTACTATTAATAGTTTGACCAAATATGTTCCTGTCGACGCAGGGTGCAGGTAGCCAGTCAAGCAGCAAACGGCGCGCTCGTTGGTGATGCGAACGTGCGAGGAATTCAGTCTCAGCTGCGCAGTCTATTGACCGAAGTACAGGCCGGTTCCGTTCAGATCATGGCTCAACTGGGCATTACTCAGGATCCGGTTAAGGGATCGGACGGTACTGTCGGTAACCTTAAAGTCGATACCGATAAACTAAAAAAAACACTAACCGACGATCCTAATGCCGTACAGCAGTACTTCATGGGTGACGGGAAAACTACCGGTATGGCCACCCAGATGAACAAAACGTTGGATACCATGCTAAGCACTAGCGTCGGTAAAGAAGGCGTAATCCAGAACGCGAAAGACGGGATCAATAAAACACTAAAAACGCTGGGTGAACGTTACGATTCAATGGAAGCTTCTATTGATGCAACCATGGCGCGTTACAAAGCGCAGTTCACTAGCCTTGACGTATTAGTCACCAAAATGACCAGTACGGCTAACTATCTGACTCAACAGTTCTCACAAAAGTAGTCGTAGCCTTCAGGAGTGGATATGTATAAGACCTCTGGTGTTCAATCCTATCAGCAGATAGGAGTCGAAAGTGCAGTCATGAATGCCAGTCCACACCAGCTGATTGTCAATGTTGTTCGACGGGGCGCATAGGCGCCCTTGTCCCGCGCGCGTTTGTTCCTGGAAGCCGGACAAATTCGCGAGAAAGGCGAAGCCTTATCGAAAGCCATTAACATCATCGACAACGGTTTAAAAGCAGGACTGAACATGGAGGTTGAGAGCGAGTTGTCCGGTAATCTTGCCTCCTTATACGAATATATGGTTCGACGCTTGTTACTGGCCAATCTCAATAACGACGTAGACGCAATTGTTGAAGTAGAGGGTCTATTAAACAACATTGCGGATGCGTGGAAGCAAATCGGCCCCAATGCGTCCTCTATTCAGGATAATTTTGATGAATAATCCCAGCGCAGCGCTTAGCCACTGGCAGGCGTTACATGCTCAGAGCATTGCTATGCTAAATCTCGCACATTCTGGTCAATGGGATGCGCTTATCGAGCAGGAAATGCATTACGTACAACTGGTGGAGAGGATTTCTCAAACGCCCATCATGTCATGCCCTCCGGCTCAGGTTGAGCAAGCGCGTGCGCTGCTGGAAATGATCCTTGAAAATGAAAATGCGCTTAAGGCGCTGCTGAAAGTCCGCATGGACGAACTGCGCAGTCTGATCGATCAAACCGGCAAACAGCAATCCATCACGTCTACCTATGGAAAGCTGTCAGGGAATATTCTTTATCCAGAAAGTTTTACCCGCGACACACAACTATGATTTCTTCATCCATACTCCAGAAGTCTGCCAATGGCTTCTGGAGCAAGGATGATGAAAAACCCCACCCTGTTACAATGTTTTCACTGGTACTACCCTGCTGGCGGTGAATTGTGGCGAGAGGTCACGGCGCTAGCCCCCAATCTTAACGAAATCGGCATTAACATGATCTGGCTCCCGCCCGCCTATAAAGGCGCGTCAGGCGGGTATTCTGTCGGCTATGACTCCTATGACCTGTTCGATCTGGGCGAGTTTGACCAGAAAGGCAGTATCGCCACGAAATACGGTGACAAAGCGCAGCTGCTGGAAGCCATCGACGCCCTCAAGCGCAACGACATTGCCGTACTGCTGGACGTGGTGGTGAACCACAAAATGGGTGCCGATGAAAAAGAGCCCGTCCGCGTTCAGCGCGTGAACGAGCAGGATCGCACGCAGATCGACGATGAGGTCATCGAGTGTGAAGCCTGGACCCGCTATACCTTCCCTGCCCGCGCCGGGCAATATTCGCAGTTTATCTGGGACTACAAATGCTTCAGCGGCGTCGACCACATTGAAAACCCCGATGAAGACGGCATTTTTAAAATCGTCAACGACTACACCGGCGAAGGCTGGAACGATCAGGTTGATGATGAGATGGGTAACTTCGACTATCTGATGGGCGAAAATATCGACTTTCGCAATCACGCCGTCACCGAGGAGATCAAATACTGGGCCCGCTGGGTCATGGAACAGACGCGCTGCGACGGTTTTCGCCTGGACGCCGTCAAGCATATTCCCGCCTGGTTCTACAAAGAGTGGATTGACCACGTCCAGGAGGTCGCCGACCAGCCGCTGTTTATCGTGGCGGAATACTGGTCCCATGAGGTGGATAAACTTCAGGCCTATATCGACCAGGTCGAAGGCAAAACCATGCTGTTTGATGCCCCCCTGCAGATGAAATTCCACGAGGCGTCACGTCAGGGCCGGGATTACGACATGAGCCAAATCTTTACCGGCACGCTGGTGGAAGCCGATCCGTTTCATGCGGTGACCCTCGTCGCAAACCATGACACCCAGCCTTTGCAGGCGCTGGAAGCACCGGTCGAAGCCTGGTTTAAACCGCTGGCGTATGCGCTGATCCTGCTGCGGGAAAATGGCGTGCCGAGCGTCTTTTACCCTGACCTCTTTGGCGCCAGCTATGACGATACGGGTGGAGATGGAGAGACGTACCATATTGATATGCCGGTCATTGAGCAGCTCCACGAGCTGATCCTCGCGCGCCAGCGTTTTGCCCACGGCGTGCAGACGCTCTTTTTTGACCATCCTAACTGCATCGCCTTCAGCCGCAGCGGCACGGAAGACGATCCCGGCTGCGTGGTGGTGATGTCGAACGGGGACGACGGCGAGAAGGTAATTTGCCTGGGGGAAAACTACGGCAACAAAACGTGGCGTGATTTTCTCGGCAATCGCGAAGAAACGGTCACCACGGCGGCGGATGGCGAAGGGACTTTTACCTGCAAAGGCGGAAGCGTAAGCGTGTGGGTAATTGAGGATGCGTTGTAGAAACCATGCCGGGTGGCGGCTTCGCCTTACCCGGCCTACGGGAAGGCACTTTTGTAGGCCGGGTAAGCGTCAGCGCCACCCGGCAACAAACGGCTACGGTAGTTTACTCTCCAGCGGATGCTTGCTCAGGTAATCGGCACACTCAACCGTTGGGCGATCGACCTTCTGCAGCTCCAGCCCGTCGTACTCAAGCGTCGAGCCATCGCGCTCCAGCGGATAGATATCCAGCTTGCGCGTCACGTTGTAATAACTGTCTGAACGCAGCATGATTTTACCCGGCACGGCAATCACGCGCTGCCACTGACGGCAGTCCAGCGTATCGCCTTCTTCCGTCACCACCAGCGTGGCAATCGCTTCAGGGCTGACCATTTTGCTCTGCGGCCCTTTTGACTGCCAGTATCCCGCCAGATGCGCCGGGACAGGATGCTTGATCACCTCTTTATAATTATCGACCTGAACGCACCCGGTCAGTGCCAGCAGCGCGCCAGCAATTGCTATTTTTTCATCATCTTTCCTGCATTCGAAGAAAAAAAATATTATGGCATTAAAAGCGCTGCGGCTGCCAGCGAAGATCGACAGGTCTTAGACCTGCATCCCCATGACCTCTTGATAAGCCGACACCAGCTTGTTACGCACCTGGATCCCCATCTGCAGGGAAACCGAGGCTTTTTGCAAATCGGTCATCACATCATTCAGCGCCACGCCCGGCTCGCCGAGGGTGAACTTCTCTGCCTGCGTGCGCGCTGCGGTCTGGGTATCACTGATACGGTCAAGAGCGGCATGCAGTTGCCCTGCAAAGCTGATGCTCGGCTGCTGATCTGCCACATTCTGATTACGGGCCGTCATCGCCGTTGCCTGCAGCTGACTGATTACCCCTTCAATGCCCTGTATAGCCATGACTCTCCCCTGGATGGTTTTTTACGCGGTCAAGACTAACAGCTTGTCAATAAGATAATGGCGGTAAATAGCATGAAAAAACCAGGTTATTTGACGCATAGAAAATCACGAATCATCAAATAATGGCAGGGCCATCAATATGGAACATTTGTCGTGTTTGCCGACCCGGGAGTCAGTTTTGTTTCTCTACACGAATAACGTAAACCACCAGGATTTAAGAGGTGCGCAATGAGTGCAACAGCATCGACAGCGCCGCAGAATAAATCACTCGAGTGGATGAACCGCCTTCGCGCGAATCCTAAAATCCCGTTGATCGTGGCAGGCACTGCCGCAATTGCGATCCTTGTAGCGATGGTCCTGTGGGCGAAAAGCCCTGATTACCGGACGCTCTACAGATAACCTTTCCGATCAGGATGGCGGCGCCATCGTCACCCAACTGACCCAGATGAACATCCCTTATCGCTTTGCCGATAATGGCGGTGCGCTGGAGGTCCCGGCAGATAAGGTGCACGAACTGCGTCTGCGCCTGGCCCCAGCAGGGGGCTGCCGAAGGGCGGCGCGGTAGGCTTTGAGCTGCCTGGATCAGGAAAAATTCGGTATCAGCCAGTTCAGCGAGCAGGTGAACTACCAGCGTGCGCTGGAAGGTGAGCTGGCCCGCACCATTGAAACATTAGGCCCGGTGAAAAGTGCCCGCGTGCACCTGGCAATGCCTAAACCATCCTTATTTGTCCGCGAACAGAAATCACCTTCGGCTTCCGTGACCGTGAACCTCGAGCCTGGCCGCGCGCTGGACGAAGGGCAAATCAGCGCGGTGACGCACCTCGTCTCCAGCGCCGTCGCCGGTCTGCCGCCGGGTAACGTGACGCTGGTTGACCAGAGCGGTCACCTGCTGACGCAATCCAATACTGCCGGTCGCGATCTGAATGACGCGCAGCTGAAATATGCCGCCGATGTGGAAAGCCGTCTCCAGCGTCGTATCGAAGCGATCCTGGGTCCGGTGGTGGGCAACAGCAACGTGCACGCGCAGGTCACCGCGCAGATCGACTTCTCGAATAAAGAACAAACCGAAGAGCAGTACAGCCCGAACGGCGATGCGGCGCAGGCGGTTATGCGTTCGCGCCAGATCAACACCAGCGAGCAGATTGGCGGTGCAAACCCGGGCGGCGTGCCGGGCGCGCTGTCTAACCAGCCTGCCCCGGCTAACGCGGCGCCGATCTCTACGCCGCCGGCCAATCAGCAGAACGGCCAGCAGAATAACCAGCAGACCACCTCAACGGCGACGAACAGCGGTCCACGAAACAGCAGCCGTAACGAAACCACGAACTACGAAGTGGATAGGACGATTCGCCACACTAAACTGAACGTGGGCGATATTCAGCGTCTCTCCGTTGCGGTAGTGGTGAACTACAAAACGCTGGCGGATGGCAAACCGTTGCCGTTGACCGCCGAGCAGATGAAGCAGATTGAAAACCTGACCCGTGAAGCGATGGGTTACTCCGAGAAGCGCGGCGATACCCTCAACGTGGTGAACTCACCGTTCAACTCGGTGGAAGAGACCGGCGGTGAACTGCCGTTCTGGCAACAGCAGGCGTTTATCGACCAGCTGATGTCCGCAGGACGCTGGCTGCTGGTGCTGATTGTCGCGTGGCTGCTGTGGCGCAAGAGCGTTCGTCCACAGCTCCAGCGCCGTGCTGAAGCTGAAAAAGCGGCTCGCGAGCAGATGAATGCGCGTCAGGAAACGGAAGAAGCGGTTGAAGTGCGCCTCAGCAAAGATGAACAGATGCAGCAGCGCCGCGCTAACCAGCGCATGGGTGCCGAGGTGATGAGCCAGCGCATTCGCGAAATGTCAGATAACGATCCGCGCGTCGTGGCGCTGGTCATCCGTCAGTGGATGGGTAACGAACATGAGTAATACGCTTACGGGCACCGATAAAAGCGTCATCCTGCTGATGACCATTGGCGAAGATCGCGCGGCGGAGGTGTTTAAACACCTCTCCCAGCGGGAAGTGCAAATTCTCAGTGCGGCGATGGCCAACGTGCGTCAAATCTCCAACAAGCAGCTGACCGAAGTGCTGTCGGAGTTTGAGCAGGAAGCCGAACAGTTTGCCGCGCTGAACGTCAACGCCAACGACTACCTGCGTTCCGTGCTGGTCAAGGCGCTGGGCGAAGAGCGTGCCGCCAGCCTGCTGGAAGACATTCTGGAAACGCGCGATACCGCCAGCGGTATCGAAACGCTTAACTTTATGGAACCGCAGAGTGCCGCCGACCTTATTCGCGACGAGCACCCGCAGATTATCGCCACCATCCTTGTCCACCTCAAACGTGGTCAGGCGGCCGATATTCTGGCGCTGTTCGAAGAGCGTCTGCGTCACGATGTGATGCTGCGTATCGCCACCTTCGGCGGCGTTCAGCCTGCCGCGCTGGCGGAGCTGACCGAGGTGCTGAACAACCTGCTCGACGGCCAGAACCTCAAGCGCAGCAAAATGGGCGGCGTGAGAACGGCGGCAGAAATCATCAACCTGATGAAAACGCAGCAGGAAGAGGCCGTCATTACGGCGGTTCGCGAATTCGACGGCGAGCTGGCACAGAAAATCATCGACGAGATGTTCCTGTTCGAAAACCTCGTCGAAGTGGACGACCGCAGCATCCAGCGCCTGCTCCAGGAAGTGGATTCCGAGTCGCTGCTTATCGCCCTCAAAGGCGCCGAGCAGCCGCTGCGCGAGAAGTTCCTGCGCAACATGTCTCAGCGTGCGGCCGATATCCTGCGCGACGACCTTGCCAACCGTGGACCGGTTCGTCTGTCTCAGGTGGAAAACGAACAGAAAGCCATTCTGCTTATCGTTCGTCGTCTGGCGGAAACCGGCGAGATGGTGATTGGCAGCGGAGACGACACCTATGTCTAATGAGCTGCCGTGGAAGCGCTGGACGCCGGACGATCTGGCCCCTCCCCTCTCCGAGTTCACGCCAGCCGCGATCCCGACCGAGGCGCTTGACCCGGACGTCGAGCAGCCCGAGCTGAGCGAAGAGGAGCAGCAGGCGCAAATGCTGGCTCAGCTGCAAATGCAGGCGCACGAGCAGGGCTACAATGCTGGTCTGAACGAAGGCCGGCAGAAAGGCCACGAGCTGGGGTATCAGGAAGGCCTGGCGAAAGGGTTAGAGCACGGTATCGATCAGGCGCGCCAGCAGCAGGCGCCGATCCATGCCCGCATGCAGCAGCTGGTCAGCGAGTTTCAGCACACGCTGGACGCGCTGGACAGCGTGATCGCCTCGCGACTGATGCAGATGGCGCTGGAAGCCGCGCGTCAGGTGATCGGCCAGACGCCCGTGGTGGATAACACGGCGCTAATCAAACAAATTCAGGGTCTGCTGCAGCAGGAGCCGCTGTTCAGCGGTAAGCCGCAGCTGCGCGTCCACCCGGACGACCTGCAGCGCGTGGAAGAGAGCCTGGGTGCGACGCTAAACCTGCACGGCTGGCGTCTTCGCGGCGATCCGTCGTTACATCACGGCGGATGCAAAGTCTCAGCCGATGAAGGCGATCTGGATGCCAGCGTCGCCACCCGCTGGCAGGAACTGTGTCGCCTGGCGGCACCGGGAGTCGTCTGATGACCGCACGCCTCACCCGCTGGCTCACCACGCTCGACAACTTTGAGACGAAGATGGCGCAACTGCCCTCTGTTCGTCGTTATGGGCGGCTGACGCGCGCCACCGGTCTGGTCCTGGAGGCCACCGGCCTGCAGCTTCCGCTGGGCGCGACCTGCGTGATTGAGCGTCAGGACGGTCTGGAAACGCGTGAAGTAGAAAGCGAAGTGGTCGGGTTCAACGGCCAGCGCCTGTTCCTGATGCCGCTTGAAGAGGTGGAAGGTATTCTGCCCGGCGCGCGCGTGTATGCCAAAAACACGTCTGGCGATGGGCTGCAAAGCGGGAAACAGCTGCCGCTTGGTCCTGCCCTGCTGGGTCGCGTGCTGGACGGCAGCGGGAAGCCGCTCGACGGGCTGCCCTCCCCGGACACTACCGAAACCGGCGCATTAATTACCCAGCCGTTTAACCCGCTGCAGCGTACCCCTATCGAGCATGTGCTCGACACCGGCGTGCGCCCGATTAACGCCCTGCTGACCGTGGGACGCGGGCAACGTATGGGCCTCTTCGCCGGGTCAGGCGTGGGTAAATCCGTCCTGCTCGGCATGATGGCGCGCTACACTCAGGCAGACGTTATCGTCGTGGGCCTGATCGGCGAGCGCGGTCGTGAAGTAAAAGACTTTATTGAAAACATTCTGGGTGCGGAAGGCCGTGCCCGCTCGGTGGTCATTGCCGCACCGGCGGACGTGTCGCCGTTACTGCGTATGCAGGGGGCAGCCTATGCCACCGCATCGCCGAAGATTTTCGTGACCGCGGCAAGCACGTGCTGCTGATCATGGATTCGCTGACCCGCTACGCGATGGCGCAGCGTGAAATCGCGCTGGCTATCGGTGAGCCACCGGCGACCAAAGGCTACCCGCCTTCGGTCTTCGCCAAACTCCCTGCCCTGGTGGAACGTGCGGGGAACGGCATCAGCGGCGGCGGCTCCATCACCGCGTTCTATACGGTGCTGACCGAAGGCGATGACCAGCAGGATCCGATTGCCGACTCCGCGCGCGCGATCCTTGACGGCCATATCGTGCTGTCTCGTCGTCTGGCCGAAGCCGGACACTATCCGGCGATAGATATTGAAGCCTCTATCAGCCGCGCGATGACGGCGCTGATAACCGAGAAACACTACGCCCGCGTGCGTAACTTTAAACAACTCCTCTCCAGCTTCCAGCGCAACCGCGATCTGGTCAGCGTGGGGGCGTATGCCAAAGGCAGCGATCCGATGCTCGACAAAGCGATTACCCTGTGGCCGCAGCTGGAGGCATTTTTGCAACAAGGCATTTTTGAACGTGCCGACTGGGAAGATTCAATTCAGGCTCTGGAGCTGATTTTCCCGCAGGTGTAACACAGGTGGAGGGCGAAGGTCATGGCGCAAAACAGCGCGTTATCAACGCTGAAAGATCTGGCTGAAAAAGAAGTTGATGATGCCGCATTGCAGCTTGGCGCAATGCGACGCGGGTGCCAGCAGGCTGAAGAACAGTTGAAGATGTTAATCGACTATCAGCATGAATATCGCACCAACCTCAATACCGATATGACACAGGGCATTGGAAGCCAGCGCTGGATTAACTATCAGCAGTTTATCCAGACGCTGGAGAAGGCGATAGATCAGCATCGCCAGCAGCTACACCAGTGGACCCAGAAAGTCGATACCGCGCTGAATTTCTGGCGCGAGAAGAAGCAGCGACTGCAGGCCTGGCAGACCTTACAGGACCGACAGATTGCGGCAACGACCCTGGCGGAAAACCGCCTGGATCAGAAAAAAATGGATGAGTTTGCCCAGCGCGCATCAATGAGGAAACCGGAATGATCACACTGCAACAACTGCTGATGAGCGACAGCGACCTGTCAGGCGGTACGCAGACAGGAAAAGGCACCGACGGTGCACAGGACTTTCTCGCGCTGCTCGCGGGCGCCCTGTCGGACGCGACGGGCAAGGGCAACGATGCGCCCCTGACGCTGGCTGACCTGAAAGCCGCCGGCAGCAAGCTGTCCCACGTTGCTCAGGACGCCAAAGGGGATACCACCCTGCAGGCCAAAATTGCCGACCTGCTCTCGCGTCAAACTGCGCTGAATGGCGATGAAACGTCGCCCGTTACGTCGCTTGATACGCTGGTATCCGGGCTGGTGCCGCTGTCAAAGGGTGATGCTCTGAAAACGCTTAATGCGGTCAACAGCAAAGATGACGGCAAAAGCGAGCTGAGCGAAGAGGAACTGGCCGGGTTAAGCGCGCTGATGGCCATGCTGCCGCACCAGCAGACCAGCACCTCACGTGCGGCAGGCAGTGACGGTGTGCCCGCCACCGCAACGCTGAGTTCAGCGGCGCTGACGCAAAAACGGCGCGGGCCAACCGTCCCTGAACGCGCTTCCGGGAAGCTATGATAAAGCCCAGAGTGCTGCGCCTTATCAGAGCCAGGCGAAAAACAGCGACCCGGCCCTGTCGGGTAACGCGCCGGCCACGCCGGCCGTGG
>OIEO01000161.1_pt1 | contig 11325 bp, 14 predicted proteins | sample 1581851 | NCBI WGS metagenome assembly OIEO01 (sample SAMN03281010, study PRJEB24777) | human gut metagenome | isolation source: fecal sample PR157 from 1 month old male Malay infant, caesarean delivered... | reverse complement strand
GCTGAGCCCCCAGCAGACCACCGCCCGCCCAGCGCCAGGGGAAGACGCAGAAAACCGGTGAAATACCACAGCGAAAGCAGATAGAGAAAATACGGGATGATTGACCACATGCCAAACACGATGGTCGTGCGTAACGCTTCCGTGCCGCGTTCGGACGCCACAATATAGTGGGCAATGAGTGCAAAGGTCGGGAAGAGAGGGATCAGCCCGGCAATATAGTAGTTTTCGTTTTTGCCAGAATGCCAATCAGCAACACCACCAGCGCACCCAGCGCGGCTTTGATCACCAGAGCCATCGTTTTCCTTATAATAATCAACTCACCCTATGGGCCAGAATAACGGAACCGGCGTTAATTTTGAAAGATTAATGGAAGGTTAAGGTTTCGCGGTGTATGTTGGCTTTTTTCACGAAAACAGACGCTGTATGAATAAGATTGTTTATGTTGAAGACGAACCCGAAGTCGGGCAGCTGATCGCCGCCTATCTGGGTAAACATGATATGGACGTCATTGTTGAACCTCGTGGCGATCGTGCCGAAGAGGTGGTCGTCCGTGAAAACCCGGATCTGGTGCTGCTGGATATCATGTTGCCGGGCAAAGACGGCATGACGCTCTGCCGCGACCTGCGCGCCCGGTGGGAGGGCCCTATCGTCCTGCTCACCTCACTGGACAGCGATATGAACCATATTTTGTCGCTGGAGATGGGTGCCAATGATTACATTCTGAAAACCACACCGCCAGCCGTCCTGCTCGCTCGCCTGCGCCTCCATTTACGCCAGCACGCCAGCATCGAACGCGAAGCACCGGCGCCGTCTCTGACGCCGCACAAAGCGATGCGCTTCGGTACGCTGTCTATTGATCCGATTAACCGTCAGGTGCTGCTCTCTGGCGAGCTTATCGCCCTTTCCACCGCAGATTTTGACCTGCTGTGGGAGCTGGCAACGCATGCCGGGCAGATCATGGATCGTGACGCGCTGCTGAAAAACCTGCGTGGCGTAAGCTATGACGGAATGGACCGCAGCGTGGACGTGGCGATTTCGCGTCTGCGCAAAAAAGCTGCAGGATAACGCCACCGAGCCCTACCGCATTAAAACCGTGCGTAATAAGGGTTATCTGTTTGCCCCACATGCGTGGGAAACCTGATCGCCGGACAGGATAACCTGCGCGAAATAAAGGCATTACGCGAGAATGCCCTTCTTTCGCGCGTTTATTTTTACGTTTGCGCAACAATTAACTTGCTAAGCACGCAAACTATTCCATAATTACCTTCTCGACTCTCCTTTCTTCAGCTCGCCCCGCTCTTGCGATTGTTTTACTCATTTTCGCCGTGAAGCTTTCACGACATCTCTCCAATAAATCTTGAAATGAGGATTTAAGCTCATGAATTATGTATAGCTACGGTCAGGTAGAAGCGATAAAAACCAATCTTGAGTGGATTGTTAATCAGGCAACCCTGAACCACGCCTCCCCCTCACGCACCGATCAAAAAGCGCTCTTTGACCTGCTGGAACTCATCCAGTCTTACGAAATACTGCTGGATCTCATCAGCGAATACGGAACGGATGTGATTGATACGCACATTGCAGAAGGCCTGGCCGTGACGGAAAACTCATCGCCAAGGTAAAAAACAGCGCGAAAGCCATCTAACACGCTCGACAGACGTGAAAAACTCGAAGGGTTTTCATGTATATTCTGCACATAGCGTTTTTGCGGTGAGATCCAATGAAAAAGCTGTTTGTGCAGTTTTATCTTTTACTGTTTGTCTGCTTCCTGGTGATGACCATGCTGGTCGGCCTGGTCTATAAATTTACCGCCGAACGCGCGGGCAGGCAGTCTCTGGACGACCTGATGAAAAGCTCGCTCTATCTGATGCGCAGCGAGCTGAGAGAGATCCCGCCACACGACTGGGCGAAAACCCTGAAAGAGCTGGATCTCAATCTGTCATTCGATTTACGCATCGAGCCGTTGAAAGATTTCGATCTGGACCCGCCCGCCATGCAGCGTCTGCGCGACGGGGACATCGTCGCGCTGGACGAGAAATACACTTTTATCCAGCGTATTCCGCGCAGCCATTACGTGCTGGCCGTCGGGCCGGTGCCCTATCTCTATTATCTGCATCAGATGCGCCTGCTGGACATGGCGCTGATGGCCTTTATCGCCATTTCACTCGCGTTTCCGGTTTTTATCTGGATGCGCCCGCACTGGCAGGACATGCTGAAACTCGAATCCGCCGCGCAGCGTTTTGGCGAGGGGCATTTTACAGAGCGTATTCACTTCGACAGCGGTTCCAGCTTTGAACGTCTGGGGGTGGCCTTTAACCAGATGGCCGATAACATCAATGCCCTTATCGCCAGCAAGAAACAGCTGATCGACGGGATCGCGCACGAGCTGCGCACGCCGCTGGTGCGCCTGCGCTATCGTCTGGAAATGAGCGAGAACCTGACGGAAGCAGAGTCTCAGGCGCTTAACCGCGACATTGGCCAGCTTGAAGCGCTGATTGAGGAGCTGCTGACCTATGCGCGCCTCGATCGCCCGCAAAACGAGCTGAACCTCAGCACGCCAGATCTGCCTGCGTGGCTGCAAACCCACATTGATGACGTTCAGAGCGTAAACCCGCAGCGCACGCTGTTGACGCGCGTCACGCCGGGTGACTACGGCGCGCTCGATATGCGCCTGATGGAGCGCGTGCTGGACAACCTGATGAACAACGCCATGCGCTACAGCGAAAGTACGCTGCAGATTGGGCTTGATCTGCAGGGCAATCAGGCCCGCCTGACGGTAGAGGATGACGGACCGGGGATTGCGCCGGAAGCACGCGAAACCGTGTTTTGAACCGTTTGTCCGCCTCGATCCCAGCCGCGATCGCGCCACAGGCGGATGCGGTCTGGGGCTGGCGATTGTCTACTCAATCGCGCAGGCGATGGGCGGCACGGTGCATTGCGAAGAGAGCGAGCTCGGCGGCGCGCGCTTCTGCTTTAGCTGGCCGGTGTACCATAACATCGCCCTTCCCGTCCCTGCCTGACTTCAACCGCACGCTGGCCTGACCCGGCGTGCTGTGCTATATGATAAGTATGTTGTAACTAATGAGGGGCTTATGGCGACCTACGATCTTATTGAACGGCTGAACAGCACGTTTCGGGAAATAGAACACGAGCTGCTGACCCTGACAGAACGTTTGCAGACCTGCCGGCTGCTGGCCGCGCGCGTCTTTACCCTGCCCGAGGTGGCCAAAGGGGCCGAGCACGATCCGCTGGACACCATCGACGTGAAGCAGCACATCGGCAAGGCCGCACTGGAGCTGGCGATGAAACACTATCGCCATCTTTTTATCCAGCAGCAGACTGAACAGCGCAGCAGCAAGGCGGCCGTGCGGCTGCCGGGCGTGATCTGTCTGCAAACCGATGCAGTAGAGCGCGAGGCGCTGGAAAGCCAGATTGCCCATATCAACAGTCTGAAAGCGGCATTTGAGAAAATCGTTACCGAAGAGTCGGGCCTGGCCCCCGCCGCCCGGTTTGAGTGGGTGCACCGTCAGCTTCCGGGGTTAATTACCCTGAATGCCTATCGCACGCTGACGGCTCTGCGCCATCCCGCCACGCTGCGCTTCGGCTGGGCGAATAAGCACATCATTAAAAACTTCACCCGGGATGAAATTCTGGCGCAGCTGGAAAAGAGCCTGAAGACGCCGCGCACCGTCGCGCCGTGGTCGCGTGAGCAGTGGATCGAGCGCCTGGAGCAGGAGTACCACAGCATCGCCTCGCTACCGGCGGATACGCGCCTCAAAATTAAGCGCCCGGTGAAGGTGCAGCCTATCGCTCGCGTCTGGTACTCCGGTCAGCAAAAACAGGTGCAGTACGCCTGTCCGACGCCGCTGATTGCGCTTTATGATGCCGATCAGGGGGCTATCGTGCCGGATATTGGTGAGTTGCTGAATTACGATGCTGAAAATGTCCAGCACCGTTACCGACCTCAGGCGCAGCCGCTTCAGCTCATTATTCCGCGACTGCACCTGTACGTGGCGAGTTGATTATTTCAGACTGCCAACCATCGCCTCAGGGCGCACCCAGGCATCAAACTCCGCCTCCGTCAGATAGCCCAGCGCCAGGGCGGAGGCTTTCAGCGTCAGCCCCTCCTTATGCGCTTTTTTGGCGATCTCGGCGGCTTTATCGTAGCCAATGTGGGTATTGAGCGCGGTCACCAACATCAGCGACTCGTTCAGCAGCTGGCTGATGCGCTCGCGGTTTGGCTCGATCCCCACCGCGCAGTGCTCATTAAAGCTCTCCATGCCGTCCGCCAGCAGACGAATCGATTGCAGAACGTTGTGGATCACCATCGGGCGATAGACGTTGAGTTCGAAGTTGCCGGATGCACCGCCCAGGTTGACGGCCACGTCGTTGCCCAGTACCTGACAGCAGAGCATAGTCATGGCTTCGCACTGGGTCGGGTTGACTTTACCCGGCATGATGGAGCTGCCCGGCTCGTTTTCCGGAATGCTGATTTCACCGATGCCGCAGCGCGGCCCGGAGGCCAGCCAGCGCACATCGTTGGCGATTTTCATTAGCGACGCCGCCAGCCCTTTCAGCGCGCCGTGGGTGTGGACCAGCGCATCGCAGGTCGCCAGCGCTTCGAATTTGTTGGGCGCCGTGACGAACGGCTGTCCGGTTATGGCCGCAAGCTCCTCCGCCACGCGCACCGCATACTCCGGATGGGTGTTTAACCCGGTGCCGACCGCCGTGCCGCCGAGCGCCAGCTCCGCCAGGTGCGGCAGGCTGTTTTCAATATGCTTCAGGTTATGTTCCAGCATCGCCACCAGCCGGAAATCTCCTGGCCGAGCGTCAGCGGCGTGGCGTCCTGCAGGTGCGTACGGCCAATTTTGACGATGTCGCGGAAGGCCTGCGCTTTCTCGTTGAGCGTGGATTTGAGGACGTTGAGCTGGGGGATAAGCTGCTCGCGGATAGCAATCACCGCCGCCACGTGCATGGCCGTCGGGAAGACGTCGTTAGAACTCTGGCTCTTGTTGACGTCATCGTTCGGGTGAACCTTGCGCTCCATGCCGCGCACGCCGCCCAGCAGTTCGCTGGCCCGGTTCGCCAGCACTTCGTTCATGTTCATGTTGCTCTGGGTGCCGGAACCGGTCTGCCAGATGGCGAGCGGAAATTCGTCGGGATGCTTGCCCGCCAGCACTTCGTCAGCGGCATTAATGATGGCGGTGGCCTTGTCTGCCGCCAGCAGGCCTAAATCCTGGTTCACTTTCGCGGCTGCGCGTTTGGTGAGCGCCAGCGCCTGAATCAGCGAAACGGGCATTTTTTCAGTCGAGATACGGAAATGCTCCAGCGAACGCTGGGTTTGCGCGCCCCATAGCTTGTCGGCTGGGACGTCGATGGCGCCCATCGAGTCTTTCTCATGGCGTACCGTGGTCATTACTTTCTCCTTGATAACAAAAGAGGGATTGCTCACATGCTTAAGGGATAAGTATTGATGACTTCTGAGAAACGGTATGGCGCTTTGTGCGCTTTTTTTGATGTCGGGTGGCGGCTGCGCCACCCGGTTTTTTCAATTTACTTCACGCACGCCGAACACTGGGACGACTGGATCTGCTTGAAGAAGTCGTTGCCTTTATCATCCACGAGGATAAACGCCGGGAAGTCTTCCACTTCAATTTTCCAGATCGCTTCCATACCCAGCTCCGGGTATTCCACGCACTCCAGGCTCTTGATGCTGCCCTGCGCCAGAACCGCAGCCGGGCCGCCGATGCTGCCGAGGTAGAAGCCGCCGTGCTTGTGGCACGCGTCCGTCACCTGCTGGCTGCGGTTGCCCTTAGCGAGCATGATCATGCTGCCGCCGTTGGCCTGCAGCTGATCAACGTACGAGTCCATACGCCCTGCCGTTGTTGGGCCTAACGAGCCGGAGGCATAGCCTTCACGTCTTCGCCGGGCCGGCGTAGTAAATCGGATGATCTTTAATGTACTGCGGCAGCCTTCGCCGTTGTCCAGACGCTCTTTCAGCTTCGCGTGCGCGATGTCGCGGCCCACGATAATCGTGCCGTTGAGAGAGAGACGGGTCGAAACCGGATACTGAGACAGCTGCGCCAGGATCTCTTTCATCGGACGGTTCAGATCCACGCGAACTGCTTCCCCCTCGCCCGCTTTACGCAGTTCTTCCGGGATGTATTTGCCCGGGTTGTTCTCCAGCTTCTCGATCCAGATGCCGTCGCGGTTGATCTTCGCCTTGATGTTGCGATCCGCAGAGCAGGAGACGCCCATCCCGACCGGACAGGATGCACCGTGACGCGGCAGACGGATCACGCGCACGTCATGGGCGAAGTATTTACCGCCAAACTGCGCGCCGAGGCCCAGATTGCGCGCTTCTTCCAGCAGCTCCTGCTCAAGCTGCACGTCGCGGAACGCCTGGCCGTGCTCGTTACCTTCGGTTGGCAGGCCGTCGTAGTATTTGGTTGAGGCCAGCTTCACGGTCTTCAGCGTGCTTTCCGCCGAGGTACCGCCAATCACAAACGCGATATGGTACGGCGGGCACGCCGCGGTGCCGAGAGTGCGCATCTTCTCAACAGGTAGTCTTCAGCTTTGCCCGGGGTGAGCAGCGCTTTGGTTTCCTGATAGAGATAGGTTTTGTTGGCCGAACCGCCGCCTTTGGCGATGCAGAGGAATTTGTACTCGTCACCGTCGACGCTGTAGAGATCGATCTGTGCAGGCAGGTTAGTGCCGGTGTTGACCTCTTTGTACATGTCCAGCGCCGCGTTTTGCGAATAGCGCAGGTTGTCTTCGGTGTAGGTGTTGTAGACGCCGTGCGCCAGCGCCGCTTCATCGCCGCCGCCGGTCCAGACGCGCTGGCCTTTTTTACCGACGATGATAGCCGTGCCGGTATCCTGGCAGGTAGGCAGAATGCCTTTCGCCGCGATATCGGAGTTACGCAGGAACTGCAGGCAACGTACTTGTCGTTTTCGCTGGCCTCCGGGTCGCTCAGAATATCGGCCACCTGCTGCTGATGCGCTGGGCGGAGCATAAACGAGGCGTCGTGGAAAGCATGCTGCGCCAGCAGCGTCAGCGCCTGCGGATCCACCTTGAGGATCTCTTGTCCTTCAAACTCAGAGACGGAGACGTGATCGCGGGTTAACAGGTAATACTCGGTCTGATCCTGACTGAGGGGGAAAGGATCCTGATAATGGAAGGGTTTATTCGACATTGGTCTCTCACTTACTGCTTCGGTCTGTTTATTCAGGGCAGATGTTCCGCTGCCCGGCTTAAAAGCGAGTCAGCTTATCCTACACAATTTTTTTAACAAAAACTGAGACTAGTACGACTTTTTACATCCACAGGTTACTTCCATGTGGTTTATTGCTTTAATACCCGGAGTTTATTCCACATTTGAATCAGGGCTTGATAATGCAAAAACTCATTAACTCAGTGCAAAACTACGCCTGGGGAAGTAAAACTGCGTTAACGGATCTCTACGGTATCGCGAACCCAAACAACCTGCCGATGGCAGAACTGTGGATGGGGGCGCACCCGAAGAGCAGCTCAAAAAATTGAAGACGCCAGCGGCCAGGCACGCAGCCTGCGTGACGTAATTGACGCCGATAAAGCCGCGCTGCTGGGCGACAAGGTGGCTCAGCGCTTTGGCGAACTGCCGTTCCTGTTTAAAAGTGCTGTGCGCTGACCAGCCGCTCTCCATCCAGGTTCATCCGAACAAGCAAGCGTCTGAAATCGGCTTTGCGAAAGAGAACGCGGCGGGTATTCCGTTAGACGCCGCCGAGCGTAACTACAAAGATCCTAACCACAAGCCGGAGCTGGTGTTCGCGCTGACGCCGTTCCTGGCGATGAACGCGTTCCGCGAATTTTCAGAGATTATCTCCCTGCTGCAGCCGGTCGCGGGTGCCCATAACGCTATCGCGCATTTCCTTGAAAACCCGAATGCCGAGGCGCTAAGCCAGCTGTTTGCCAGCCTGCTGAACATGCAGGGTGAAGAGAAATCCCACGCCCTGGCGGTACTGAAAGCCGCCCTGGAGAGCCAGCAAGGTGAACCGTGGGAGACCATCCGTCTTATTGCGCAGTTCTATCCGGACGACAGCGGCCTGTTCTCCCCTCTGCTGCTGAACGTGGTGAAGCTGAATCCGGGTGAAGCAATGTTCCTGTTCGCGGAAACCCCGCATGCCTATCTGCAGGGCGTAGCGCTGGAGGTGATGGCCAACTCTGACAACGTGCTGCGCGCGGGCCTGACGCCGAAATACATCGACATCCCCCGAGCTGGTTGCCAAACGTCAAGTTCGTGGCCGAAAACCCGCCGCGGAGCTGCTGACTCAGCCGGTGAAAAAACGGCGCAGAGCTGGACTTCCCGATTCCGGTTGAGGATTTTGCTTTCTCCCTGCACGACCTGAGCCAGACAGAAACGACCATCGCACAGGAAAGTGCGGCGATCCTGTTCTGCGTGGAAGGCGAAGCGACGCTGCACAAAGGCGAACAGCATCTGGTGCTTAAGCCCGGTGAGTCAGCATTCGTTGCAGCCAAATGAGTCTCCGGTTAGCGTAAGCGGCACCGGTCGACTGGCGCGCGTTTTCAATAAGCTTTAAGCACTTACTGAATTTTTTAACAACTCTTGCTAAGCTAGTTGCAGGCTTAATATCTCCAGGCGGTTTTTACCGCCTGGTTTCATTTTAGGGATAGTCGCAATGAAAAAATCGGTCGTAGCGGTAGGAGTGATTGTAGCGTTAGGCGTGGTCTGGACGGGTGCCTCCTGGTTTACCGGGAAACAGCTGGAAGGACGCCTGGCTGAGATGGTGGCGCAGGCTAACGGAGAGATTAAGCGCAGCGCGCCGGAAGCGGGCCTTGAGCTGAGCTACCAGAATTATGAGCGCGGCGTGTTTACCAGCCGTATGCAGGTTGTGGTGAAGCCAGTTGCCGGTACGGAAAACGGCTGGCTGAAACCGGGTCAGAGCGTGGTGCTGGATGAAGTGGTCAGCCACGGTCCATTCCCGCTGGCGCAGCTAAAGTCGTTTAACCTGATCCCGTCAATGGCGTCCGTTCACACGGTCCTGGTGAATAACGACGTCACCAAACCGCTGTTCGACCTGGCAAAAAATACCTCACCTTTCGAGATCGACACCCGCATCAGCTATGCCGGTGACACGAGTTCTGATATTGCCCTGAAAGCGCTGAACTACGAGAAAGAGAATGAGAAAGTCGCCTTTAGCGGTGGTCACTTCAAACTTGACGCGGACCGCGACGGGAACGTGTTCTCCCTGACGGGTGAAGCGGAAAGTGGCCTGGTCAACGCCGTGAACGAATACAATCAAAAAGTTCAGCTCACCTTCAACAACCTGAAGGCCGACGGCAACAGCCGCATGACCGATTTTAAAGAGCGTATCGGCGATCAGAAACTGTCTCTCGATAAAGTCGCCATTGCGGTTTGAAGGCAAAGAGATGGCCGTGCTGGAAGGCATGGACGTCAACGGCAAATCCGACGTGTCCAAAGACGGTAAGAGCATCAATACCCAGCTGGATTACACGCTGAAGAGCCTGAAAGTGCAGAATCAGGATCTGGGCACCGGCAAACTGTCGCTGAAGATCGGCAATATCGACGGCCAGGCGTGGCACGAATTTAGCCAGAAATACAGCAAAGAGAGCCAGGCTCTGCTGACCGACGCCGCGCTGCAGCAGAACCCGGAAGTGTACCAGCAGCAGGCGATGGCGGTGCTGTTCAACAACCTGCCGATCCTGCTGAAAGGCGAGCCGGTGATCACCGTTGCGCCGCTGAGCTGGAAAAACAGCAAAGGTGAAACCAGCTTCAACCTGTCGCTGTTCCTGAAGGATCCGGCCACAGCCACGGGTGAACCGCAGACGCTGGCGCAGGAAGTGGATCGCAGCGTGAAGTCGCTCGACAGCAAGCTGACCATCCCGATGGATATGGCGACCGAGTTTATGACTCAGATTGCGAAGCTGGAAGGCTACGGCGATGAAGATGCCGGCAAGCTGGCGAACCAGCAGGTGAAAGGTCTGGCGGCCATGGGCCAGATGTTCCGCATCACGAAGGTGGACAACAACACGATTTCCACCAGCCTGCAGTACGCCAACGGCCAGGTCACGCTCAACGGCGACAAAATGCCGCTGGAGGATTTTGTCGGCATGTTTGGTATGCCTGCTCTGGGGATGCCGGAACCGGCTGAACCGGCAGCGCCAGCCGAACCGGCGGCACCGCAGCAGTAAACGTCAAAACCCCTCGCATGAGGGGTTTTTTATTGCCGGGTGGCGCTGACGCTTACCCGGCCTACGATTCCGGGCCGTTGTAGGCCCGCGCAAGCGCAGCGCCGCCGGGCGATATTATTTCACCGTCACCAACCGCGCCGCCACAATCTGGTGCCCGGCCTGAACGTCCGTATTGTCGATGCGCTGCATGATCCTGTCCGCCAGGGTGTAGCCCATCTCCCGCGCTGGGGTCGTGGCCCAAACGATCGGCAGATCGTCGAGCGCGTTTTCACCGACGTCGGCGAACGCCCCCAGCGCCACCTGGTGGCCGAAGAAGGTTTCAACGCCCCCTTCACCGCTCTGACGCCCGGCGCGGATCAGGCCAAACCAGGCGCCCATGGCGATCACATCGTTATAGCAAATGACGGCGCTGATGGTCGGGCTGCTGCGCAGCAGCGCGCCTATCGCTTCCGCCGCCATCTTCTGGCTGGACTCACACTCAACAACCCACTCGCTGTGGAACGGCAGGCCGTATTTAATCAGCGTCGCGCAGTAGCCGCCGACCCGTTCGGCGCGGGTCAGGGACGAGCTTTTGCCGCCCAGCCAGGCAATGCGCTGATGGCCGCGACGAATAAGATGCTCGGTCAGCATTTGCGCCGCCTGCATGTTATCCGGGCGCAGCGTATCGGCTTCATCGAGGTAGCTGGCGCGTGAAGCAAACACCAGCGGCACGCCTTTTTTCAGCGGCACGCTCGCACAGCTCGCTGCCCACGCCCGACGCCCCGGCGACGATCACCCCGTCCACACCCTGATTCAGCAGCATATCGAGCCGGGAAAGCAGCTGATCGGCCTCGCGACCGCCGTGAAGCAGAAAGACCATCCGCCCCTGCGCTTCAAGCGCTTCGGTTAAGCCGGCGGTCAGCTCCGCATAGAACGGTGACGTCAGGTCACGGACAATCAGGCCAATCACCCCGCTTTGCCCGCCGCGCAGCGCCGACGCCTGGCGGTTTCGCACAAAGCCCAACTGCTCAACCGCCTCATTCACCCGCTGACCGGTCGCGGGAGAGATGCGTCCTTTTTCCGCTCAGTACCAGAGAAACGGTGCTGACGGAAACCCCCGCCGCCAGCGCGACA
>OIEO01000159.1_pt1 | contig 11428 bp, 14 predicted proteins | sample 1581851 | NCBI WGS metagenome assembly OIEO01 (sample SAMN03281010, study PRJEB24777) | human gut metagenome | isolation source: fecal sample PR157 from 1 month old male Malay infant, caesarean delivered... | reverse complement strand
TTTGCCTGGCGGCTTTAGCGCGGTGGTCCCACCTGACCCCATGCCGAACTCAGAAGTGAAACGCCGTAGCGCCGATGGTAGTGTGGGGTCTCCCCATGTGAGAGTAGGGAACTGCCAGGCATCAAATAAGTGAAGAGGCCATCCGGAAGGACGGCCTTTTTGCGTTTATGCGCCAAAAAACGGTAGGCCGGGCAAGTCAGACCGCACTCCACGCCACAATAAACTGCGCAATCCCGTCCACATCATTTAAATCCAGCACCGGAACCTCAAGTTCCACTGCCACATCGCTGGCCACCGCAATCACATGCTCATCCAGCGTTAACTCGCTCAAATCATGCCCGGCATCGCTTCTGAAAAGTAGGAGCTTAGGCACGGCCTCATGCTTAAACCCCTCAACCAGCACCAGATCCAGCGTGGAATGATCCATCCGGCTAACCAGATAAGCGAGATTCAGCGGCGCCTCATCCGGCGTTTCTGTCATTAACGCCCAGCGCTGAGGACTTGCTACCATCGTTTGTGCTGCTCCTGCCTTACGCAGCTCATAGCTGTCTTTTCCGGGCGTATCAATGTCCATGTTGTGATGACTATGCTTAATCAAACCAGGGCGAAGCCCTCTGGCACAAAGCGCAGGAATGAGCTTTTTCAACAGCGTGGTTTTCCCGGTCCCACTCCAGGCGGAAATGGCTACAACAGGTATCATCTTTTCTCCTGCATCATCTGCAAATCTTCACTCGTATTTACGTTCACAAACGCTGATTTTACATCGCTAAAATCAACGGAATGGCCTACAGACTCACGCATAAAGACCATCACTCTGCGCTCTCCCGCGGCCAGGTAGGCCTGCAGAGCAGGCGCTAGCGATCGATGCATCAACGCGATAGCAGGATGGTCACGCTCGCCGTCATGCACCCAAACCACAGGAGCCGTACCACGAAGCAGGAACAGACGCTCGACAAGACAGGACGGAATAAACGGGGTATCGCAGGGGCAGAAGATGAACCACTCTCCGTGCGACTGTTGCATGACTGAAAGCATACCGGCAAGCGGCCCCGGGTAATTCTCAAGGCTATCCTGATAAACGGCGTACCCGCTTTGCCGGTAAGTGTCGATATGCCGGTTAGCGCTGATGGCCATTGCCGTCACCTGGCCGGCGAGCGTATCGGCGACATGCTGCCACAAGGGTTTTCCATTAAGAAGCTGAAGCCCCTTATCTTTACCGCCCATTCGTGTTGCTCTGCCGCCTGCCAGAACGACCCCGATGATTTCCTGGCTAACATTCACGAATATCGCCTCTTTTATTGTGGGATTGACCCTGCTAACGTGTCACTCTAAATGAAAGGAGCACCACCATGAAATGTAAACGTCTGAATGAAGTTATTGAACTCCTCCAGCCAGCCTGGCAAAAAGAGCCAGAGCTCAATCTGATGCAATTTTTACAGAAACTGGCAAAAGAGTCAGGTTTTGACGGCGATCTGGCAGACCTTTCTGACGACATCCTGATCTACCACCTTAAAATGCGCGACTCTGCCAAAGATGCTGTTATTCCTGGTATTCAGAAAGATTATGAGGAAGATTTTAAGACTGCATTGCTGCGCGCCCGAGGCGTAATTAAAGAGTAAAAGCTTGTAAGCGGCGGCACCGAAATCGCCACAAGATGATATCCTGAATCATTCGTATAATTTCCGGATGATCGGATGAACGACCAGGCTTTTACTTTCCAGACATTACACCCGGACACCATTATGGATGCCCTGTTTGAACAGGGTATTCGGGTGGATTCCGGGCTAACACCGTTAAACAGCTACGAAAACCGCGTCTATCAATTTCAGGACGAGGATCGTCAGCGCTATGTCGTAAAATTCTATCGTCCTGAACGCTGGTCCGCTGAACAAATTCAGGAAGAGCATCAGTTCGCTCACGATCTGCTGGATGACGATGTCCCCCGTTGCCGCACGCTGAAATTCAATAACCAAACGCTCCTTACGCACGAAGGGGTATTACTACGCAGTATTCCCAAGTCTGGGTGGCCGTCAGTTTGAAGCGGATAATATCGATCAGATGGAGTGGGTTGCCCGCTATCTTGGGCGTATACACCAGACGGGACGCAAAAAAGCCTTTATTGCCCGCCCGACTATGGGGATTCAGGAATACCTTCTTGAACCGCGCACATTATTCGAAACGTCTGCAATGATCCCCGCAGCGCTAAAGGATGATTTCCTCAACGCCACCGATAAGCTTATTGCTGGAGTGAAAACCTGCTGGCGCGATGATATTTCCGTCCTGCGCCTGCATGGCGATTGTCACGCCGGGAATATTCTCTGGCGTGACGGCCCGCTGTTTGTCGATCTTGATGATGCGCGTATGGGGCCAGCGGTTCAGGATCTGTGGATGTTGCTCAATGGCGACAAAGCCGAGCAGCGCATGCAGCTTGAAACCATTATTGAAGCTTATGAAGAATTTAGCCCGTTTAATTCAGACGAAATTGCCCTGATTGAGCCTTTACGTGCGATGCGTTTTGTTTATTATCTCGCATGGTTAATCAGGCGTTGGGACGATCCGGCATTTCCTCGTAATTTCCCGTGGCTTACCGGAGAGGATTACTGGCGTAGCCAGATATCTACATTTACTGAGCAGGTTAAGGTTCTTCAGGAGCCCCCTCTGCAATTAACGCCGATGTATTAATGGACACACCCAGGAGAGAGTTAATCATGAAAAAAATTTGGCTGGCGCTGGCAGGTATGATTCTGGCATTTAGCGCTTCTGCTGCACAGTTTACCGACGGCAAACAGTACATCACGCTGGAGAAGCCGGTCGCTGGCGAGCCACAGGTACTGGAGTTCTTCTCGTTCTATTGCCCACACTGTTACCAGTTCGAGCAGGTGTTGCATGTCTCTGACAACGTGAAGAAAAAGCTGCCGGAAGGCACAAAAATGACCAAGTACCACGTCGAGTTCCTGGGCCCATTGGGTAAAGACCTGACTCAGGCATGGGCGGTGGCGATGGCACTGGGCGTAGAAGATAAGATCACTTCGCCAATGTTTGAAGCCGTACAGAAAACCCAGACCGTTCAGACCACTGCGGATATCCGTAAAGTGTTCGTTGATGCCGGCGTGAAAGGTGAAGAGTACGATGCCGCATGGAACAGCTTCGTGGTGAAATCACTGGTTGCCCAGCAGGAAAAAGCGGCTGCTGACCTCCAGCTTCAGGGCGTTCCGGCGATGTTTGTTAACGGCAAATATCAGCTGAACATGCAGGGCATGGACACCAGCAGCATGGATATTTTCGTACAGCAGTATGCAGATACCGTGAAATACCTGGTTGAGAAGAAGTAATTTCGCTGATGTGAAAACGCCGGTCACTGACCGGCGTTTTTGTATGAAGATTTTATCTTGTCTATCTGTTCGTCTTTCTCTTTCCAGAGCGTATTAAGCCACTGCTGGAAACGACGTTTGAAGTTCTTATCGTTTACGTAATCACCGTGCAGTTCAGCGTCAATCGGGACCAGGTCGACGTGCACGACAATACGCGTCAGTTTGCCGCTGAGCATATCGAAGAACGGCGTCTTATCGTTTTCCGGATAGCAGAGCGTGACGTTAAGAAGTTTATCGAACTGTGCTCCCAGCACGTTAAGCGCCATCGCAATCCCCGCTGCCTTTGGCGGCAACAGATGCTGATACGGAGAGCGAGTTTGCTGGCGCTTCTCTTCCGTAAAGCGGGAGCCTTCAACAAAGTTCACGATGGTCGTTGGATGCGCACGAAACTTTTCACAGGAGCGGCGCGTGGTCTCCACATCCTTACCGCGACGTTCCGGATGACGAATCAAATAGCTGCGCGAATAGCGTTTCATAAACGGCATATCGAGCGCCCAGCAGGCCAGCCCGATAAAAGGCACCCAGGCGAGCTGCTGTTTCAGGAAATATTTGTTCATCGGGATGTGTTTGCGAAAAAGCACGCATAACACCACGATGTCCGCCCAGCTGTGGTGATTGCAGATCAGCAGGTACCAGTTCTTTTTGTTAAGGTTCTCCAGCCCTTTGACATCCCACTTCAGGTGCGGGTTAAGGCGCAACAGGATCGCCAGTCCTTCGCACCAGCAATACATCATGAAATTACAAAATGCGGACACGGCTCGCCACACCACGGATACAGGCAGCAGCAGTTTAATGATCCCGGCGAGAATGATCGGTACGGAACAGGCGATCGTCACCAGGATAGTTAAAATGATGCTTAGCAGTAATGTTATTGCAGCGAGCAATCTCGACATGATGAGCTTTTTCAGGTGGTTAGCTGTAAGTGAGCGACCGGATAGTCGACGCTGGGCGCTGATTTTACCAGAAAACAGACAAATGAATGGCGCTTTCACAGGGTGATTTGGCGGCTATTACCCCGGCGCAGAATATTTCGCTGTCGTTCTGCGTAAATCAAGGCTTATATCCACATAGACTAAATTGCCATCAGTTGGCCATATAGAGGCGATCTCATAACATAACTATCTGATAATTAAGATATAAATATTGCATTATATGTAATTTTTACGTCTGTTATTCATATGAAGTGAAAATACTCACAAACTTATCCACAGTTTGATTTTACGAGCGATCCTCACGATCGCAAATCTTTCCTGTATCGGGCCTGAATAACTGATGTTTCATCCTTCTGTGGCATCCTTTACGCATAAATTGATTAAAGGCACGGACATTATGGTTCAGATCCCAGAAAACCCTCTTATTCTCGTCGATGGCTCTTCTTACCTGTATCGGGCGTACCATGCGTTTCCTCCTCTGACCAACAGCGCAGGGGAACCTACCGGCGCAATGTATGGTGTGCTGAATATGCTGCGCAGCCTGATCCTTCAGTATCAGCCAACCCATGCGGCCGTCGTGTTTGATGCGAAAGGCAAAACGTTCCGCGACGAGTTGTTTGAACATTACAAATCCCACCGTCCGCCAATGCCTGACGATCTGCGTGCGCAGATAGAGCCGCTGCATGCGATGGTGAAAGCGATGGGTCTGCCGCTGCTGGCCGTTTCTGGGGTTGAAGCGGATGACGTCATCGGTACGCTGGCGCGTGAAGCCGAAAAGATGGGTCGTCCGGTACTGATTAGCACCGGTGATAAAGATATGGCGCAGCTGGTGACGCCAGGGATTACCCTGATTAACACCATGACCAACACCATTCTTGGGCCGGAAGAGGTGGTCGCAAAGTATGGCGTGCCGCCAGAGCTGATTATCGATTTCCTCGCGTTGATGGGCGACTCCTCGGATAACATTCCTGGTGTCCCTGGCGTCGGTGAGAAAACCGCGCAGGCGCTGCTTCAGGGGCTGGGCGGGCTGGATACGCTCTACGCGGAATCAGACAAAATCGCCAGTCTCTCCTTCCGTGGTGCCAAAACCATGGCTGGGAAGCTGGAAGAGAACAAAGAGGTGGCTTATCTCTCTTATAAGCTGGCCACAATCAAAACCGATGTCGAGCTCGAACTGGGCTGTGAACAGCTGGAAGTGCAGCAGCCTTCTGCGGACGAGCTTCTAAGCCTGTTTAAGAAATACGAATTTAAGCGCTGGACCACTGACGTGGAAGCCGGTAAATGGCTGCAGGCAAAAGGGACAAAACCTTCCACAAAGCCGAAGGAGACGATTGTCGTTGATGCAGAAGAGCAGGCGGAAGAAGAAGCCGTGGCGCTTTCCTTCGACAATTATGAAACCCTTCTTGAAGAGTCACAGCTCATTGCCTGGATCGAGAAACTGAAAAAAGGCGCCGGTCTTTGCCTTTGACACCGAAACGGACAGTCTCGATAACATCTCTGCCAATATGGTAGGCCTGTCATTTGCGACAGCCCCAGGTCATGCGGCCTATGTTCCCGTGGCGCACGATTACCTGGACGCGCCGGAACAGATCTCCCGTGAACGCGTGCTTGAACTGCTGAAGCCGATTCTGGAAGATGAAAAGGCGCTCAAGGTTGGGCAAAACCTCAAGTACGACCGCGGCATTCTGCAAAACTACGGCATTGAACTGCGCGGGATCGCCTTCGACACCATGCTTGAATCCTACATTCTGGACAGCGTCGCGGGCCGTCATGATATGGATTCCTTATCTGACCGCTGGCTCAAGCACAAAACCATCACCTTCGAAGAGATTGCCGGCAAAGGGAAAAACTCAGCTCACCTTTAACCAGATCGCTCTTGAAGAAGCAGGGCGCTACGCGGCGGAAGATGCTGACGTTACGCTGCAGCTGCACCTGAAGATGTGGCCAAAACTGCAAAAGCACGAAGGTCCGCTGAATGTGTTCCAGCATATTGAGATGCCGCTGGTACCCGTGCTGTCCCGCATTGAACGCAACGGCGTGAAAATCGATCCAACGGTGCTGCATAACCACTCCGGGGAGCTGGCGCAGCGCCTGACCGAGCTGGAGCAGAAAGCGCATGAGCTTGCAGGCGAGCCGTTTAACCTCTCTTCACCGAAGCAGCTGCAAACCATTCTGTTTGAAAAGCAGGGCATCAAGCCGCTGAAGAAAACCCCTGGCGGTGCGCCTTCAACCTCTGAAGAGGTGCTGGAAGAGCTGGCGCTGGACTACCCGCTGCCAAAAGTGATTCTGCAGTACCGTGGTCTCGCGAAGCTGAAGTCTACCTACACTGATAAGCTTCCGCTGATGATCAACCCGAAAACGGGCCGCGTGCACACCTCATATCATCAGGCTGTCGCGGCGACCGGTCGTCTCTCGTCAACCGATCCCAACCTGCAGAACATCCCGGTACGTAACGAAGAGGGCCGCCGTATTCGCCAGGCTTTCATCGCACCAGAGGATTATCTGATTGTCTCTGCTGACTACTCGCAAATTGAGCTGCGCATTATGGCGCATCTGTCCCGCGACAAATGGCCTGCTGACCGCGTTTGCCGAAGGGAAGGATATTCACCGGGCAACCGCGGCGGAAGTCTTCGGCTTGCCGCTGGACAGCGTGACCAACGAACAGCGCCGCAGCGCTAAAGCGATCAACTTCGGTCTGATCTACGGCATGAGCGCGTTCGGCCTTTCACGCCAGCTCAATATTCCGCGTAAAGAGTCGCAGAAGTATATGGATCTCTACTTCGAGCGCTACCCGGGCGTGCTGGAATATATGGAACGTACCCGCGCGCAGGCGAAAGAGAAAGGTTACGTTGAAACCCTGGACGGCCGCCGTCTCTACTTACCGGACATCAAATCCAGCAACGCGGCGCGCCGCGCGGGCGCAGAGCGTGCCGCGATCAACGCCCCGATGCAGGGGACCGCGGCGGACATTATTAAGCGTGCAATGATCGCCGTGGATGCCTGGCTCGAGAAAGAGAAACCGCGTGTGAAAATGATCATGCAGGTACACGATGAACTGGTATTTGAAGTGCACAAGGACGACCTCGACGCTGTGTCGAAGAAGATCCACGAACTGATGGAAAGCAGCATGACGCTGGACGTGCCGTTGCTGGTGGAAGTGGGAAGTGGTGAAAACTGGGATCAGGCTCACTAAGGGTTCTTCGCATAACGCGCTTTTTATGTAAGTTTGCAACATGGCAACGCGCGTTTTGTGACGATCATTAGAATTCCCTATGTAAAGAATGAAAAAAACTACAAAAAGTGCTTTTTCTGCAACACAAAAAGGGGTAGAGTTATCGGCGTAGGGTACAGAGGTAAGATGTTCTATCTTTCAGACCTTTTACTTCACGTAATCGGATTTGGCTGAATATTTTAGCCGCCCCAGTCAGTAATGACTGGGGCGTTTTTTATTGCGGCAAAGAAATGTTCCGGCAAAAAAAATGCGCGGCCATTGCCGCGCTCGGTATCACTCTTCTTCCGCTTCCGTCGCGGGTTCCAGCTCGCTAAACCAGGTGTCGAGCTTCTGACGCAGCTTGTCCACGCCCTGCTTTTTCAGCGAGGAGAACGGCTCAACCTGCACATCGCCGTTGAACGCCAGCACCGCTTCGCGAACCATATTCACCTGCGCTTTACGCGCGCCGCTTGCCAGCTTATCGGCTTTCGTCAGCAGCACCAGCACGGCGATATCGCTTGCCACCGCCCAGTCGATCATCTGCTGATCGAGATCTTTCAGCGGGTGGCGAATATCCATCAATACCACCAGACCTTTCAGGCACATGCGTTTTTCGAGGTATTCACCCAGCGCACGCTGCCATTTGATTTTCATCTCTTCGGGTACCTGCGCATAACCGTACCCCGGTAAGTCGACCAGGCGTTTGCCCTCTGCGACTTCAAACAGGTTGATCAGCTGGGTACGGCCAGGTGTTTTTGAGGTACGCGCCAGGTTCTTCTGATTGGTCAGCGTATTCAGAGCGCTGGATTTCCCCGCATTAGAGCGGCCAGCAAAGGCCACTTCAATACCGGTATCAGAGGGGAGGTGGCGAATATCGGGCGCACTGGTGACAAAATGCGTCTGTTGGTAGTTCCAGGTAGTCACGATGGTCGTCTCCGAAAAATCGTAATCTGAGGGGGATTATATCCTGAATGCGGGCAAAAGACTTTTTTCATTGCACTCAGCCTGTAGGCTTAAGCCCTGGCCGCTGTGAGAGATTGGCTATACGTACTATGGGAGATTTCAGAGAAATCGCAGGAGCAAGAAAAAGGCAAACTGTTTTAAATCATCATCTTATTTCCAGGTAATTATCTGAAAATCCGTTTTTGTACCGTTTCGTTGCTTGTTAGTTTAAGCGAACACGGTAAAGTATGCGGCAAGGCGAGGAAGCCAACAGGATGATGACTTAAGGATAAGGGTCAGGAGCGCCAGGAGGCGAAGACGCAGGATTGTCAGGACGACCAGCGCCTGGAGGCGTTTTAACAGGAAATGGAACCGTATCACGGACGGTATTAGCCAAGGGATAAACAGGGTTTGTTGTTGGCAAACATGGAATGTCTGACCCGTTAAGGGTTGTGAGTGAGGAAAAAAGGCGACAGAATTGCTCTGTCGCCTTTTTTCTTTGCTTGCTTTCTGCTAGATTCCGCCTCAATTCTATACTGAAGAAAACGACTTAAAGATAAAACATCATGAAAAAACCAACCTCCGCTGCGGGCGCGAAACGCCCTGCAAAAGCACGCCGCAAAACGCGCGAAGAACTGAACCAGGAAGCGCGCGACCGCAAACGCGACAAAAAACATCGCGGTCATGCTGCGGGTAGCCGTGCCAACGGTGGTGGTGCAGCGGGCGCTTCTGCAAAAAGCAAGCAGCAGAAAGATCCTCGTATCGGCAGTAAAACTCCCATTCCACTGGGCGTGACAGACACCCCGGTCACTAAGCAGCACAAACCAAAGAGCGAGAAACCTATGCTTTCACCGCAGGCTGAGCTGGATTTGCTGGAGAACGATGAGCGCCTGGACGCGCTGCTGGAACGTCTTGAAGAGGGTGAAACCCTGACCGCCGAAGAGCAGTCATGGGTGGATGCCAAACTGGATCGCATCGACGAGCTGATGCAGAAGCTGGGCCTGTCTTACGATGATGAAGACGACGAAGAAGAAGACGAAAAGCAGGAAGATATGATGCGTCTTCTGAAGGGTGGAAACTAACATTTGCACCCGGCAGGCTCGATAGTCCTGCTTATAACCCTTCCGGTTATATGTTATCTGGTGTGGTTATTCGTTAAACTACGGCGGTTGTCGCGGCGACAGAAGTGGCTGCGCACCCGAATGATGGCCCGCAATGGGGTCAGAACGGGCCGCCGTATACGAACGCGACACCAACGGAAGGAGTGAGCATGTCAGCACCAACTATCGACTGGGATTTGGCCCTAATCCAGAAATATAACTATTCCGGGCCGCGTTATACGTCATACCCCACCGCGCTGGAGTTCTACGATGCCTTCGGCGAGGAGGATTTTCAGCAGGCTGTCGCGCGCTATCCTGAGCGTCCGCTGTCGCTCTATGTCCATATTCCGTTCTGCCATAAGCTTTGTTACTTCTGCGGCTGCAATAAAATCGTGACCCGCCAGCAGCATAAAGCCGACCAGTATCTTGACGCGCTCGAACAGGAAATTGTGCATCGCGCGCCGCTGTTTAAAGGCCGTCACGTCAGCCAGCTTCACTGGGGCGGCGGTACGCCAACCTATCTGAACAAAGCGCAAATAAGCCGCCTGATGACCCTGCTGCGCGGCAATTTCAGTTTTAACGACGATGCTGAAATCTCGATCGAAGTCGATCCGCGCGAAATTGAGCTGGATGTGCTGGATCACTTACGCGCAGAAGGCTTCAACCGCCTGAGCATGGGCGTGCAGGACTTCAATAAAGAGGTTCAGCGTCTGGTGAACCGCGAGCAGGACGAAGACTTTATTTTTGCCTTACTCAACCATGCGCGTGACATCGGTTTCACGTCGACCAATATTGACCTGATTTACGGCCTGCCAAAGCAGACGCCGGAAAGCTTCGCCTTTACGCTGAAGCGCGTGGCTGAACTCAGTCCGGACCGCCTGAGCGTCTTTAACTACGCGCATCTGCCGACGCTCTTTGCCGCCCAGCGCAAAATCAAAGATGCCGATCTGCCTTCTGCCCAGCAGAAGCTGGATATCCTGCAGGAAACCATCACCTCGCTGACCGACACCGGCTATCAGTTTATCGGCATGGATCACTTTGCCCGTCCTGATGACGAGCTGGCCGTTGCTCAGCGCGAAGGGGTACTGCACCGCAACTTCCAGGGCTACACGACCCAGGGCGATACCGATCTGCTGGGGATGGGCGTTTCCGCCATCAGCATGATTGGCGACTGCTACGCGCAGAACCAGAAAGAGCTAAAGCTGTATTACCAGCAGGTGGATGAGACCGGCAACGCGCTGTGGCGCGGCATCGCATTAACCCGTGACGACTGCATCCGTCGCGATGTGATTAAGGCGCTTATCTGCAACTTCCGTCTTGATTTCAGGGACGTGGAAGCGCAGTGGGCGCTGAACTTCAGCGATTATTTCGCGGAAGATCTGAAGCTGCTGGCGCCGCTGGCGAAAGACGGGCTGGTGGATATGTCGGAGAGCGCGATTGAGGTCACGCCGAAAGGGCGTCTGTTGATCCGCAATATCTGCATGTGCTTTGACGCATACCTGCGTCAGAAAGCGCGTATGCAGCAGTTCTCGCGGGTGATTTAAACGGTAATGCCGGGTGGCGGCTTCGCCTTACCCGGCCTACAAAAGTGCGAAATGTAGGCCGGGTAAGCGAAGCGCCACCCGGCTTTTCATCGCCAACTCGCTAGCTAAACAGCCCAACCAGCGCCGCACACAGCACCGCCGCAACGGCGGTTTGTGGCGTGTGGCTTTCAGCGGCTCCGCTAGAGAGCATATTCACGAATGTTTCCAGCATGATGTTCACCCCCAATTTCCGGGCACGATCATACAAAACTCATCGGAACAGTAAAGCGCAAAATAACGGCAATTTGCGCTCAATTAATAACCTTTACACAAGCGCGGATATTACTCC
>OIEO01000157.1_pt1 | contig 11465 bp, 13 predicted proteins | sample 1581851 | NCBI WGS metagenome assembly OIEO01 (sample SAMN03281010, study PRJEB24777) | human gut metagenome | isolation source: fecal sample PR157 from 1 month old male Malay infant, caesarean delivered... | reverse complement strand
CGGTCGAGCAGCCTAAACCGGTTGAAAACCGAAGCTGGTTGAGAAGCCGCAGCCGAAACCGCAGCGTGATAAAGCGGCAGAACAGCTCGCCGCAGCGTCAGAGACGCCTCCGCCAGCAAAACCGACGCAGCAGGACGCTGCTGCCCCAACGGGCAAAGCCTACGTGGTGCAGCTCGGTGCGCTGAAAAATGCGGACAAGGTGAATGAGGTGGTGGGTAAACTGCGCAGTGCGGGATATCGTGTTTACACTTCACCTTCCACGCCGGTGCAGGGTAAAAATTACCCGTATCCTCGTGGGGCCAGAAGCGTCTAAAGACAAACTGAAAGGGTCGCTGGGTGAGCTGAAGCAGATCTCCGGCCTGAGCGGTGTGGTGATGGGCTACAGCGCGAACTAAGTACGACCTGCTCCTGTAAGAGAGAGGCGATAAGCCACGGCGTTGAACATTTTTTCAGCGCCTTTTTTGATTTACGCGCTGGGAAGGAAATCCCTTACGCAAACGTTTTCTTTTTCTGTTAGAATTCGCCCCGAACTGGATGACAGGGCGTTTAATCGTGGGACACATATGGTCTGGATTGATTACGCCATCATTGCGGTGATTGGTTTTTCCTGTCTGGTTAGCCTGATCCGTGGCTTTGTTCGTGAAGCGTTATCGCTGGTGACCTGGGGTTGTGCTTTCTTTGTCGCCAGTCATTACTACACTTACCTGTCTGTCTGGTTCACGGGCTTTGAAGATGAACTGGTCCGAAATGGAATCGCCATCGCGGTGCTGTTTATCGCGACGCTGATTGTTGGCGCTATCGTCAATTACGTGATAGGTCAGCTGGTCGAGAAAACCGGTCTGTCAGGAACGGACAGGGTACTCGGGATCTGTTTCGGGGCGTTGCGAGGCGTGCTGATTGTGGCCGCGATCCTGTTCTTCCTGGATACCTTTACCGGGTTCTCCAAAAGTGAAGACTGGCAGAAATCGCAGCTCATTCCAGAGTTCAGCTTCATCATCAGATGGTTCTTTGACTATCTGCAGAGCTCGTCAAGTTTCTTGCCCAGGGCATAAACCCTGAGATGTGGCTTAACGAGGAAAAGACGAATGTGCGGTATTGTCGGTATCGCCGGTTTCATGCCGGTAAACCAGTCGATTTATGACGCGTTAACGGTGCTTCAGCACCGTGGGCAGGATGCTGCGGGTATCATCACCATTGATGCAAACAACTGCTTCCGTTTACGCAAGGCGAATGGCCTGGTAAACGATGTGTTTGAAGCCCGCCATATCAGCGTCTGCAAGGTAATATGGGGATCGGTCACGTTCGTTATCCTACCGCTGGCAGTTCCAGCGCCTCTGAGGCACAGCCTTTCTACGTCAACTCACCGTATGGCATCACCCTTGCCCATAACGGCAACCTGACCAACGCGCATGAGCTGCGTAAAAAGCTGTTCGAAGAGAAACGTCGCCACATTAACACCACCTCTGATTCTGAAATCCTGCTCAACGTGTTCGCCAGCGAGCTGGATAACTTCCGTCACTATCCGCTGGAAGCGGACAACATTTTTGCCGCGATTGCCGCGACCAACCGTCAGATCCGCGGTGCGTACGCCTGCGTGGCGATGATCATCGGTCACGGTATGGTCGCCTTCCGCGATCCAAACGGCATTCGTCCGCTGGTGCTCGGCAAGCGCGACCTCGGCGATGGCCGTACCGAATATATGGTTGCCTCTGAAAGCGTGGCGCTGGATACCCTGGGCTTCGAATTCCTGCGCGACGTTGCGCCGGGCGAAGCGGTGTATATCACCGAGAAGGGCCAGCTGTTTACCCGCCAGTGTGCCGACAACCCGGTCAGCAACCCGTGCCTGTTTGAATACGTCTATTTTGCCCGCCCGGATTCGTTCATCGACAAGATTTCCGTTTACAGCGCGCGCGTCAATATGGGCACGAAGCTCGGCGAGAAGATTGCCCGCGAGTGGGACGATCTCGACATCGACGTGGTGATTCCTATCCCGGAAACCTCCTGCGATATCGCGCTGGAGATCGCCCGCATTCTGGATAACGCATACCGTCAGGGCTTCGTGAAGAACCGCTACGTTGGCCGCACCTTTATCATGCCGGGGCAACATCTGCGCCGCAAGTCCGTGCGCCGCAAGCTGAACGCTAACCGCGCGGAATTCCGCGACAAGAATGTTCTGCTGGTGGATGACTCCATCGTTCGCGGTACCACCTCTGAGCAGATTATCGAGATGGCACGCGAAGCGGGTGCGAAGAAAGTCTATCTGGCCTCTGCTGCGCCGGAGATTCGCTTCCCGAACGTGTACGGTATTGATATGCCAACCGCCAACGAGCTGATCGCTCATGGTCGTGAAGTGGATGAAATTCGCCAGATCATCGGCGCTGACGGCCTGATTTTCCAGGATCTGAACGACCTCATCGACGCGGTGCGTGCCGAGAATCCGGAAATTCAGCAGTTTGAATGCTCCGTGTTCAACGGCATTTACGTGACCAAAGACGTTGACCAGCAGTACCTCGACTATCTTGATTCGCTGCGCAACGACGACGCCAAAGCCGTTCAGCTGCAAAACGATCTCGAAAGCCTAGAGATGCACAACGAAGGTTGATGTTCCGGCAGGTGAGGCGTATGGCCCTCACTTGCAACTCCCGCGAAAATCCTGCACAGTCTGCCCTGAAATCAGTAGGGCGGAAAATCATGAAACGACTCATAGTTGGGCTCAGCGGTGCCAGCGGCGCGATTTACGGCGTACGTTTGCTACAGGTTCTGCGTAACGTGGCGGACATCGAAACCCATCTGGTGATGAGCCAGGCGGCGCGGCAGACCCTCTCTCTGGAAACCGATCTCACCCTGCGCGATGTTCAGGCGCTTGCGGATGTCGTTCACGATGCCCGTGATATCGCCGCCAGCATCTCCTCAGGCTCGTTTAAAACCGCCGGCATGGTGATCCTGCCCTGTTCAATTAAAACGCTCTCCGGCATTGTGAACAGCTATACCGACACCCTGGTGACGCGTGCGGCGGATGTGGTGCTGAAGGAGCGGCGTCCTCTGGTGCTTTGCGTGCGGGAAACGCCGCTGCACCTGGGCCATCTGCGCTTAATGACGCAGGCTGCTGAGCTGGGGGCTGTCATCATGCCGCCGGTGCCCGCGTTCTACCATCGTCCGCAAACGCTGGACGACGTTATCAACCAGACCGTTAACCGCGTACTCGATCAGTTCGACATCGACCTGCCCGAGGATCTCTTCACCCGCTGGCAGGGTGCCTGAATCTGTGCACATAGCCGGTGCATGAAAAGACACGTTGCCCTGTTTCAGGGCAATTATGCAACGGCGATCATATCCTCGACATTTAATTCGTTTTTTCCCTTTTTCTCTCTCCGGTTCGTTCGGCAGACCTGCTATCTTTCACCATTAAGGCAGTATCGCAACGTTTTATTAACATATTTAACGTCGAAGTTTTAACCAGACGGCAATGTGGCATAAGACCTGCAAGATGAAGCCTGCAACACAACACATAACACAATACATAATAAAATCACGGTACTTGAGGGTAAATGTATGAAGAAGACGGTTCTGGCTCTGTCTTTGCTGGTGGGGTTAAGTGCGGCAGCAGGTAGCTACGCAGCGCTTCCACAGACGGTTCGTATCGGTACAGACGCAACCTACGCGCCATTCTCTTCCAAGGATGCGAAAGGCGATTTCGTGGGGTTTGATATCGATCTGGGTAATGAAATGTGCAAACGCATTGCGGTGAAATGCACATGGGTGGGCAGCGACTTTGACGCGTTAATCCCGTCGCTGAAAGCCAAGAAAATCGACGCCATTATCTCTTCTCTTTCCATCACTGAAAAACGCCAGCAGGAGATTGCCTTCTCTGACAAGCTCTACGCCGCGGATTCTCGCCTGATTGCGCCTAAAGGCTCCCCGATTAAGCCCACCATCGACTCGCTGAAAGGCAAGCATGTCGGCGTGCTTCAGGGTTCGACTCAGGAAGGCTATGCCAATGCTAACTGGCGTGAGAAGGGCGTAGACGTGGTGGCTTACCAGAACCAGGATCTGATTTACTCTGACCTGGCGGCAGGCCGTCTGGATGCGGCATTCCAGGATGAAGTCGCGGCTAGCGAAGGCTTCCTGAAGCAGCCTGCGGGTAAAGACTACGCGTTTGCAGGCCCGTCGGTGAAAGACAAAAAGTACTTTGGCGACGGCACCGGGATTGGCCTGCGTAAGGATGATACCGAGCTGAAAGCCGCCTTCGACAAAGCCTTTGCAGAGCTGCGTAAAGACGGTACGTACGACAAACTGGCGAAGAAATACTTCGACTTCAACGTATACGGTGAATAACACCTGGCGGTGACGCACCGGAAAGGTGCGTTACGGGAGCGGTTGACCCAATACGGTGCATTTGATGCACTGTATTGGATCGCTGTGTGCATACTTACGCATTAATAATGCAAAAATTCCCGCTGGAAAGGCATTAATCTTTGCCTGACTGAGGGGATTAATGGCACATTAGCACCACCCCGTCGTCGTAAAAATCCCGTATGAAGACAGTTTGTTGAGGACAAATATGAAAAAACTCGTGTTGTCATTATCACTGATACTGGCCTTTTCCAGCGCCACCGCGGCATTCGCAGCTATTCCGCAGAAAATTCGAATTGGTACCGACCCTACCTATGCGCCGTTCGAATCGAAGAATTCAAAGGGTGAACTGGTCGGTTTTGACATCGATCTGGCCAATGAGCTGTGCAAACGCATCAAAGCACAGTGTACCTACGTTGAGAACCCGCTGGATGCGCTGATCCCATCCCTGAAAGCGAAAAAAATCGACGTAATCATGTCCTCCCTCTCCATCACTGAAAAACGCCAGCAGGAGATTGCCTTCACCGACAAACTCTACGCGGCCGATTCACGTCTGGTAGTGGCGAAATCGTCTGATATTCAGCCTACGCTGGAGTCGTTGAAGGGCAAACGCGTGGGCGTGCTGCAGGGCACCACTCAGGAAACCTACGGCAACGAGCACTGGGCGCCGAAAGGCATTGAAATTGTCTCCTATCAGGGCCAGGAAAATATCTACGCTGACCTGACGGCAGGCCGTATTGATGCCGCATTCCAGGATGAAGTCGCGGCTAGCGAAGGCTTCCTGAAAACGCCGGTAGGTAAAGATTACAAGTTTGGCGGCCCGTCTATTAAGGACGTGAAGTTGTTTGGTGTGGGCACCGGTATGGGCCTGCGCAAAGAAGACAACGAGCTGCGTGAGGCGCTGAACAAGGCGTTCGCTGAAATGCGCGCAGACGGCACATTACGACAGCTGGCGAAAAAGTACTTTGATTTTAATGTTTACGGCGGCTAATTGCCCCGTCATATAACGTGCGGCCCCTCCCACGGCGGGAGGGGAAAAGACACGGTTCCACCACTCACGATACGACAGGGCTCGCGGTATGCTGTACGGATTTTCTGGCGTTATTTTACAGGGCGCGCTTGTCACCCTTGAGCTGGCTATCAGCTCCGTGGTGCTGGCGGTGCTGATAGGTCTGGCAGGCGCAGGGGCGAAGCTTTCAGCTAACAAACCGCTGGCGCTAATCTTTGAAGGCTACACCACGCTCATTCGCGGCGTTCCCGATCTGGTGCTGATGCTGCTGATCTTTTACGGTCTGCAGATTGCGCTTAACGGCATAACAGACGCGATGGGCATGGGACAAATTGATATCGACCCGATGGTGGCCGGTATTATTACCCTCGGTTTTATCTACGGCGCCTACTTCACTGAAACCTTCCGCGGTGCTTACATGGCCGTGCCGAAAGGTCACATTGAGGCGGCAACCGCATTTGGTTTTACCTCATCACAAACGTTTCGTCGGATTATGTTCCCGGCCATGATGCGCTACGCGCTGCCGGGCATCGGTAACAACTGGCAGGTTATCCTCAAAGCGACAGCGCTGGTCTCGCTGCTCGGTCTGGAAGACGTCGTGAAAGCGACTCAGCTGGCGGGTAAGAGCACCTGGGAGCCGTTCTATTTTGCGGTGGTCTGTGGCGTGATTTATCTGGTCTTTACGACCGTCTCCAATGGTGTGCTGCTTCTGCTGGAGCGTCGCTACTCCGTGGGTGTGAAGAGGGCTGACCTGTGATTGAGATTATTCAGGAATACTGGAAATCGCTGCTGTGGACAGATGGCTACCGCTTTACCGGCGTGGCGATTACGCTCTGGCTGCTGCTCTCCTCCGTGGTAATGGGCGGTATTCTGGCGGTGTTTCTCGCCATTGGCCGCGTCTCGAACAATAAATTTATCCAGTTCCCGATCTGGCTGTTCACCTACGTCTTTCGCGGTACGCCGCTGTACGTGCAGCTGCTGGTGTTCTACTCGGGAATGTATACGCTTGAAATCGTAAAAGGCACTGAGATGCTGAATGCGTTCTTCCGCAGCGGTCTGAACTGTACGGTGCTGGCGTTGACGCTCAACACCTGCGCCTACACCACGGAGATTTTCGCGGGGGCGATTCGTTCTGTTCCTTACGGTGAAATTGAAGCAGCCCGGGCCTACGGCTTCTCGTCGGTGAAACTCTACCGCTGCATCATTCTGCCATCGGCCCTGCGTATCGCGTTACCGGCCTACAGTAACGAAGTGATTTTGATGCTGCACTCGACTGCGCTCGCCTTTACCGCGACGGTGCCGGACCTGCTCAAAATCGCGCGCGATATTAACTCCGCAACCTATCAGCCGTTTACCGCGTTTGGCATTGCGGCGGTGCTCTATTTAATTATCTCTTATGTTCTGATTAGCCTGTTCCGTAAGGCTGAAAAACGCTGGTTGCAGCATATAAAACCTTCTTCGACGCACTGAGAAAGATGATGGCTGAGAACAAATTAAACGTAATTGATTTGCACAAACGCTACGGCGAACATGAAGTGCTGAAAGGGGTGTCGCTGCAGGCGAATGCGGGCGACGTGATCAGTATCATCGGCTCATCCGGCTCGGGAAAAAGTACCTTCCTGCGCTGCATCAACTTCCTCGAAAAGCCGAGTGAAGGCTCAATTGTGGTGAGCGGGCAGAATATCAACCTGGTGCGTGACAAAGACGGTCAGCTGAAGGTGGCAGACAAGAACCAGCTGCGCCTGCTGCGTACGCGCCTGACGATGGTATTCCAGCACTTTAACCTCTGGAGCCACATGACGGTGCTGGAGAACGTGATGGAAGCACCGGTTCAGGTGCTGGGCCTGAGCAAGCATGAAGCCCGCGAGCGCGCGGTGAAATACCTGGCGAAAGTGGGTATCGACGAACGCCAGCAGATGAAATACCCGGTGCATCTCTCCGGCGGTCAGCAGCAGCGTGTCTCTATCGCCCGCGCGCTGGCGATGGAGCCCGAGGTGCTGCTGTTCGACGAACCGACCTCCGCGCTGGACCCTGAACTCGTTGGCGAAGTGCTGCGCATCATGCAGAAGCTGGCCGAAGAGGGCAAAACGATGGTGGTGGTGACGCACGAGATGGGCTTCGCCCGTAACGTCTCGAACCACGTGATTTTCCTGCATCAGGGGAAAATTGAAGAGCAGGGCCACCCGGACGAGGTGCTGGCAAACCCGCAAAGCCCGCGTTTGCAGCAGTTCCTGAAAGGCTCTCTGAAGTAAGAGGGCATCAGACCGCAGTGCAGCCCAATCGCCCGGTGGCGCTTCGCTTACCGGGCCTACAAAACCGTAGGCCGGGCAAACGCGGTGCCGCCCGGCATTCAGGCCGCGCCACACTCCAGCCGATACACCCCAGTCGTCATAGCGCACGCCATCAATCTCATACGCTTTTTCCAGTACCTGAGTGCGCACAAATCCTGCTTTCTCCAGTCACCCGCACTGACCCGCCGTTGTCCGCCAGTACGTACGCATTAATCGCCTTCACGCCGGTCTGGTTAAAGGCGTAATCACACACCGCGCGCAGCGCTTCGCTGGCGATACCTTTCCCCTGCGCGGCAGGCACAACCGTATAGCCGATGTCGGCCTCTTCACGATTCTCAGCGCTGATTTGCAGGCCGATATCGCCCAGCGGCGTATCATCATCCCGGGCGCGAATGACAAACACATGAGCAGCAGCGAGTCGCGCGGCAAACACGCGTCGGGTCTCTTTTTCCGGGGCGATGGCGGCCATATAGCGCATGATGCGGCGATCTTCACGCAGCGAGCGGAAGAAGGCCCAGTCAGTGGGTTCAAAAGGGGTGAGGTAAAGTCGGGGAGTGGTGATGGTTGCCATTGTTACGCCATTTCTTCGGAACATGGCCTGTCACTGTACCATATTCACCGCACCACATCCCCCAGCGCCTCTTCTAATTCATACCAGCGGAACGCAAACCCGGCCGCTTCCAGCCGTTTTGGCAGCGCTCTCTGTCCGCCCAGTACCAGAACAGACGCTTCACCCATCAGCAGCCGAATCGCCGTCGCAGGCACGCGCAATATCGCCGGGCGGTGCAGGGCATGTCCCAGCGCGTGGGCAAACTGTTCATTTCGCACCGGATACGGCGCAACCATGTTAAACGGCCCGCGCAGATCGTTATTCAGCAGCCAGAGAATCCCGTTGACCATATCGTCGATATGGATCCACGCCATATACTGACGGCCATTACCGATCGGGCCGCCAAGGCCGAGTCGGAATGGCGGGAGCATCTTCGCCAGAATGCCGCCTTTCGGCGCGAGGACGACACCGGTCCGCAGCAGGCAGACGCGGGTCCGATCGCTCTGCGCCGCGCAGGCAATACGCTCCCACTGGGCGCAGAGCTTATGGGTAAACTCGTTATGGGGAGGCTCTTCCTCGGTCACCACCACCTCGCCAAGATCGCCGTAATAGCCTACTGCGGAACCCGAAATCAGCACGGCAGGCGGCGTATGGCTGTTGCGGATCAGCTCGACCAGCTTTTCGGTAATGTTCCACCGGCTGCTGCATAACAGCTGTTTTTGCTCTTCCGTCCAGCGCTTATCGGCGATGGGTTCTCCCGCGAGGTTAATAACGGCGTCGAAACCGTCCAGATTTTGCTGCTCGGCCAGATTTTTCCAGATATCAACACCTGCCCCCAGCACCTGACGCGCTTTTTCCGGGCTGCGCGAGACCACGGTGATGTCGTGGTGCAAGGCCTGCAGACGCGCAATGAGGTGACGACCAATCAGGCCAGTACCGCCGGTCAGCAAAATCTTCATACAACCTCCAGATTTACGCCTGGCGTTTCCAGCTTAACGTCATAGAGACGGAGTCGGCGTAACGCAGGGCGTGAAGTTTATCGATCTCAACTTCAGCATAAGTGACCCAGTGATGTTCGCGTGCGATATCGAGCACATCCTGAGTTAATTTTTCCAGCAGAGAGAAACGGTTATTCTCCACAAACTGGATAATGTTCTTGGTGATTGTGCGGTAGTTCAGCGCGTCATTGATGTCTTCGCTGGCGCGCGCTTTGTCTGCGGGGTAGTGAATCACCACATTAATAACAATATCCTGACGGTTGGCGATCTCTTCCTCTTTGATACCGATGAAGGTACGCAGGCGTAAATTTTTTATACGAATAATGGCGTCTGGCTGTGACATTGCAGGTCTTCTCCGTGTCAGTATTTCCTGCCCATAATACATGAGAGCCTCACAGGCACCCAGCCTCATACCGGGTTAAATTTGCTGGATTTTTTGCATCGCTCGCTCGGTCGCCGGGCGGGTCCGGATGCGCTCAAACCAGTTGTTCACCGCCGGGTAAGCGGCCAGGTCAATTCGGTGTTTTTCATGCGTATTCACCCACGGCCAGCAGGCGATGTCGGCAATACTGTAATGATCGCCCCCGAGCCACGGCGTTTTCTCCAGCCGACGGTTCAGAACGTCATAGAGCCGCTGCGTCTCAACCTGATAGCGTTCTATCGCGTAAGGAATGGGTTGCGGGGCGTAAGCGGTAAAAATGATGATTTTGTCCCAGCATGGGCCCAGCCGCTTGCCTGCCAGAAAAGCCATTGCAGCGTATGGTGGCGCTCGCGCAGTTCGCCGCTCAGCAGCTTGCCGGTTTTCTCCGCCAGGTAGAGCAAAATTTCACCGGATTCAAACAGGCTCAACGGTCTGCCCCCGTCCGCCGGCTGGTTATCAATGATGGCCGGGATTTTATTATTCGGCGAGATAGCCAGAAAGAGAGGGCTGAACTGCTCGCCTTTGCTGATATCCACGCGAATGATCCTGTAATCCAGCTCGGCTTCTTCAAGAAAGAGGGTGATCTTATGGCCGTTGGGGGTAGGGGCATAATAAAGGTCGATCATTCTCAACTCCTGTCCATGCGAATAGTGGTGCCATGACAAATGAGTATAGGTGGTTGTTGTAAATCGTGAGTTTTCATCAAGTGACAGCGAGGCAAAGAGATTATATGTTGAGTAAAAACCGATCAGCCTATGAGGATGTTATGAACCAGCCCGTCATCACGTTGTGGTCCGATGCGAACTTCTTTTCTCCCTATGTCATGAGCGTTTACGTTGCGCTGGCCGAAAAAGGACTCGCTTTTACCCTGAAGACCGTTGATCTCGACGGCGGTGAACATCTCAAGCCGCAGTGGCAGGGTTACGACCTGACCCGTCGCGTGCCGGTGCTGGAGATTGACGGATTTGCCCTGAGCGAATCGTCAGCGATCGATGAGTATCTGGAAGATCGGTTCGCCCCCCCGGAGTGGGAGCGTATCTATCCTCACGATCTGCAAAAGCGCGCCCGGGCGCGGCAGATCCAGGCGTGGCTGCGCAGCGATCTGGTGCCGATTCGCGTCGAACGCTCCACGGACGTCGTGTTTGCCGGGGTGAAAAAGCCCGCCCTCAGTGCAGAAGGCCAGGAAAGCGCGCAGAAGCTGATTGAAACCGCCTCCTTACTGCTCGCCCATGGCAACCCAAACCTGTTCGGCGAGTGGTGCATTGCGGATGCCGATCTGGCGCTGATGCTAAACCGCCTGATCCTCAACGGTGATGAGGTGCCGCAGCTGCTGGTGGATTATGCCGCGTTCCAGTGGCAGCGTGCCTCCGTGCAGCGCTATGTGGCACTCTCGGCTAAGCGCGCGGGCTGATAAGCCCTGACGCTTCAGGTATGATGGGGGCAGTTTGTTTTCCCGAGGAGTGACTGATGAAACTGATGTTTGCGTCGGATATCCATGGATCGCTGCCCGCGACCGAGCGTGTCCTTTCTCTGTTTGAGAAAAGCGGTGCGAAGTGGCTGATTATTCTGGGTGACGTGTTGAATCACGGCCCACGCAACGCGCTGCCGGAAGGCTATGACCCTGCGCAGGTCGCGGAAAAACTCAACCCGTATGCCTCGCGCATCATCGCCGTTCGCGGCAACTGTGACAGCGAAGTGGACCAGATGCTGCTGCATTTTCCCATTACCGCGCCGTGGCAGCAGGTGCTGCTCGAACAACACCGTCTGTTCCTGACCCACGGGCATCTTTCAGCCCGGATAATCTCCCGGCCTCGCGGCTGGCGATGTCCTGGTTTACGGTCAT
>OIEO01000156.1_pt1 | contig 11516 bp, 14 predicted proteins | sample 1581851 | NCBI WGS metagenome assembly OIEO01 (sample SAMN03281010, study PRJEB24777) | human gut metagenome | isolation source: fecal sample PR157 from 1 month old male Malay infant, caesarean delivered... | reverse complement strand
ATCTATGACTGAGGGTGTTCGCAGTGAGCGAGGGGCCGCAGTTCTACCGGCGCAACGAAGTCCTGGCTGAAACGGGTGGTGCCGTCAGTGCCTTAACCCCTGAAGTGAGCACACTGTGTTACGTCAATCCAGGTGCTGGCAACAGGCGGCGGAAAGGTACGCCAGCATCGTGCTCCTTTTAACCAAAAGGAGACGCGTATGAGCGTAGTGGATATGGTGATACTTATCCTCAAACTCATTGTTGCTGTACTGCAACTGCTTGATGCTGTCCTGAAATTCGTTCGGTAATTCAGGTTCAAGTCGCACCTGAGAGGGGCGGGCAACCGCCCCTCTTTAATAACGAGGGAATGCTATGTCGCGTCTGTTAATTGAGCCTGTCACGCCCGACGAGCCGGGGTATATCGCCCTGAAGGCGGAGAGTATCGCACTGAATTTCAACATGCTACGCAGCTGGAAGAGAGCTGGCAGCGGGGTGAGAACCGCTTTAACGCGCCGGGTGAAAAGCTGCTGGGGGCGTTTCTCAACGGCAAGCTGGTTGGCGTGTGCGGTCTGAATCGCGATCCGTTCAGCCAGCAGCCGCGCGCCGGGCGTATTCGCCATCTCTACGTCAGCGAGAAGTGTCGCGGGCTGGGAATTGGCAAGCAGCTTTTGACCGTGGTGATGGCAGATGCCAGCATCTGGTTCGATTTCCTCAATACCCATGCGCCGGACGCTGCCTACGGATTTTATCGCCAGGCAGGGTTTACGCTGGTCTCGGACGAACCGCGGGTGACGCACCGCCTTTTTTGTGCGGTGTAACCGGCTGGCAGCTTCAGGACGTGAATGTTACAGTTGAGTGACAATTCACCACCCGACACGCCATGACCATCACCGTATTCTGTATTTTGCTGTTTGCCGCCCTGCTGCATGCCAGCTGGAACGCCATCGTCAAAGCCGGAACGGACAAGCTCTATTCCGCGATTAGCGTCAGCGGGTCCGCCACGCTGATTGCTCTGGTGCTGCTCCCCTTCTCTCCCCAGCCCTCTGCCGCAAGCTGGCCGTTTTTGATTGTCTCCTGTGCCTTACAGGTGGTGTACACCGTGCTGGTCGCGAAGACCTATCAGGTTTCCGATATGAGCCAGACCTACCCGCTGATGCGCGGCACCGCCCCGCTGCTGGTGGCGCTGATCAGCGTGCTGGCGCTTGGCGATCGTCTCTCCTGGCTCGCCTGGGCCGGTATCGGGGTAATTTGCCTGTCGATTCTGGCGATGGCAATGAACGGGCGCATGCAGTCACGCAAGGGGATCTGGCTGGCGCTGCTGAATGCCTGCTTTATCGCCGGGTATACGCTGGTGGACGGCACCGGCGTGCGGCTGTCGGAGACCGCGCTGGGCTATACGCTGTGGACCTTCTTTATGAACGGCTTCTGCCTGCTCGGCTGGGCGATGGTCGCGCGTCAGCGCGAGGCGTCCGGCTACCTGCGTCTGCACTGGAAAAAGGGGCTGCTTGGCGGGGTGGGGACCATGGGCTCTTACGGTCTGGCGCTGTGGGCGATGACGCAGGCGCCGCTGGCGGTGGTCGCGGCGCTGCGTGAAACCTCCATACTCTTTGGCGCGCTGATACGCTTTTTTGCTTTTAAAAGAGAAGGTTGCGGGCCTGCGCATTGCAGCAGCGCTGGGTATCGCCGGCGGCGCCATTTCTGCTGCGCCTGGCGTAAAGCACTGGCAACATTAGTTGCCGTTATTGTTTACAAATCCTGCCTTTACCGGATTTTTCCATTCACCGCGACAATGCTTAAATTGTCATCTCTCTGTGGTAGATTCCTCGCGCATTTATGGGAATGCGCAGTCACTTATTCTTCATTTTTCTCTTTTGGCAAAAGTATTCAGCGACATGAAAAAGCAACGGAACGTTAACTTATTGTTGATGCTGGTGTTACTGGTGGCCGTCGGTCAGATGGCGCAAACCATCTACATTCCGGCGATTGCCGACATGGCAAAGGAATTGAACGTCCGCGAGGGCGCGGTACAGAGCGTAATGGCGGCCTACCTGCTGACCTATGGCGTTTCGCAGCTCTTCTACGGCCCGCTCTCCGACCGCGTCGGGCGTCGCCCGGTGATCCTGATGGGCATGAGTATTTTCATGGTGGCGACGGTAATTGACATTACCACCCATAGCCTGACCGTACTGATTGCCGCCAGCGCCCTGCAGGGCGTTGGGACCGGCGTCGGCGGGGTGATGGCGCGAACCTTACCGCGCGATATGTATCAGGGTACCCAGCTCCGTCATGCTAACAGCCTGTTGAATATGGGCATTCTGGTCAGCCCGCTGCTGGCCCCGCTGATCGGCGGCCTGCTGGACACGATGTGGTCCTGGCGCGCCTGCTACGCCTTCCTGCTGGTGCTGTGCATCATTGTCACCTTCAGCATGGCGCGCTGGATGCCGGAAACGCGCCCGCAGGACGCGCCGCGCACGAAGCTGATCGCCAGCTATAAAACGCTGTTCGGCAACGGCGCGTTCACCTGCTACCTGCTGATGCTCATCGGCGGCCTGGCGGGCATCGCGGTGTTCGAAGCCTGCTCCGGCGTGCTGCTGGGCGCGGGGCTGGGCCTGAGCAGCATGGTGGTGAGCATTCTGTTTATTCTGCCGATCCCGGCGGCGTTCTTCGGCGCGTGGTTTGCCGGACGACCAAACAAGCGCTTCTCCACCCTGATGTGGCAGTCGGTGATCAGCTGTCTGCTGGCGGGTCTGATGATGTGGATCCCGGGGCTGTTTGGCGTGATGACCGTCTGGACGCTGCTCATCCCGGCGGCGCTGTTCTTCTTCGGCGCGGGGATGCTGTTCCCGCTCGCCACCAGCGGCGCGATGGAGCCGTTCCCGTTCCTTGCAGGTACGGCGGGCGCGCTGGTGGGCGGTTTGCAGAACATCGGTTCCGGCGCGCTGGCCTGGCTCTCGGCGATGATGCCGCAGACCGGGCAGGCTAGTTTGGGCCTGCTGATGACGCTGATGGGGCTGCTGATTTTACTGTGCTGGCTGCCGCTAGCGTCGCGTGTCCCGCATCACGAGCAGCCGGTTTAACCGCATGATGGCCCGGCTTCTCGCCGGGCTTTTCACAGACAGGGGCGATCATCGCCTGCAATAACGGCTCTGGCGCAGGCCGCCAGGCGCCCTCTTCCCCGTCGTAAAACTGGAAATCCGCGTTAAGCGCATACGGGATTTTCGCCTTTTGCAGCTCGCAGGCCATAAAGGTAGCGAACGCTATCTGCGAGGCGGTTGGCGTAAAGCGGCTTGATTCTCCCACGCCCCAGCCCCCAAACCCAGCTAACGTGCCCGGATTTTTTGCTGCCAGTGCAGCGCGGCATTGATGCGGTTACGGATTGCCGCTTTCTCCGCCGCCGTGCCGGACGTCCACGGGTATTTACCGCCATTCTTCAGCGGCCCCCCAACGGGAAAAACTATGCCACTCCGCCAGCAGATAGTTTTGGCTGTGCGCGGGCAGCTTCAGGCTGGATAACTCCTCCGGCGCGGCACGCAGGCGTGGCGCAATGAAGATCATGCGCTGCGGGTCGATGTCGTGGATCGCTTTAACGGTTTTTTCATAGACGCGGTTTAGCGACGCCAGATTGTGGTTAAGCTTGTCGGCAGGCTCATAAATGAGATCAAAACCCAGCAGCGGGTAGCTTTGACCGAAATAGTGCGCCACGGCAATCCACCAGTTGACCGTCTCTTTCTCGTTATCGGCTTTCGGGTCGTTTTTATATTCATCAGCCTGATAAGCGACTATCGGGATCACGCCATACTGCTCACAGGCTTCTACCAGCTTGCGCAGGTGGATCAGCCGCGCTTCCGTCGGCTCATCGGCGACGCGGATGCGCACGTGGGTAATGCCTTTAGCCCGAAAATCGCGGACCACCAGCGGGTCGAATTCGCGTATGCCGCGCTCGGTGCGCGCCCAGTCCACATCCATCCCGACGCCAAGCTGCTGCGCATAACGGGCAGCCGTCAGCGGCGGCTCAGCGGCAATGGCCCAGCCGGAAGAGATCAGTAACGCGGTCGCTATAAGAGGCCTTAACACGGTTTACCCTGGATAAATCGAAAGCATTACCTGTATTTAGCACGCTTTTTCACATTTGGTGTAGCGCGAAAGCGTAATAATTCTTCAACCTGCCAGTTCTCTCAGCCAGCCGATAAAGGCGTCTATTTTCGGCCACTGTCGGCCCGAAAGCGTCGAGACATAGTAGTGCTGATGGCATTTCAGGGTCTTGTCACCAAACGGGGCGATCAGTTCGCCCCGTTCAAGCCGTTTTTTGCACCAGCCGCTTTCTGCCCATCGCGACGCCGACGTGGTTGATGGCCGCAATAATCGCTAAGTCGGAACGATCGAAACCAATGCCCGACGATGGCGGCATATTTACCGCAAAGTGCTGCGCCCAGCTCAGCCACTCATCCGTACCGGAATCATTACTCCAGGCCTGACGGTCATGCAGCAGCGTGCAGTGGCTAAGGTTATCGGGGTTTTTCAGCAGCTCATGCTCGCGGGCATACTGCGGCGAGCAGACGGGCAAAATCTCTTCGTCCATCAGGAAGTGATGAGACAGATGGTTTGGCGGCGTATCGTCGAAATAGAGCGCCAGATCGACGCCCGTTCGCTGCATATTGACGTAATCATTGCCGGTCAGGACGGTGAGCGAAATCGACGGATAGCGGCGGGTAAAGTCACCCAGCATGGGTACCAGCCAGCACTGAGCGATCGACGGCCGGGAGTAGACCGTCAGCGTGCCGGACAGCGCCTGGTTTTTGATGTCCAGGATCTCCTGATTCAGGGTGTCGAGGGACGATTTTAGCGTCCAGTAAACGCGCTTTCCCTCCTGCGTCAGCTCGACTTTACGGTGCGAACGGACAAACAGCTGAATACCGAGCTCTTCTTCGAGCAGGTTGATGCGGTGGCTCACCGCGCTGGGGCTGAGCGACAGCTCCTCCGCCGCCAGCGCGAAGGATTCATGCCGGGCCGCCACTTCAAAGGTGTACATTTTCGACAGCTGCCAGCCGTTGAGCAGCCGGTTTCTGGCTTCATTTGCATCGGTCATCACAATTCTCACGCGTGGTTTCTGCGCTCAGCATACCGTTCATGGGTGAATTTATGTGAACCTAATGCGGATTAAGTGCGTTTTTTAGAGCGCAGTCACTCAGTTGATTCAATCTGGCTCACCTGAACGCCAATTTATATCGTTTGTCAGCCCACGCCGCTTTTTTGTCCAATACCCCCAGATGACATAAGGGTGAGGTGAGATATGGGATCTCAGGTCTGGGTTGTGGCAACGCTGCTGGTCAGCATTGTGTTGATTGTTTTAACCATCGTTAAGCTGAAGTTTCACCCGTTCCTCGCGCTGCTGCTGGCGAGCTTTTTGCGTCGGCGCGATGATGGGGATGAGCCCGCTTGGATATGGTAAACGCCATTGAGAGCGGGATTGGCGGCACGCTGGGCTTCCTGGCGGCAGTGATTGGTCTTGGCACCATTCTCGGCAAGATGATGGAGGTTTCCGGCGCGGCAGAGCGCATCGGGATCGCCCTGCAGCGCTGCCGCTGGCTGTCAGCAGACGTGATTATGGTGCTGGTGGGCCTGATCTGCGGCATTACGCTGTTCGTGGAAGTGGGCGTGGTCCTGCTGATCCCACTGGCGTTTTCCATCGCCAAAAAGACCCACACGTCGCTGCTTAAGCTGGCCATTCCGCTTTGTACCGCGCTGATGGCGGTGCATTGCGTGGTGCCGCCGCATCCGGCCGCGCTGTTTGTGACCAATAAATTAGGGGCGGACGTTGGGACGGTAATCGTCTACGGCCTGCTGGTGGGCCTAATGGCCTCTCTGGTCGGCGGCCCGCTGTTCCTGAAGCTGCTCGACAATCGTCTGCCGTTTAAACCGGTTCCGGCGGAATTTTCAGACCTGAAGGTGCGGGAGGAGCATACCCTGCCGTCGCTGGGCGCCACGCTGTTTACGGTGCTGTTGCCGATTGCCCTGATGCTGGTGAAGACCATCGCCGAACTGAATATGTCAAAAGACGGCACGCTGTATACGCTGCTGGAGTTTATCGGCAACCCGATCACCGCGATGTTTATCGCCGTGTTTGTCGCCTACTACCTGCTGGGCATCCGCCAGCATATGGGCATGGGCGCAATGCTGACCCATACGGAGCACGGCTTTGGCTCTATCGCCAACATTTTGGCTGATTATCGGCGCGGGCGGCGCGTTCAACGCCATCCTGAAAACCAGCGGTCTGGCGGACTCGCTGGCGCAAATTCTCTCGAACCTGCACATGCACCCTATCCTGCTCGCCTGGCTGGTGGCGCTGGTGCTGCATGCCGCCGTAGGCTCCGCCACGGTCGCGATGATGGGCGCCACGGCCATCGTCGCGCCGATGCTGCCGCTCTACCCGAACGTCAGTCCGGAGATCATCACCATTGCCATCGGTTCCGGCGCCATTGGCTGCACGATCGTGACCGATTCTCTCTTCTGGCTGGTGAAGCAATACTGCGGCGCGACCCTGAATGAGACCTTCAAATACTATACGACGGCGACGTTTATCGCCTCGGTGCTTGCACTTGGCGGCACATTCCTGCTTTCTTTCATTATCTGAGCGCGAAGAGACGTATTATGGAAAACGCAACTATCACCACTTTAACCGCACAGTTTCCTCTGGTTGAGGATCTGATTGCCCTGAAAGAAACCACCTGGCTAAACCCGCGCACCACGACGCTTGCCGAAGGGTTGCCGTATGTCGGGCTGACCAAAGCCGACGTGGACGATGCCCATGCGCGCCTGAAACGCTTCGCGCCGTATCTGGCGAAAGCCTTCCCGGAAACGGCCGCAACGGGCGGGATTATTGAATCCGAACTGGTCGCCATTCCGGCAATGCAGGCGCGGCTGGAGAAAGAATCTGGCAAATCCATTCCCGGCACGCTGCTGCTGAAAAAAGACAGCCATTTGCCGATCTCCGGCTCGATTAAAGCGCGCGGCGGTATCTATGAGGTGCTGACCCACGCGGAAAAACTGGCGCTGGACGCCGGGTTGCTGAGCGTTGAAGACGACTACAGCATCCTGCTGGAGCCGCGCTTTAAGGACTTCTTCAGCCAGTACAGCATTGCGGTAGGCTCAACCGGCAACCTGGGGATGTCCATCGGCATCATGAGCGCGCGCATCGGTTTTAAGGTGACGGTGCATATGTCCGCCGATGCCCGCGAGTGGAAGAAAGCCAAACTGCGCAGCCACGGCGTCATCGTCGTGGAATATGAGCAGGATTACGGCGTGGCGGTGGAGCAGGGACGCAAAGCGGCAGAAAGCGATCCGAACTGTTTCTTCATTGACGATGAAAACTCCCGCACCCTGTTCCTGGGCTACGCGGTAGCGGGCGAGCGCCTGAAAGCACAGTTTGCCGTTCAGGGCCGCGTGGTGGATGCCGATCATCCTCTGTGCGTCTACCTGCCGTGCGGCGTCGGCGGTGGTCCCGGCGGCGTGGCGTTTGGCCTGAAGCTGGCCTTTGGCGATAACGTTCACTGCTTCTTCGCGGAGCCCACGCACTCCCCGTGCATGCTGCTGGGCGTTTACACCGGCCTGCACGATGAAATCGCGGTGCAGGATCTGGGCATTGATAACGTGACGGCGGCGGACGGTCTGGCGGTAGGACGCGCGTCCGGCTTCGTGGGCCGCGCGATGGAGCGCCTGCTCGACGGGTTTTATACGCTTTCCGACCAGAGCATGTACGATATGCTCGGCTGGCTGGCGCAGGAGGAAGGCATTCGTCTGGAACCGTCCGCGCTGGCGGGCATGGCCGGACCGCTGCGCGTGCCTTCAGATGCCAGCGTTACCCACCTGGTGTGGGCGACCGGCGGCGGCATGGTGCCGGAAGACGAGATGGCGAAGTATCTGGCTAAAGGGCAGTAATTCTGCCGGGTGGCGGCTGCGCCTTACCCGGCCTACGGTTCGCGGCAGTTGTAGGCCCGGTAAGGCGTAGCCGCCACCGGGCTTTAAAAGCTCACAATTTGCTGAATGTGAGTCACTGCGAAGAGTAAAGACAGCGACAGCACGGCCAGGGCGATGAGGAACTTATCCCGCACCGCCTTCGGCTGCACAAAGTCGTCCTGCGCTACGTCCATCAGGTTACGGCTGCGGGTATAGCGCCATAAAACGATTGCCACCAGCGCCAGCACAACAAGCGAGATCCAGAACGGCACCCCGGTGCGGTGCCAGTTGTGCTTAATCGCCAGGGCGATCAGCGCGCCATACCCCAGCAGCGTGCGCAGCCAGGCGAGTGACGTCCGCTCCGGCTGCAGACCGGGGTCCGCTTCGCGTCGCGCTTTGCGGCTATCCGCCATAGAACACCAGCACCATCACCACGCCCGCCACCGCCAGCAAAATCGCGCTGATGATGAGTAACCCGCGCGTATAGGGCAGATCCTGCTTCAGACGCATCGCCTTCTCATTGCGCAGCCAGCGCAGGTAGCCGTAAATCGCCAGCACGCCCGCGAACAGGCACAGCAGCAGCGCCAGCACCTCGCGAATCAGCGGCGTGGCGAAATCAGGCGCGAGCTGGTCGAGCCCCACCCCGGCGGCAAGAAACCCCAGCGCGGTGCGGATCCACGCTAAAAACCGTGCGTTCATTAGCCAGCGAGAAGCGGTAGTCCGGCGCTTCGCCGAGGCGGGAAATTTTCATGAAGGTTCCTTGTCGAGCTTCAGGCAGGCTTCAGCATAGCGTAAATCAACAAGGACAAGGAGACCGGCATCGGGCGATGCCGGTCAGGACGATCAGTGCAGCGCTGGCCAGTAATCCTTGTTGGCCTCGATCAGGTCATCCAGAATCGCTTTCGCGACGGAGGCGCTCGGCACGGTTTTCGACAGGGTAATCGCCTGCCAGAGTTTCTGGTACGAGCGCTGCTCCCAGGCATCCACCACCAGTTTTTTCCACCGCCACCTGCTGACTCATCAACCCTTTCTGGAAGTGCGGAATATCGCCCACCGTGAGCGGCTCCGGTCCGTTATGACCCACCAGGCACGGGATCTCCACCATCGCGTCGGCATCAAAATTATGGATAGCCCGTTGTTAGGCACAATCAGCAGCATGCGTTCCTGGGTATTAAAGGCAATCGCGGTTGCCAGATCGACGATGTACGACGCATGTTCGTCGATTTCCAGCTCGCCGGCGGAGGATTTGCCCGCCTCAATAATCGCCCGGCAGGAACTGAACACGTGCTTCTCACGGTGATCCATGACCTCATTGGCGCGGGTGCGTTCCGGGTTGGAATGCGCGACCACGTAGTCCGGGAACAGATAATACTTCAGGTAGGTGTTCGGCATGGTGTCGGGATCCAGCGCCTGCACGTCTTTTGCTTTCGCGAACGTATCGTTCCAGCTCGCCTCGGTGTGCGCATCGTCAGACGGCGGTACATAGCCGTGTTTCGCCACGTATTCGCGCAGTTTCGGCATCAGATCGTTGCCGTTGAGATCTTCAATCGACGTCCACCAGCCGAAGTGGTTCAGGCCATAGTAGCGCACGCGCATCTCTTTGCGGTCCTTCAGGCCGACAATCTGCGCCATGCGCCCTTCAATACCGATCGGCATATCGCAGATGTTGAGAATTTTGGCGTTCGGACGCAGGCGGCGCGTGGCCTCCGCAACAATCGCCGCCGGGTTGGAGTAGTTCAGCATCCACGCGTTCGGGGAGTACTGCTCCATGTAATCCACCAGCTCCAGCACGCCGCCGATAGAGCGCATGCCGTAGGCGATCCCGCCCGGGCCGCAGGTTTCCTGGCCCAGCACGCCGTGGCGCAGCGGGATTTTTTCATCCTTTTCACGCATCGGGTATTTGCCCACGCGGATATGCGCCATCACGAAATCGACATCGCTAAAGGCCGCTTTCGGATCGGTGGTGTAGCTGAATTCAATCTCCGGGGCCTGCTCCTTAAGGATGATTTTGCACGCTTCGGCGATGGTTTCCTGACGCGCGCCGTCGTTGTCATAGAACTTCAGGGCGCGCAGCGGGAAACGGTCACGGTTGGCTAACAGCATCAGGACGATACCAGGCGTGAAGGTGCTGCCGCCGCCTGCAATGACAACTGAGAATTTTTTCATGATATAGCCTCTGTCAGGGTGGTTTGTTCATTCGTTAAGGGGGTTTTCATCAGCGATTCCAGCTGGTCGCGCACCTGAGGAACGTGCAGACCGACAATCACCTGAATGCCGTTGCCGCGTCGCACCACGCCGTGGGCGCCGAGGGCTTTGAAGACGTCATCGCTTTGCGTTTTCGCCATATCGACCAGGGCGATGCGCAGGCGGGTGGCGCAGTTGTTGATGCTGTCGATGTTGGCCGCGCCGCCCAGCGCCTGCAGGAACCCGGCTGCCTGCCCGACCTGCTGGCTGGCCACTGCCGGGGCGGTGGTTTGCCCGCGCGCCGCCTTATAGTCGGCCTTGCTGTAGAGCTTGATTTCGCTCTCTTCCCGGCCAGGCGTCTTCAGGTTCAGACGCGCAATCAGCGTTTTGAAGACCACGAAGTAAACTCCGGTAAAGCAGACGCCAATGCCGATCTGGGTGAACACCGTCGAGGCGTGGTTGTGGAACATCGGGATCCAGTTTTGCGGCAGGAACTGGTCCAGCAGGCCGCCGCCCATGTTCCCGACCACGCCGAAGGTGTACATCACCGTTGCCATGGTGGCCGCCAGCACGGCGTGAACGGCAAACAGCAGCGGCGAGATAAACAGGAAGGTGAATTCGAGCGGTTCGGTAATGCCTACCAGCACGGCGGTAAGCGTGGCCGGGACCAGCAGTCCCCGCGACCTTGACGCGGTTTTCCGGCGACGCGGTATACCAGATCGCCAGCGCAATCCCGACCGAGCCAAACACTTTGGAGTTGCCGTGCAGCGCGAACCCGCCCTCCGGGAAGAGGGTTTTCAGCGGCAGGGTGCTCTGGCTGAATTCCTGCAGGTGCTGCGCCCAGTAGACCTGAATCCCCCTTCCACCGCCGCCGGGCCAAAGATGAACGGACCGTAGACGAAGTGGTGCAATCCGGTTGGGATCAGAATGCGTTCCAGGAAGGTATAGACCCATACGCCCAGCGCACCGGCAGAACGCAGGAACGCCTGCAGGGACTCAATGCCCATCTGCACTTTCGGCCAGCCCAGCAGCGTCAGCCAGGCGCAGGGGATCATGACGAAGAACGCGAGGATAACGACAAACGAGCTGCCCTGGAAAATCCCCAGAAACACCGGCAGCGGCTTGTCAAAATAGCGGTTGTGGATGGCGGTAACGATGCCTGAAATCACGATGGCGCCGATGATGCTGGTATCGAGCGTTTTTAATGCCCGGCAAATCATCGCCAGGCCCAGCTTCCCGCCGTCCGGTTCGGCGGAGAAGTCGACGCCGAAGAAGTGGCCCCAGGTCATCCCCATCGCGTTCGATGAAGTCAGTTCCAGGTCAGGAACGCTAATCAGCACCGCCAGAACAGGCGCGGCCCTGGGCCTGCTTCCGCCAGGCCAATCGGCAGGCCGACTGC
>OIEO01000154.1_pt1 | contig 11670 bp, 14 predicted proteins | sample 1581851 | NCBI WGS metagenome assembly OIEO01 (sample SAMN03281010, study PRJEB24777) | human gut metagenome | isolation source: fecal sample PR157 from 1 month old male Malay infant, caesarean delivered... | reverse complement strand
TCGCATTGCCGTTTTCATCGCGCAGGGACGTACGGGTATTGGCGCTCAGGGCCGACGCGGAGACCGGTGCCTGACCGCCAGGCTGGATGCTGCTGTGTGAGATACGACCGGTATGCCACAACTGGACCGCAATGCGGCCCTCTTCAGCGTGAACGCCCGCGGTGATTTTCTGCCATGCCGCGATCTGTTCCGGGCTATGGAGGCCCGGCGCACCGGCGTAACCCTTCGCCTGAGCAGAGATCTGCGTGGCTTCCGTAATGATCAGGCCAGAGCTTGCGCGTTGACGGTAGTATTCGCCCATCAGCGGGGTTGGGATGTCACCCGGCTCAATGCTGCGCAGACGGGTCAGCGGAGCCATGAACACGCGGTTTGGCGCCGTGACGGCACCCACTTTCAATGGGGTAAACAGTTTTTCAGCTGACATAAAGACTCCTGAGTAGACCAGTCGACTAGTAATAAGATAAATAAAAAGCGCCCGTTATACGCCAGGCGCAGTAATGCTGTTTTTCACATGTGCCAGCGCGCTTTCCAGCGGCAAGGCACTGCGCGAAATTTTTGCCTGCAGATTGGCCCCTAACCACAGGGAATAGAGCACCTGAGACTGCATTAAGGGGTCGCCGGTAAAGGCCAGCGTTTTTTCGTCGCGGCCCTTTTTCCAGCGCCTGTGCCAGCAGGGCGATCACGCCGCGGGCACCCTTATCCATCGCCGAGCGCATATCTTCGGAAAGATCGCACACCTCGGCAGACAGCTTGACCGTCAGGCATCCGCTGATAATGCCCTGCTGACAGAACTGGTTCAGCGTTTCCTGATAGTAGTTCAGAACACGATCCCGATAGTTTCCTTCACCCGACGCAAAGTGGGTCGCCAGACGCTGGTGGTAGCCCGCGTAATGACGCTCCAGCATTGCCACGCCAAAGGCTTCTTTGGACCGGAAGTAGTGATAAAACGACCCCTTCGGTACCTCAGCGGTTTTTAATAACTCGCTCAACCCCATACCGGTAAACCCGCGATGCATGCAAAGACGCTCGCCGGTTGCCAGGAGATGTTCGCGGGTATCGTGTTCAGTATTTCTGCTCATGGCCGCACTCTAATAGACCGTTCGGTCTAATGCAAGCGAGTTTATTGCCGACATGTGCTCAGAATATCCAGCTGCTGTTGATAAACGTTTGATTTCACGTCCATCATACCCAGTACGGTCGAGAACAAATTGTCCTGGGAAACCGCATTTTTTGCAGCGTGGTCACGTAAACACTGTTCATTGATGCCAAAGTTTTTAGCGTAGTCCGGTGACAGCCAGAACATAAACGGAATGTGCGTTTGCTGCTCCGGCGCCAGCATGTACGGCGTACCGTGCAGATAAATGCCGCTTTCACCCAGTGACTCGCCGTGATCCGAGAGATAAATCAGGGCGGTGTTCATGCTTGCCTGGCGCGCTTTCAGCGCATCAATGGTTTTGCTGACCATGCTGTCGGTATACAGGATGGTGTTGTCATAGGTATTCATCAGCGCCTGATGGTCGCAATCCTGAATTTCATTGGTGTCACAGGTTGGGGTGAATTTACGGAAATTGTCCGGGTAACGGCGATAGTATGCCGGACCGTGGCTCCCCATCAGGTGGATAACCAGCACCGTGTCCTGCTTCAGACCATCCAGCACGTTGTCCAGACGGTAGAAATTCACATCATCAATACAGGATTTGTCTTTGCAGAACTGATCCAGATTCCACTGCGTCATATCGGTATGCGGCACGCGATCGCAGGCGCCTTTACAGCCGCCGTCGTTGTCGCGCCAGAGCAGGTTGATCCCCGCATGCTTCAGCACATCGAGCAGACCTTCCTGATGGTGAGCCAGGTCGGCATCGTATTTGCTGCGCGTCATGCCCGAGAACATGCACGGAACGGAAACGGCGGTTTCGGTGCCGCAAGAGGAGGCCTGCGGGAAGTTAATCACATCCTGCTTTTTCAGCTCCGGGTTCGTTTCACGATCGTAACCATTCAGGGAGTAGTTCGCCGCGCGAGAGGCTTCCCCAACGACCAGCACCAGAACGGTTTTCTTTTGCTGGCCGGTAATCAACGGTCCTTTATGGGCATCTTCGCCAATCCGCACCAGCGTTTGATCGCCTGCAAACCAGCGCATTTTGCTGTACTTCACCACGGCGCTGACATAGTTGGCCGGGTCACCATTTTGACGATGCTTTTGTTGTTGCGAAACAGCGACGCGTAATCTTTATAAAACAGCGCCGCAATCAGGATAATCACCAGCAGGGCACCGAGCATCGCGGCGACGCGCGTCAGCAGGGCATACCACCATTTCCCGGTATGAATGCGGGTCAACGCCAGCACCACGGAGGGAACGAGGCCTGCGATAACAATCCACAGAATCATCTGCGGGGTCACCAGGGCTGTCGCTTCCTGAGAGTTGGTTTCGAACACGTTCACAATCATGTTCTGATCGATCACCGCGCCGTAGGTGTACATAAAGTAGGTGGCCGCGGCGCATCCGACCGTTAAGACGATCAGCAGCGGCTTACGGATATAGGGGATATTCAGCAGGCTAAAGACAATCACCCAGCCGCAAAACAGCACCAGCGGTACGGACGCGGCAAAGAGGATGTCGTGCAGGTGCGCAGGGGCAATAATGGCCCAGCTGCGCTGGATAAACAGCCCGTTGATTAGCGTAAAGAAGAGTGCACAGCCCAGAGTAAATTTAATGTCGTTACATTGTAACTTTTTGATTAACCACATCGATCGGTAAACCTGTCATTGTCATGATGGGCCGAGTATAAAGCGGGAAGATTAGTGAAACCTTAATGCCACAAATATGTGGTATAGGCCTTGCACGTGGCGCGTTTAGCGTCTTCACTGTAGGTGAGAGTGGTTATCCGGAGGTGAGTGTGGCAGAGCAGCTGGAGTTTTTCCCGGTACAAAGTCCGTGCCGGGGGATTTGTCAGGTGGATGAACGCGGATATTGCCGCGGGTGCATGCGTACCCGCGACGAGCGTTTTAACTGGCAAAACTTTAGCGACACGCAAAAAGCAGGAGGTGTTACGCCTCTGCCGTCAGCGTCTTCTGCGCAAAATACGCGCAAACAAAGCCGGTGAGACCGAAGAACCCCAGCAACCTTCACTTTTTTAACACGGTAATTGCGTATACTCATGACATCACGTCCTTGAGGAAAATGTTATGGTTCAGCGAATTACCCTTGCCCCCCAGGGGCCAGAATTCTCCCGTTTTGTGATGGGCTACTGGCGATTGATGGACTGGAATATGTCCCCCCTCCAGCTGGCGAGCTTTATTGAAGAGCATATCGATCTGGGCGTTACCACGGTCGACCATGCGGATATTTACGGTGGCTATCAGTGTGAAGCCGCATTCGGCGAGGCGCTCAAGCTGGTTCCGGCACTCCGCGACCGCATGGAGATCGTCACGAAGTGCGGGATTGCCACCACGGCAAAACCGGAACACGCCCTTGGGCATTACATCACCGACAGCGCGCATATCATCAGGAGCGCTGAGCAGTCTCTGGTCAACCTGGCGACCGACCGTATCGACCTGCTGTTAATCCATCGCCCGGACCCGCTCATGGATGCCGACGAGGTAGCTGAAGCCTTCCTGAACCTGCATCAGAGTGGCAAAGTGCGTCACTTTGGCGTTTCAAACTTTACCCCGGCGCAGTTTGCGCTGCTTCAGTCTCGTCTGCCGTTTACCCTCGCTACCAACCAGGTGGAGATCTCCCCGGTACATCAGCCGCTGCTGCTGGACGGGACTCTCGACCAGCTGCAGCAGCTGCGCATTCGCCCGATGGCCTGGTCATGCCTGGGAGGCGGACGCCTGTTCAATGATGATGAATTCCAGCCGCTGCGTAACGAGCTGGACACCATCGCCCGCGAGCTGAACGCGGAGAGCATCGAACAGGTGGTTTACGCCTGGATCCTGCGTCTGCCGTCAAAACCGCTGCCGATTATTGGTTCTGGCAAAATTGAACGCGTGCGTTCTGCACTGGCCGCTGAAGAGCTGCAGATGACCCGCCAGCAGTGGTACCGCATCCGCAAGGCTGCGCTGGGTTACGACGTGCCATAAACCGCCAGAAGATGACTTTCCGGTGAAATCTTTGCCCCTGGTATACACTTAAGGGGCAAAAAATAACCAGCGGAGGTCATATGAAGCGTTTTGCTCTGGCAATGGTCGCGCTGGTTGTTTGCGCAGGGGCGCAGGCAGCCAGCGACGAAGTGGAAATGAATCTCGTCACCTCTCAGGGGGTAGGTCAGTCCATCGGAACAGTGAAAATCACGGAATCCGATAAAGGACTGGAGTTCGCTCCCAACCTCAAAGCACTCCCTCCCGGTGAGCATGGTTTTCATGTTCACGCCAAAGGAAGCTGTCAGCCCGCGTTAAAAGAGGGGAAAGCGTCGGCTGCGGAAGCGGCAGGCGGTCACCTTGACCCGCAGCACTCCGGCAAGCATGAGGGCCCCGAAGGCATGGGACATCTGGGCGATCTGCCCGTGCTGGTGGTCAATAACGACGGTAAAGCCACCGATCCCGTTGTCGCGCCGCGGCTGAAAAAGCTGGATGAGGTGAAAGGCAAAGCGCTGATGATCCATGTCGGCGGCGACAATATGTCCGATCAGCCTAAACCGCTTGGCGGCGGCGGGCGCGTTATGCCTGCGGCGTGATCTGATCTCCAATCGTACCCGGCGGTGGTGCCTGTTCCAGCTGCGACAGCGAGCAGTGCAGCCGCCAGATTATCGAGGCCAAATCGCGGGCGGCGGGGAGATGATGTCGTGCAAGCGTATCGCAGATCCGCTGCAGTTCATTCAGCGTGGCTTCCAGCGGCCGCTGCTGGACCCCGCGTTCGCTCATGACATCACGCAGCAGGGAGATGCAAACGTCACGCACCTGCGACAGCGGGTCGGAACGCGTTTCCCACCCGCGAAGCTGCCAGACCACGTGCGAGCAGTTCAGCAGCACCACGCCCCAGCGCAGCAGCCAGCGCCGGGAAAGCGCGTCCTGGCTGTTATTGAGCTGGCTGACGTGATGATAAACCAGCGATTCATATTCACTCTCACGAAGATGCGGTTTGCGGCTGAGCTGGTCGACAAACCCACGGCGTAACTCCCGGATATGCCTGCGGCTTTTGCGGACATCGGAGCCGGGACGCAGCACCGCGAAGGCCAGCCACGCCAGCCCCACGCCGAGGATCTTTGCCAGGTTGTCATTGAGAAAATCGGCGTAATCGTACACCGGTGGATTCGTCACGGAGATAAACGAGCCCATAAAGACAATCAGCTGTCCCCACAGTCCCGCCAGCTTCGGCATCTGCAGCTTGAGTAGCTGCATGGTGGTCAACAGCGGAAAGAGGAACAGCAGGAACTGCCAGAGATCGCTTATCTGCACCATCAGGCCAAACTTCACCACGAAACTGAACAGCGACAGCAGCACCAGGGTGCGCAGCAGGAGCGTCAGCGAGTTAAACGGCGAGGCCGCGACGGAGTAAAGCACGCAGCTGATGGCGGCGAGCGTCAGGGCCGCCGTAGCGGACTCCCACTGCGTGGTGATACTCCACGCGCCCACCAGCATCAGCGCGCAAAAGGTGCGAAAACCGCTCCACAGCGCCTCCAGGTAGTCAGTATGGCGGGCGAGAGCCGGGCTCCCGGGAACGTTGAACTCCGTAACCGGCGTGGCGTTCTCAACCGCGTTAATCCAGCGGCTGCTGCGCAGGTAGAGGCGGCAAAAGTAATTCAACCGCTGCCAGAAGGCGCGATGGCGATAATCATATTCATCCACGGGGGCGAGCGGGGCGATTATTCGCGCGACCGTGTAGATGTCTGCATCCGGGCGCGCAAGGGCCACGAGCAGCGTTTCTATCACCGCGCGCGTGTTTTCCGGCGGCGTCGGCCAGTTGAGCAGCATCCGGCGCAGGCTGGAGATGGCGCTGGTCATGCGCAGCTGCTGGTGCAGTAAATAATTAAGCAGGGTGTTCTGACGGCGAAAGCGGTAGTGGCTCCAGAACGCCTGAATACGCAGCAGATTCATCGTCAGGATCTGTCCTACACCTTTTCATGCGCGAGGCGGATCTCATCGCTGGTATCCGGTTGCCAGAGCAGGCTCGCGTGCTCAAGCAGCCGGGTGTGCATGGTCTTGAGGGCGGTGATAAGCGCGGTGCCGTCGGAGGTGCTGGGGAGGATCATCATCATAAATCCGCCGCAGAGGATCCCGACAATCACTTCGCAGACGCGCGCCTGTGCAATATCCCACAGCTCGGTGGTATCGAGCACATTCACCACCGGGAAGGCAATAATGGCGGCGGTATAGCCCGCCAGCTGGAAAGCGTAGGCGACGTTGTTGGTGAAATGGGCGCAGGCCCAGGTACAGCATCCCAGCCATGCCGCCATGCTCAGCAGGAACAGCCATGGGTCGTTCAGAGTGTGGCCGGCGATAATTAACGCCGCCGTGGCACCCAGCAGGCTGCCGGCGATACGCCCAAGGCTTTTACTGATCACCCCACCAACGGTGGGAAAACTCACCACTGCGGCAGAGGTCATCGCCCAGTACGGCTCATCCAGGTTCAGGTAATAGGCGACGGTCAGCGCCAGACACATGGCAATGCCGTTACGCAGCGCGTAGCGCCACTGAGAACGCGTCGCTTTCATCCACGGCGAGTTTCGCCAGGAGAGCGCCTGCAGCTTCATTAAGGGGTTCCGATGGAGACAGTGCAGGTGGTGCCGGATACCAGCGTGATGCCCTGCGGTAAATGGTCAAACTCCACGCGAACAGGCACGCGTTGAGCGAGACGCACCCAGGGGACGTTCGGCTTGATATCCGGCACCAGGCCGGAATCTGTTTCAACGCTTTGATCGTAAATGGCGCGACCAATGCTGGAGACGTGACCCTGTAACCTTTGCGAGCCGCTGTACAGCGTAATCGCTGCTGGAGATCCCTCGCGAATATGTCGAAGCTTGGTCTCTTCGAAGTAGCCCACTACGTAGAAGGAGTGGCTGTCGACCAGGGCGAAAACGGGCTGTCCCGTGGTGGCATAGTTACCCACGCGGGCGGAAAGGTTGGTCACCCATCCATCAACAGGGGCGGTAATCACGGTTTGGGTCAGCTCCCACTGCGCCTGCTTCAGCGTCGCCTCAGCCACGTTGACGCTCGCCTGCATCGCCTTAACGTTGAGGTTGGCGGTGTCTAAATCTTCCGCGGAGATGTAGTTTTGCGACAGGTGACGGCGGCGGTTGGCCTCGTTGTTGGCCTTTGCCAGATCAGACTGGGCTTTTGCCAGCTGCGCCTGGGCATTCAGAATCGCGATATGGTACGGGGTGTCGTCGATTCGAAATAAAACCTCTCCCTTTTTAACGTACTGGTTAATCCTTAACCAGCAGCGACGTAATGCTTCCCGATACCTGCGGGGTAATGCTGACCTGCTCAGCGCGAATCTTGCCGTCACGCGTCCAGGGTGACTGCATGTAATAATTCCAGAGCCACCATCCGGCGACCAGCGCAAGGACCAGAACAAACAGGGTGGAAAAGTACTTCAGCGTTTTCAGGGGCATAGTCACCACACGATCAGAACAGCAAGGCCCAGGCATACACAGAGGGCAAACAGGGAAAGATCCATCAGCATGGGATGCCAGATTTCGCCGGAATACATCCAGTCGCGAAGCAGGCGATGCGCGATGAGCCAGAGAATAAAGCCCACCAGCACGGCCTTAAACAGAGGGGGAAAGTAGACTGACGCACCGAAGATCAGGTCCTGGAGGGGTAAACCCTCTGAGCGATGAAAAAAGGTCACGAGCAGAGATCCTTTGCAGTGAACAGAATGCCGTGTTGGCTTGTCTGAGTATGAAGAAGCATCACAATTCAGTGTAAGTCATACTTTTGAGTTAGATGAATGCAGTATTGCATTTGTTTTGCCATTACAAATGCTGCACACTATTCTAAAAGCAGTATAATAACTTAGCAAGCTAATTATAAGGAGATGAAATTGGAATCGCCACTAGGTTCTGATCTGGCAAGGTTGGTACGCGTCTGGCGTGCTCTGATTGACCATCGCCTGAAACCTCTGGAGTTAACGCAGACGCACTGGGTCACGCTGCACAACATTCATCAGCTGCCGCCCGACCAGTCGCAAATTCAACTGGCAAAAAGCGATAGGCATTGAGCAACCGTCACTGGTGCGCACGCTTGACCAGCTGGAAGAGAAGGGGCTGATCTCCCGACAAACCTGCGCCAGCGATCGTCGCGCCAAGCGGATAAAACCTCACTGAGAAAAGCGGCGCCTATCATTACTGAAATGGAAGCTGTGATTACCAAAACGCGCGGTGAAATCCTTTCAGGCGTTTCACCGGCGGAGCTGGAAATGCTCATTAGCCTGATTGCTCGCCTTGAGCAAAACATCCATGAGCTACAGTCTCGCGACTGATCAACACTAAGGCCTTGCAGCAGCAAGGCCCTTTTTTTTACTTAAAGACCACCACTCGATTACGGCCTGTCTCCTTCGCCTCATACATCGCCTTGTCGGCACTCTCCACGCACGCTTCTGCGGTCACGGACGATGACGTCGCCGTAAATACTCCCATGCTGATGGTAATCGGCTCAGGTAGCTGCCCTCCGCTGCTGGTTTTATCAAAGCTGCTTAGCTTCAACCGAATGCGTTCCGCCACCTGGTGGGCTGCATCTGAAGAGGTGTTGGCCAGCATCAGCACAAACTCCTCACCGCCGATTCGAGCCGCGATGTCCTGCGGGCGTACGGAATCCATCAGCAGATTGGCGACAAACTGTAAGACTTTGTCTCCCTGTAGGTGGCCATAGTTATCGTTGATACGCTTGAAGCGGTCGAGATCGCTGACGATAACCGAAACTGGGCGGCTGGGTTTCGCCATGTCCAGCGCCTGGTTTAACGATTCATAAAAATAGCTGCGGTTATACAGGCGCGTAAGCGGATCGCGAATCGAATTTTGATATGACTGCTGATATTTTAAATGGGAATCACGGTACAGCATGAAGACGTCGTAGAGCAGTACAAAAATAATCATCAGCGTAGCGACGGTTTCAAATAGCCGGGCGCGATACCACGATATATCTTCAGCATGTCCGCCTACTAACAGCATAGCGAGCGTGACGATATAGCAAACGCACAGGAAATTTCCGCCTACCCAGAATAAATTGCGCACGCGCGTGACAAACATCAGCGTTACTAATGAAACCACCCAGAAGACAATTAAAGAAATATTTATGCATTGGCTCCAGAGCACCATAAACTGACGGGTTTCGTTATCAACCAGGTCAATGGATAACAAGGGCGAGTGACTGGAATATATCCAGGCCAGTCCCACAACACAGGCGGTAAAGAGAAACGCCCCGCTCACAATTGAGATATGCGCCAACCGTGAAAAGGGGTAATCGCGCGTAGGATAGAGTACTGCCGCAACGATGAACAACACCGCCATTAAAAAGTGGCGGAACATAAAGTAGATCATCGCATCGTTGTAGTTTACGACGTTGAACTGATAGAGGTTCAGCCATGCTGGAAAGCTGGACAGCGTTCCGACCATCAACAATGCCGAACCGGCAAAGGCAAAGGCGATCGCAATCAGATAGAGCCGCCGCTTATCACACCAGTATTTCATTGCCATAAAGCAGGCAATAAACAGGTGAAACACGAGTAAAAAAATGGTGAGCGTAGGGAACAAAAGAGGCGAGAAGGAGGGAACCCATTCAACCACTTTTGAAAAGAGAGCTTGTAATATTCCGATGACGACAAGGCAACCGAAACAGAACGAGATATAACGACCTTTTAGACAACGACTATTCGCAAGCATATAAGTTTTTACAAAATGAGAAATAAATTATGAAGAGGTAATTGCGAAGAGTCTAAGCAAGTAATGCAATAAATACTTTGCGCGGAGACAATATACGATGAGATTAAATATTTGTGGGGTGAATATATTTTGTAAAAATATTCGTATAAGTGATGTATATTGTAAATGGATGTGGCCCAATGGCCACATCCATTTTTAATTAACGTGGAGAAACGGTCACCTGGCTTCCGTTGCTTGCCAGCACAACGCGCTGACCTGCGGAGAAGCGGGTGCTGCCTTGTTTCTGAACAACCATAATGGTGCTGCCGTCGTCTTTACGAATTTCCAGCTCGACGCCCTGGGTTTTGTTCATCGCTCCCTGAACACCCTGGCCTGCTACACCACCGGCCACTGCGCCTGCGGCTGTTGCCAGAGAACGGCCCGTACCGCCGCCGACGGTATTACCCAGGAAACCACCCAGAACGGCACCGCCGATGGCGCCCATCACGTTGTTTCATCACCACCCTGAATCTGTACAGGGCGTGCGTTAACAACGGTACCGTAAGTCACGTTCTGAACCTGTTTCGCTTCAGAAGCGCTATACACGTCGCCAGAAAGTGAACTGTCATTCACACAGCCAGCCAGAGTTAAACCAATCAGCGAAACGCCCAGTACACGTAAAATCATTTGAATCTCCTGTTCACCAAAAACGCCCGATGGGGGGCATCCGTTATGGCTAAATTATATGGCATAAGGGGCCATCGTTCATATCTTTGCACTAACAATAGGAAAATTGTACTTGAATTTGACTTAACGAGACATAAACAGGATCCGCCCACGCTACCCGTCTGACATTGTTAAAAAATATTATTGCCGGATGGCAAAGCGACGCCGTTTATGGTTGAGTGGATATCCTTAGCCCACGCAACGTAAGGAAAGCGCATGAAATCGGGTCGCTACATTGGTGTGATGTCAGGCACCAGTCTGGATGGGGTAGATGTCGTTCTGGCTGCCATTGATGAGAACATGGTGGCACAGCAGGCGAGCCTGACCTGGCCAATCCCCATTTCACTGAAAGAGGATATTCTCAGTATCTGTCAGGGGCAGCAGCTGACCCTTTCGCAGCTTGGACAGCTGGATGTCCGCCTGGGGGCGCTGTTTGCGGATGCGGTGCAGGCTTTGATGCAAAAAGAACATCTTCGTCCGCAGGATGTGGTGGCCATCGGGTGTCACGGACAAACCGTCTGGCATGAACCCATCGGCGATGCCCCGCACACCCTGCAAATCGGCGATAACAACCAGATTGTGGCGAAAACGGGCGTCACGGTGGTCGGCGATTTCCGTCGTCGCGATATAGCCCTTGGCGGACAGGGCGCACCGCTGGTGCCCGCGTTTCATCAGGCACTACTGGCGCACCCTTCAGAACGGCGCATGGTGCTCAACATTGGTGGGATCGCCAATCTGTCGATGCTTATTCCGGGGCAGCCGGTCCGGGCTACGATACCGGCCCGGGCAATATGTTAATGGATGCCTGGATCTGGCGTCAGTGCGGTCAACCGTATGATAAAAAGCGCGGAGTGGGCGAGTGAGGGTAAGGTGATTCTCCCGCTGCTGCAGTCCATGCTGAGCGATCCTTATTTTGCCTTACCGGCACCGAAAAGGCACGGGGCGTGAATACTTCAACTTTGGCTGGCTTGAGCGCCAGCTGGCGTCATTCCCGGCGCTCGCGCCGCAGGATGTTCAGGCGACGCTTGCCGAGCTTACGGCCGTGTCGATTTCTGAACAGGTGCTGCTTAGCGGCGGATGTGAACGCCTGCTGGTGTGCGGCGGGGGTAAGCCGTATCCGCTGGTGATGGCGCGTCTTGCCGGGCTG
>OIEO01000153.1_pt1 | contig 11675 bp, 17 predicted proteins | sample 1581851 | NCBI WGS metagenome assembly OIEO01 (sample SAMN03281010, study PRJEB24777) | human gut metagenome | isolation source: fecal sample PR157 from 1 month old male Malay infant, caesarean delivered... | reverse complement strand
CAGCACGCAGACGAGGTGGTGGTCACAAACCCTGCACGTCCTTGAATATCGCGGCAACGCGCTGTTCTGAGCCGTAAAACCGTGGCGGTGGACGATCGGGGAGTACTCCACGGCGATATTCCAGGTGGATACTTGCGTCTGATCTCCCGGAAACCCGCGCGCGTTGGCCTGAGCGTTCATCTTGCCGAAACGCCGGAAAACGTGTCCTGGCTGGGGCTGGGGCCGCATGGAAAACTACCCGGACAGAACGCTGGCGGCGCAGCAGGGGCGCTGGACATTACCCCTGGCGGAGATGCACACGCCGTATATCTTCCCGACGGGAAAATGGTTTGCGCTGTGATACGCGGGAGCTGGCGCTGGGAACGCATCAGCTGAACGGCCGGTTCCATTTCTCGGTGAGCCGCTACGGCCAGCAGCAGCTGCGGGAGACAACCCATCACCATCTGCTGCGCGAAGAGCCGGGATGCTGGCTCAATCTCGATGCGTTCCATATGGGCGTGGGCGGCGACGACTCCTGGAGCCCCAGCGTCTCGCCGGAATTCCTCCTGCAGACACGCCAGCTTCGCTATACCTTCAGCTGGCAGCAGAACCCTTAACTGACCCTGGAGATGCGGCCACAGAGTGTGGCCGCAGGCTTACGCCAGAATGCCGCTCAGGCCATGCAGGCTCATATAAATCCCTACCACGGTAATCAGCGCAGCGGAGATCCACGGTGCTTTACGGGAGAATTCGCTAAACCCGGGCCAGCGTTTGGTCGCGTGCTTGAGGCTCAAGGCGGCAATCGCGCCGGAAGCGACAAGCGTTAACGCCAGACCAATGCTAAAGCTGAACACCAGCGTTGCGCCGAGGGCGAAATGCTTCAGCTGCAGGCAGATCAGCAGAACGGTAATGGACGCCGGGCAGGGGATAAGCCCGCCGGTCAGGCCAAACATTACGATCTGTCCGGTGGTGACGTTTTGGCCGCTGAAGCGCCGGTTAATATCCTGCGCATGCGCGCGCTGGTGGGCATCCTGCCACTCTGCTTCAACCAGCGGGTGTTCGTGGTGGTGATGTTCATGATGATGGTCATGGTCATGGTGGTGGTGATGATCATGGTCGTGATGATGATCGTGTGGCTGGCTCTCTTTCCAGGTTCGCCACGCCATCCACAGGGCGATCGCAACGATCAATACCCCTGAGATCAGCTGGAACCAGGGTTCAGACGTATGCGCATCCCATCCCCGCCCAAACCATAAACCCGCCATGGCGATAATCCAGACTACTGCCGTATGTGAAAGCGTAGCGGCCAGGCCGAGCAGGACCGCCTGTTTCAGCGTGCCGCGGATAGCCACGATAAAGGCGGCCATCATGGTTTTTGAGTGACCCGGCTCTAGGCCATGTAGTGCACCGAGCAGGATAGCGCTGGGAACAAACAGCCAGGCATTACCCTGCTGCAGGAGTGAGGCGAAATCGTTCATTGAAATTTCCGAAATGGAAGCGTGCGCAAATAGTACTCCCCCCCAGTAGCTTAATACTACCCCCCAGTAGAAAAATACTCAGGGAGAGTAGAGCGTGATATGCTCTAAAAGCCAAAACTGAGGGAGACAGAGATGTCACATACCGTTCGCGACAAGAAGATGTTACTGACTCGCCTGAAGAAAATTCAGGGGCAGAGCACCGCGCTCGAAAAAAGTGCTCAACAGCGAACACGAATGCGCCGAGGTGTTACAGCAGCTGGCGGCGATCCGTGGAGCGGTCAACGGCATGATGATGCAGGTGATTGAAGGGCACCTTACCGATCACGTGGTGAAAGAGCCCGAAGAGGCGCAGCGTGAAGCCGATCTTGGCGTAGTGCTGCAGGTGATGAAATCCTACCTTAAGTAGCGTGCGTGCCGAGGTTATTCTCTGCCCAAAGAATAAATTCCGTCTTTGGTAGCGCTTTGCTGTAGTACCAGCCCTGTCCGTACTGCACGCCGTGCTGGTGCAGCCAGGCGAGCTGCCCGGCGGTCTCAACCCCTTCCGCCACCATCGCCAGCTTCAGCGACTTCGCCATTTCAATAATGTGCGGCGTCACGTTTTTATACTCCAGCGCATCCACGAACGATTTATCAATTTTTAGCGTGTCGACATCCAGATCCTGCAGATAGCTCAGGCTGGAATAGCCGGTACCAAAATCATCAATATAGACAGGGTGCCCCGAACGGCGGAATGCGGCGATAGCCGGCGCGCTGATTTTGGGATCGGCAAAGCCGCGCTCGGTGACCTCAAGGGCGATTTGGCCTGGGTGGACCTTCCATTTGTTCAGCAAGTGACTCAGCAGCGGCGGCAGCGTGCCGGAGGTCAAATCTGCGGGCGCGAGGTTGATGGAGATATGCTGATCGGGGTGAAGATGCAGCCAGCTGCCCATATCCTCGAACACCTTTTCGATAACGAGCTGCGTCAGCTGGGAGATAAGCCCGGTTTGCTCAGCAAGGGGAATAAAAATATCAGGTGAGAGCTGCTTCCGATCCGGCTGCGCAGCGCGTCAGCGCCTCTGCGCCGACAATTTTTCCGCTACACAGCGCCACGATGGGCTGATAGTGAACCACAAAATCGCGGCTGTTAATGGCGTCGAGCAGGCGGTTGCGCGGCGACTGGATGCGACGCAGTATCCGCAGGACAAAGAGCGCGGCAAGCAGGCTTATCAGGATGCCGAAGGGCAGCCACAAAAGCAGCTGCCGGTGCCATGTTTCAGCCAGCGGTTTGAGCGTAGCCCATGCAACGACGGTAAACCCCAGTTCAGGGACGGGCTTCATAACGTACATTGAACCGTCGTACTGTATGCTGGTCATCTCCTGACCCATGATCATGTCACGGATATGCGGATCGAGCGTATTGCTGCTGGCAAAGATGCGGCGTGTGGTATTTCCTACCAGGGCAGCATCAATCGCTATCTCGCCGAAGGGGATCACATCCACAAGCGAGGCCGGATCGACCAGAACAAGATAGTGACCTTGCCCCAGTACGGCCATGTAGCGATGAAACCCCAGATCGTTTTGCGTGGTCAGCCATGCGCTGTAACCATCTTCGGTAACGCGCATCGGCGGGGGAAAGGGGCGGCATGGCTGGTTTGTTCAAGAGAGGAGCAGAGTGGCCTGAGGTTGTCGATATAAATCACTTCCTGCACATATCGCCACGAGAAAGCGACCCGTCGCATCTCCCTTAACTGCAGGGGGCTGCACGGCACACCCTCAAAGGCCTGCAGATGATTGAGCGCTTCCTTCGCCTGAGTCACGACCTTGTCGGTTCGTATCAGCACGCGTGAGGCATAGTTTATCCAGCGCATCGACAAAATTTATCTTCCGCCTGACGATGAGCCAGCCAGATGCTCAGGCAAATGGGGACCAGCACGGAAAAGATAAGTATGCCAGTCACCAGACTGACCAGATGTCGGGTTTTCATGCTGTCGTTTCCTTCCTCGTATACCCGTTCCTGAGCACTGAGTTCCCTGCCTGAAGAGAAAGATTTTACCGCGAAATGATATAGTTATAGCACGTGGGTGGCGTGGTTTTCATTTTATCTCAGGTAAACCAGAAAAATATCGTCAGAAGGAAGGGGTTGTTTTTTTAACCTGGCCTGGATATTATTTTGTTATGTTATAACAAAACATAAGGGATTTGCGATGAAACCAAACATCCATCCAGCGTATCGCACGGTGGTATTCCACGACACCAGCGCGAATGAATACTTCAAAGTCGGCTCAACCATTAAGACCGACCGCGAAATTGAACTCGACGGTGAAACGTATCCATACATCACCATCGAGGTTTCTTCAAAATCGCACCCGTTTTATACCGGTAAGCAGAAAACGTTCTCCACGGACGGCAGCGCAGCGCGCTTCCGCAAGCGTTTTGGCGGTTTTCTCAATGCGAAGCGGGGCTAACCATGCAGGTACTTAACTCATTGCGCAGTGCAAAACAGCGTCACCCGGATTGCCAGATAGTCAAACGCAAGGGACGCCTGTACGTGATTTGCAAATCCAATCCGCGCTTTAAGGCGGTGCAGGGCCGTAAAAAAAGACGCTAAACGCGCGCTTCTCGCCAGCTTTCCAAGGGATCTTTTCTGTTTGCCATCGGCAGTAAAATTGTCGGTGGCAAGCCAGCTTTCAAAGGCGTTTGCCAGCGCCGACCACTCTTTGTCGAGAATCGAAAACCAGTCGGTATCCCGGTTATGACCTTTTATGACCAGCGCCTGACGAAAACGCCCCTCAAACTGAAAACCCAGACGCAGTGCCGCTTTGCGGGAAGGTTCGTTCAGGCTATTGCACTTCCACTCATAACGCCGGTAGCCCAGGGTATCGAACACATACCGCATCAGCAGATATTGCGCCTCTGTTGACATGGGCGTGCGGCTTAACAGGGGAGAGAAGTGAACGTGCCCCACCTCCACGACCCCGTTTTTAGGATCGATCCGCATCAGGGACAGCGTCCCGACCGGAGACCGGGTCTGGTTATCGATAACGGTAAAGTGTATGGGGTCGGATAACTCGCTTACGTTCGCCACCCATTCGGCAAATTCCTCTGCGGTAGCGTCGGGTTCACGCAGCAGCCACGTCCAGCTGCGCGTATCTTCAGCGAGGGAATAGGCGGAAAACAGCGCGTTGGCATGCTCCACGCGCAGCGGTTCAAGCCGACAATAGCGTCCCTGAAGCACGACCCGGGACGGGTGCTGACGAGGCTGCCAGTTGCTAAGCGCTTCGCCTACTGGCTGTCCGAACTGATTGAATGTCTTCATCTTAATTTCCGTGACGTTGAAAAGAGTTCCAGACTAGTGAATTGCTGGTTCCTTAAAAAGAACCACTGCGCTATGTTTTGATGGTGCCACGAGGAGGTGAGATGAATATACCGGGTGATGAATTTTATACCTTGCTCAATGCTGCCCTGCAAAAACGTGGGAAAGAGACGCGCCAGCGCGCGCTTTATCTTGCGTTACGGGAGGCCATACTGTGCGGAAGGCTACTGTCCGGCAGCCAGCTTCCCGGTTCGCGAACGCTGGCTCAGCAGCTCTCCCTTTCCCGCAATACCGTCAATGCGGCGCTGGACCAGCTCACGCTGGAAGGGTATTTGCAGCGTAACCGCCAGGGAACGCGGGTGGCACAGCTCGCTCACCGCTCTGTCGCCCGGACATTGCCGGACCCTGCCATCAGGCTCGCCCGGCGGGTCGGCCTGCTGCCAGCGCCCGTGCCCCGGGACACGCCGGTGCTGGCGTTTACCCCGGGAACCCCGGCTATCAACTATTTTCCCGCTACCGCTGTGGCGGCGATTGTACGATCGCGTGATGCGCGAGGAGGGAAGTGCCCTGCTAGGGTATGGCGACCCGGCCGGTGAACCGTCGCTGCGGGCAGCGATTGCCCGACACCTCGCCCTGTCCCGCGGTATCGACTGCGACGCCAGCCAGATAGTGATAACGGAAGGGGCGCTTGAGGGGGTTAACCTGTGCACCATGCTGTTGAGTGAGCCTGGCGATGTCGGGTGGGTGGAAAACCCCGGCTATAGCGGGGCAAAGAGCGCGTTTGTTAAAACAGGCCTGACCATGACGGGAATCCCCTGTTGGTGACGAGGGGAATGTGCTGGGAAGGACGGGATGCGCCTGCTCCCTCGCTGATTTTTACCTCACCTTCGCACCAGTTCCCCTACGGAAGCGTGCTCAGTGCCCGGCGACGTCTGGCGCTGCTGGAACTGGCCCGGCAGCAGAACGCGTGGATCATTGAAGACGATTACGACAGCGAATTCCGTTATGCCGGTGAGCCTGTTCCGGCGATGCTGGGGATGGTCAACAACGCGCCCGTGGTTTATCTGGGAACATTCAGTAAAACGCTGTTTCCGTCGCTCAGAATGGGGTTCATGGTCTTGCCGCCAGCGCTGGCGAAAGCGGCTCGCCCGGCCATCGGCTCGCTGTTGCGGGGCGGGCATCGTGCCGAACAGCGTACGCTGGCGCTGTTCATTGAAGAAGGCCACTATGCCCGTCATCTTGCCGCCATGCGTCGGCTCTATCGTAAGCGATACCGCCAGCTGCGGGAGGTGCTGGGGGCAGAGCTTCACACGCCGCACCGTATACTGGCCGGTCAAGGCGGGATGCATCTGACGCTGGCGATAGACGATATTGACGACCAGACGCTGGTGGCGCAGGCGAGGGCGTTTCAGCTGGCACCCGCTGCACTGAGCGGGTATTACCTGGAGGCGAAGCAGGGGCAAACCGGTCTGGTTTTAGGTTACGGCAACACCTCTGCTTCGCAGTTTGCGCCGGGGATCCGGCGTCTGCAGGCGTTAATTACGCAGCAGCAGGGCGCGAAAGGGTAAAGACATCATAGAAAGAGAGCTGGCCTTTGGTGGAGACCATTTTCTGCAGCTTCTCTTTTTGCGCTGTTTCAACGGCCGGAGAGTGCATGATGCTGTCGATCAGCTCCGTGGGCACGAAACGTGTGTTATACCATTCACCGTTGTAGCAGACCCGGAAATCGAGAACGTCGATATCTTCGTAACGGTAGCGCGGATTCACGTCGAAAAAGAAAAAGGCGTTAAAGACAACAAACAGCACAACCAGCAGCCAGACGGAGTCCACCAGCGTTTCGGACTTCAGCATCACAATCAGCGTCGCCAGCCAGGCGGCATACATGGCGACAAACAGTCCAGGATGTTTGCGAATAAAGCTAATGCTAAAGCGCGGGCGATTGTCGCGCTTTTCGCGGAGGTTAAGATCGTCGATGGTGGCGGTAAGCAGGCGCTGTATCTCGGTCATTTTTTGCCTTCATAAGAGTTGACAATACAGGGTGTCTGCCAATTTTAGGGGAGCCATCGGGTTGAAAAAGTAACAGTCAGGCGCTAAAGACCATAACAGTTGGCTCCCCGCGCTCTTATAAAGTTTTGATGATTTTTGCCGGATTTGCCGCCCACGACGACGTTAGCCGGGACGTCTTTTGTCACCACGGCGCCGGAGGCCACCACCACATTATCACCGATCGTGACGCCAGGGTTAATGACCGCCCGGCCACCAATCCAGACATTATTCCCAATGTTGACCGGTTTCCCAAACTCCACGCCGCTGTTCCGTTCCTCTGCATCCAGCGGGTGGGTGGCCGTATAAATGTGCACACCCGGCGCGAGCATGCAGTTATCGCCGATGCGAACAGGGCAGACATCCAGCATCACGCAGTCGAAGTTCGCGTAAAAGTTTTTGCCCAGATAAATATTGTATCCGTAGTCGCAGCGGAAGCTCGGTTCTATATAAGCGCCTTCGCTTTGCCCCAGAAGTTCCGCCAGGATGTTCTGGCGTTCTGTTTTTTCATCGGGCGCGGTGTGGTTATAGCGGTAAACCAGATGGCGGGCCCGCAGTCGGTCGGCCCGTAACGTCTCATCGCCGGGGCGATAATGTTCACCGGCAATCATCTTCTGTTTTTCTACGCTCATAGGAAACCTCTCTGGAAATGATTACCGCAGGGTAATCGGAACAGGTCGAGAGGGGAACGTTCCCGAAAAGCCGATGTGACTGTCGTCACAACATTGTTGCTGATGAACACGTTTTACACGGAGACCTGGCCTGGGCACAAGGAACATAACGGGATAGGTAAAAAACTCAGAACGTGGCGTAGAACTCTACAGACACCCTTCAAAGATTAACGGACAAATTTCCATACAGAAGTAGGGATTTTGTCATACAACTTATTCATGGTCAGCTCAGCAAGACGATGGTCAGCGGCTGAATAAAATACGGCCAGTTCATTATCAGAAAGCTCGTATTTATTCTTTTCAATCACGCGTTCGAGGGTGTCAATTGACTGACAACGTCGTAAGCGCATCAAATAATCGATTTTTGTGAGTGGTTTATCAGACATAAATTCACCTTAGTAATTGTAATAATTTTAACAGGAAAGGCTAACCGGGTTAGCTCTGCTCACGTTGACGAAACAGCGGAATAGCCGGTTTCCCGATTTACGCCATTTTTGCAAATCCTGGGCGTTAATGCCGTAACTACTGAACAACATAAAGGTGTCGTCCAGGTATTCATCAATTTGCTCAATGAGCTTATTATCTTCATTGTACTTAATTTTATAATTAAGTGCGAAGGTTGCGATATGCTCTATCAGCTCATTCAACTGTAAATTGATGGCAGACGTTGGGTCGTTTACCCAGCCATGGTTGCTTTCATCAAGGTTGGCAAGGCAGTCATGGTACAAGGATTCGCAGAGAAATTTCAACTGCGCGATATCATGCCTTTTTGGCGAGTACTCGTCCATAGCGCATCCCCTTCTGAGTGATTTCTTACTCACCGAACATCATTGTCGGGATGGATACAACTGACTTAGCTACATGAGTGCTGTGTTCCTGATAACCTAACTATAAGCCACTCCTTCCTGGATTTCATCGCGCTATTACGAAAAATTACAAATAAAACCGTAGACTGCGAGCATGTACGCAATGTTCCACCCTGGACACCCCTTTTTTATCCAAATTAACGCGCTGTTTTATCGCTTCCTTACGTTTCAATGGCTTAGCAAAAATGGCGAGAAAAGTTCAGATTCGAACTTCACGTTGTCAGAACTTCTTATTAGGAATATTCCTAATAGCTTAAGCGGGGAAATGAAATTAAAAAATCCTGAATTCACCGATTAAGTTATCAGTTAATTATGATATGTCTAATTAAGATGGCAGAAAATAAATTGAATCACAATAAGCGTAATTTATGATTTTTTCTTGAAAATGAAAAAGGCCAGCTAATGCGGCCTTTTTATCATGTGAAACCGGTATCAGTGAGGTTCTACCGAATGCGCGTGTTCAACATCTTCATTCTTACGGCTGAAGCGGCGGCGAACCACCACGAAGAACACCGGTACGAAGAAGATAGCGAGTACGGTTGCGGTGATCATACCCCCCATAACGCCCGTACCGACCGCGTTCTGCGCACCGGAGCCCGCACCGGAGCTGATAACCAGCGGCAGTACGCCGAGGATAAACGCCAGTGACGTCATCAGGATTGGGCGCAGACGCATACGAACAGCCTCAAGCGTCGCCTCAATAAGACCTTTGCCTTCTTTCTCCATCAGATCTTTGGCGAATTCAACGATAAGTATCGCGTTCTTCGCCGACAAGCCAATGGTTGTCAGCAGGCCTACCTGGAAGTACACGTCGTTGGTCAGTCCGCGGAACGTTGCCGCAAGCAGCGCACCGATAACCCCGAGCGGTACCACCAGCATAACGGAGAACGGAATTGACCAGCTCTCATACAGCGCTGCCAGACACAGGAAGACGACGATCAGTGAAATCGCGTACAGGGCAGGGGCCTGGTTACCGGACAGACGCTCCTGATAGGACATCCCGGTCCAGTCGTAGCCAACACCCGAAGGCAGTTTGCTCGCCAGCTCTTCCATCAGGTTCATGGCTTCACCGGTGCTTCGGCCCGGCGCAGCCTGACCCAGGATCTCCATTGATGGCAGACCATTATAGCGTTCCAGACGCGGCGAACCGTATTCCCAGCGTGACGTTGAGAATGCCGAGAACGGTACCATCTGACCATTGCTGCCGCGCACGAACCAGCTGTTGATATCGTTTGGCAACATACGGTACTGCGCCTCGGACATCACGTACACTTTCTTCACGCGACCGCGGTCGATGAAGTCGTTAACGTAGCTACCGCCCCAGGCGGCGCCCAGCGTGGTATTGATGTCACTGATGGACACGCCCAGCGCCTGAGCTTTCTCCTGGTCGATGTCGATTTTGTACTGCGGCGTATCTTCCAGGCCGTTTGGACGCACGCCGACCAGCAGGTCAGGGTGCTTAGCCACTTCGCCAAACAGCTGGTTACGCGCCTGCGTCAGCTTTTTCGTGACCCAGACCGCCCTGGTCAATCAGCTGGAAGTCGAAGCCGGTCGCGGTACCCAGTTCAACAATCGCCGGCAGGTTGAAGGCGAACACCATCGCATCTTTAATCTGCGAGAAGGTGCCCATCGCACGGCCGGTAATGGCTTCAACCTTGTTCTCTTTGCCCGGACGTTCAGACCAGTCTTTCAGAGAAACGAAGGCGATACCGGTGTTCTGACCGCGACCAGCAAAACCAAAACCGTTAACCGCGAACACCGATTCAACGTTGTCTTTCTCTTTGGTGAGGTAGTAGTCCGTCACTTCGTCCAGCACTTTCTGGGTACGCTCTTGCGACGCACCCGCAGGAAGCTGTGCCATCGTCAGGAACACGCCCTGGTCTTCATCCGGCAGGAACGAGCTTGGCAGACGAACGAACAGGATCGCCATCCCCGCCACGATGATGATATAGAGCAGCAGGTAACGACCGGTGCTGCGCAGAATGTTGCCTACGCTGTCGGTGTAGTGGTGCGTGCTCTTATCGAACATGCGGTTAAACCAGCCGAAGAACCCTTTATGCTCGCCATGACCGCCTTTCTGAATCGGCTTTAGCATGGTGGCACACAGCGCAGGCGTCAGGATCAATGCGACCAGTACCGACAGCGCCATCGCGGAAACGATGGTGATCGAGAACTGACGGTAAATCGCACCGGTAGAGCCGCCGAAGAAGGCCATCGGGATAAATACCGCAGACAGTACCATCGCGATACCAACCAGCGCGCCCTGGATCTGACCCATTGATTTACGGGTGGCTTCCTTCGGCGGCAGACCTTCTTCCGCCATCACGCGCTCGACGTTCTCTACCACCACGATGGCGTCATCCACCAGCAAGCCGATGGCCAGCACCATCCCGAACATCGTCAGGGTGTTTATCGAGAAGCCAAAGGCCGCGAGGATAGCAAAGGTCCCCAGCAGAACGACCGGAACGGCGATGGTTGGGATCAGCGTCGCGCGGAAGTTTTGCAGGAACAGATACATGACCAGGAACACCAGGATGATCGCTTCTGCCAGCGTTTTAACCACTTCGTGAATCGAAATTTTAACGAATGGCGTGGTGTCGTACGGATAAACGATCTTCAGGCCTGACGGGAAGTACGGTTCCATTTTCTTCAGTTCTGCACGGATCGCCGTGGCGGTATCCAGGGCGTTCGCGCCTGTCGCCAGTTTGATACCCAGACCGGAAGCCGGTTTACCGTTGAACTTCGCGATGATGTCGTAGTTCTCACCGCCCAGCTCGACTTTCGCCGCGTCGCGCAGGCGAACCTGCGAGCCGTCCTTGATTCACTTTCAGCAGAATTTTGCTGAACATCATCCGCGGAGGTCTAGACGGGTTTGCGCGATGAGTCGAGGCGTTAAGCTGCTGGCCCTTCACCGGCGGCGTTACCGCCTAAACATGACCGGCTGCCACCTGGGCGTTCTGCGCTTTAATGGCGTTAATCACGTCAACCGGCGTCAGCTGGAAGTTGTTCAGCTTGTTCGGATCCATCCAGATACGCATTGCGTACTGAGAACCGAACAGCTGCACGTCACCCACACCGGACGTACGGCTGATGGCGTCCTTCATGTTGGCGCCTACGTAGTCGGAAATATCCTCCTGCGTCATGGTGCCGTTGGTGTTGATAACGCCGACAACCATCAGGAAGCTACTGGACGATTTCTCGACGCTCACGCCCTGCTGTTGTACTTCCTGCGGCAGCAGCGGCATCGCCAGCTGCAGTTTGTTCTGCACCTGAACCTGCGCAATGTCAGCATCCGTACCTGACTCGAAGGTCAGGGTGATCTGAACTGTACCGGTAGAGTCACTGT
>OIEO01000150.1_pt1 | contig 11862 bp, 15 predicted proteins | sample 1581851 | NCBI WGS metagenome assembly OIEO01 (sample SAMN03281010, study PRJEB24777) | human gut metagenome | isolation source: fecal sample PR157 from 1 month old male Malay infant, caesarean delivered... | reverse complement strand
GCTTTGTTGTAGGTGGACCAGTTGGTGATTCTGAACTTTTGCTTTGCCACGGAATGGTCTGTGTTGTCGGGAGGATGCGTGATCTGATCCTTCAACTCAGCAAAAGTTCGATTTATTCAACAAAGCCATGGATCGCTTCGCGAAAGGCATTGATGGCAGTAATCCGATCCTCCTCGCAAAGTGACTGAAGGTACGTTTCGATCTCGGTAATTATTCTTTGTCGCATAAAATGCCCCATTCCTTGCGCTTCGCCTTCACTCGTTCGCTGTAGCGCTGATAATGTTTAGGTTTATTCGGGCTGAACGACAGCGCCCTGCACCAGTAGTCATTATTAAGTAATACCTTACAAATACGGCGCCATGAGGGGATGTCTTTGGCGCCGATATCGCCGTCCTGCGTCTCGGGGATATCCGGCATGCCTCTCTTCTGATACCAGTGCAGATAGATCGCGATTTTATTGCGGTAATGCTCAGCCGTGTTTTGCGGCCTGCTGTTCAGCAGGAGCATGGCGTAGTCGCGCCAGCCGAGGTGATCGGGTTTGAGGATTTTCCGGTGGCCATAAAAGTGGTTGTCCTGCCCGGCGTAGAAGCCGCCGCTGCGCACGCCGCTGACGCGCTCGCACATGGCGGCCCAGCGCTCGGGCTCGAGAACGTGATAGAGCCAGAGTCCCTGGCGCTGTTCCGGGCCGAAGGGCTCGCAGATGCGCATATAGCGCGGCGGGACGCCCGCCTGAAACATGAGGTTGTAGAGCGGGTTATAGCTGCTTCCGGATTTTGCAAACCATGTCCAGATGTCTGCGGTTTTCCAGTCGTAAAGAGGATAGACGTACCACGCGTGCCCGCCGGGCGCGGTGGTTGTCCAGGGCTTATCATCCGCGAAGCGATGCTTGCGGTTGTTGGCGATGGTCAAAAATCGGTTGTAGGATTCATCGGCGCGAATGCCCACCAGCATGGCTGCCGGACGGTGCAGGGCAAACCAGTCGGAAAACGAGCGGACAAAGGCTTCAAAGGTCATTCCCGTCTGGTAAAAATCAAAATAATCCGCAGCGGTGATGGCGCCTTCCGGTGGCTGGCGCACCCAGCGCACGTCCGGCGCCCAGCATTGCCATTCAGGCTGATACTGTGAGAGGGAATTTTGCGTGGTCAGCGGAAGCGCCACCCAGTAAAAGTGCTCGATGACGTCCCGGTAGCCTTCGCGCAGCGCATTAACGTGCTCAATGGTGCAGGAGAACTGTGCTTCCCAGTCAATAAAAAGCACGCTGATTTTTCGTTTTTGCGCCCGGGCCATTTGCGCGGTGAGATGCAGCATGACGGTGGAGTCTTTGCCGCCAGAGAAGGAGACGCAGATGCGGGAAAAGGTGGCGAACGTCCAGCCGATGCGCTCCTGCGCGGCCTCCAGCACGTTAAGCTGCAGGGGATATTTATACAGTGACATGTTCAATCTCTTCCTGAGTATGACTGTCGGGGGCTTTTATTTACGCTGATTAACCATGAATAGTAAAGGTATTAAGGAGAAAACGGAATAATCAGATCTCCCATTAAAGGATTTGTTGCCCGAATGTAATTAAAAAGTATTCAGGCGATATCGCAAGTTATTCCACCTCGATTTTTTCAATGAATTGCGAAAACACGCTGCTGTTTAACGCCGAGCGATTGTAAAGCATATAAACATCTACTTGAGGAGGTGCAAAAGGCAAGGAAATGCTCTTCAGGTTGAGATGGTCTTTATATCGTTCAAACAATATTGTTGGTACAAAGCCTATTAAATCACTCACGCCAATAATATTCATAATCGAAAGCAGTGAGTCACTGCGGAAACAGACGTTGCGGTCCGGAAGGAGAATGTTTGACTGCAGCTGGAACTCTTTTATGCCATTCTCCTGACTGCGCATCAGCGTGTATTTTTCCTGGCTGAGTTCCTCGAGCGTTGCGCTATCGCCGAGGCGGGGGTGATCTTTGCTGCACGCCAACAGCATTGCTAACTTCATAAAGCGGGTACAGACGATAGAGCGACTGTTAACCGGAGCAAAGCTAAACACCAGGTCGGCCTTGCGGTAGGCGAGCAAATCCTCGGCTGACTCAGGAGATAAGAGCACATCATTATGTTCTATGTCGTAATTTTCGTCTGCAAGCAGAGAGCTTAGCAGGCCGCCGAAGCGCCCATGGGCCACAATCTGCGGGCAATAGATGACAAAGCTCTTTTTGATCTGCGCGTTATTCAGGATATTAATGGTTTGCTCAATGCTATTAAGGTTTTCTTCCAGATGGTGATGCAAATTGATCCCCACCGTCGTCGGGGTAATGCCTTTACCCGAACGAATAAAAAGCGGGTCATTCAGTTGCGCGCGCAGGCGTTGCAGGGACTGGCTCACTGCTGAGGGCGTGATATAGAGTGTTTCCGCTGCCTTGCTAATGCTAAGGTGCTGATAAATGCACTCAAAAATGACTAACAGATTAAGATCGAATTTTTTAAGGTCGTAAAGATTTGCCATAAATCATCCTGAGTGTGTTGTTGTCATCACATTACTGATAACTATAGTTCGAAGTTAATCATTTACAATCCTTGTGATTAACCTACTTAATTTGTTTTGAATACGAGCTTAATATATCACGAGGCTGGATTATTGAAATAGAACTTCAGCCGTTATTAAGATATTTTTATCTTTAAAACTTGCGGCGTTGTTCTCAAATAACCATTATTGGTTATACATTCGCTGTGACTCATTATTGTCACTTTCGTTCTGGCCACCAGGCAGACCACTTATTGCAACTCATTCTCATTATTAAGCCTCTCGTTGAGTCAGGCAGACGCGGAGGCTATTCGGTAAAACCTATCACAGCCATAGGGCGGAATGCCGGCGTGACGGATTGCCCAAACTGAAAACCGGTGCTGTAATCAAACCGCTGTTACGGCCTGAAATAAGGTATGTAGAGCGCAACGCAACGCCAGCCCAGGCTGGCACTGAAAGTTCCTGTGGAAAGTTCAGGTATCAGGGCCGCCCACCAGGGCGGCCTTTTTACGTTCAGGCTTTCCGTTAGTTCCGTTCACAAGGTTGTCTTGTTGGCGTTGTAAGGTTTGGCTGATTGATTTGATAAAGCATACGCATTAGCCCCGATGGATAAAGTTGGTTACCTTACATCTCAACGAAAACACGGAGGAAGTACAGATGTCTTTGATTAACACTAAAATTAAACCTTTCAAAAACCAGGCGTTCAAAAACGGTGAGTTCATCGAAGTAACCGAGAAAGATACCGAAGGTCGCTGGAGCGTCTTCTTCTTCTATCCGGCTGACTTCACCTTCGTTTGCCCGACCGAACTGGGCGACGTGGCTGACCATTACGACGAACTGCAGAAGCTGGGCGTAGACGTTTACTGCTGTGTCTACCGATACCCACTTCACCCACAAAGCATGGCACAGCAGCTCTGAAACCATCGCCAAAATCAAATACGCGATGATCGGTGACCCGACTGGCGCCCTGACCCGTAACTTCGACAACATGCGTGAAGATGAAGGCCTGGCTGACCGTGCGACCTTCGTTGTTGACCCGCAGGGCATTATCCAGGCTATCGAAGTTACCGCTGAAGGTATCGGCCGTGATGCGTCTGACCTGCTGCGTAAAGTAAAAGCAGCGCAGTATGTCGCTTCTCACCCAGGCGAAGTGTGCCCGGCTAAATGGAAAGAAGGCGAAGCAACGCTGGCGCCATCTTTAGACCTGGTCGGCAAGATCTAAGTCTGTAAAGCCTGGCGGCGCTGCGCTTGCACAGGCCTACAGTATCGTAGGCCGGGTAAACGACGAGCCACCCGGCAATCAATGGGCGCACCCGCGCCCATTTCATTCCAGCACCATGATGCAAGTTGCATTCAGGCCGCCCGTATAAGGCAGCTTGCATGATGACGTTTTAAGAGAGGGAAGAACCATGCTCGACACCACGATGAAAACCCAGCTCAAGGCCTACCTTGAGAAACTGACCAAACCCGTTGAGCTGATTGCCACGCTGGACGACAGCGCGAAATCGGCAGAGATCAAGGAACTGCTGGCAGAGATCGCTGAACTGTCACCAAAAGTGACCTTCAAAGAGGATAACTCGCTTAACGTCCGTAAGCCGTCTTTCCTGATCACTAACCCAGGCTCTGAGCTGGGGCCGCGTTTTGCCGGCTCACCGCTGGGGCACGAGTTTACCTCGCTGGTGCTGGCGCTGCTGTGGACCGGCGGTCATCCGTCGAAAGAGGCGCAGGCGCTGCTGGAGCAGATCCGCGATATCGACGGTGATTTTGAGTTTGAAACCTATTACTCGCTCTCCTGCCACAACTGTCCTGACGTGGTGCAGGCGCTGAACCTGATGTCGGTCCTCAACCCGCGCATCAAACACACGGCAATTGATGGCGGTACCTTCCAGAATGAAATCACCGATCGCAACGTGATGGGCGTTCCGGCGGTATATCTGAACGGTCAGGAATTCGGCCAGGGCCGTATGACGCTGACGGAAATCGTCGCCAAAGTGGATACCGGTGCCGAAAAACGTGCCGCAGAAGCGCTGAACAAACGCGATGCTTACGACGTGCTGATTGTCGGTTCCGGCCCTGCGGGTGCGGCGGCGGCAGTGTACTCCGCACGTAAAGGGATCCGTACCGGTCTGATGGGCGAACGTTTTGGTGGCCAGGTACTGGATACCGTGGACATTGAAAACTATATCTCCGTGCCGAAAACCGAAGGCCAGAAGCTGGCCGGCGCGCTGAAGGCGCACGTCAGCGACTATGACGTGGATGTGATCGACAGCCAGAGCGCCAGCAGGCTGGTACCTGCTGCGGTTGAGGGGGGGTTACACCAGATTGAAACCGCCTCCGGCGCGGTGCTGAAAGCGCGCAGCATCATCATTGCCACCGGTGCGAAATGGCGCAACATGAACGTGCCGGGCGAAGATCAGTATCGCACCAAAGGCGTGACCTACTGCCCGCACTGCGACGGCCCGCTGTTTAAAGGTAAGCGCGTGGCGGTGATCGGCGGCGGTAACTCCGGCGTGGAAGCGGCGATCGACCTGGCGGGGATTGTTGAACACGTAACCCTGCTGGAGTTCGCGCCAGACATGAAGGCCGACCAGGTTCTGCAGGATAAAGTGCGCAGCCTGAAAAACGTCGACATCGTGCTGAACGCGCAGACCACGGAAGTGAAGGGCGACGGCAGCAAGGTCACTGGTCTGGAATACCGCGACCGCGTGAGCGGCGACGTGCACAGCGTGCAGCTTTCAGGGATCTTCGTGCAGATTGGTCTGCTGCCAAACACCACCTGGCTGGAAGGGGCGATTGAGCGCAACCGCATGGGCGAAATCATCATCGATGCCAAGTGTGAAACCAGCGTGAAAGGCGTGTTTGCGGCCGGCGACTGCACCACCGTGCCGTACAAACAGATTATTATCGCCACGGGCGAAGGGGCGAAGGCGTCTCTGAGCGCGTTTGACTACCTGATCCGCACCAAAACCGCATAAAAAAAGGAAAGTAAGGCTACACCTGCAATAGCGAGAGGCCACCGGAAGGTGGCCTCTTTTTTTTTATCTGACGACCATCACCGGTATATGGGTGTGGCGGATGACGCTGGAGGCGTTAGAGCCCAGCAGATGCGTGGTAATGGACGGGTTACGCGAACCGATAACCACCACGTCTGCCTTCAGTTCGGTCGCCAGTTCATTTACCGCATCGCGTACGCTGCCGAATCTGACGTGCGTTTTGATCCGTGAAGGGTCGATGCTGAAGTGGCTGACCATGGTTTGCAGGCGATTTTCCGCCTCGTGCTGCAAATGTTCCTCGAAGCGACGCACATCGGCGGCAAAGCGGTGCAGGCTCAGGCTGGCGGAGCCTGGCAGCACGTGTAGCAGATGGATGACACCGTCCTGCTGCGCCAGAAACTCCGCGTGGCGTACGGCCTTGTCGCTCAGCTCCATTTCAAAAAACATCAACCGGCATAATGATTCTCTGATACATACCCGTTTCTCCTTGTTTATAAACGCTGTACTCATTCAACCACAAAATAGTCATGGTTTCTGTAAGCGCTCCGTCAGTTTTCTTATCTGGCCAGGATAAATCTCAAAAGACCCGTATTCACAGGCAGACCTTCAGGGGTAGCTACCCTTATACACTTACCCGGAACCTTTCGGAGGTCGCATGAAAGCACTTACGTATCACGGTCCACACCATGTTCGCGTCGAGAATGTCCCCGACCCCATCATCGAACAGCCCGACGATATTATTCTGCGCGTCACGGCCACGGCTATCTGCGGCTCCGATTTGCATCTCTACCGCGGAAAGATCCCAAAGGTGCAGCACGGCGATATTTTTGGCCATGAGTTTATGGGGGAAATCGTCGAGTGCGGCGCAGAGGTGAAGAATTTGCAAAAGGGCGATCGCGTGGTGATCCCCTTTGTTATCGCCTGCGGGGACTGTTTCTTCTGTCGCCTCCAGCAGTATGCGGCCTGTGAGAATACCAACGCCGGGCAGGGTGCCGCACTGAACAAAAAGCAAATTCCCGCGCCTGCGGCGCTGTTTGGCTATAGCCACCTCTACGGCGGCGTGCCGGGCGGGCAGGCGGAATACGTTCGCGTGCCGAAGGGTAACGTCGGGCCGTTTAAAGTCCCGCAGCTTCTTTCTGATGATAAAGCGCTGTTCCTGTCCGACATTTTGCCCACAGCCTGGCAGGCGGCAAAAAATTGCGCAGATTGAAAAGGCTCAAGCTTAGCCGTTTTCGGCGCCGGGCCGGTGGGGCTACTGACCATCGCCTGTGCGCGGCTGCTGGGGGCTGAGCAGATCTTTGTTATCGATCACCATCCCTACCGGTTGCGATTTGCCGAGGCGCGCTATGGCGCTATCCCCATCAACTTCGATGATGACAACGACGCGGCGGAAAAAATCATCGAGCAGCCGCGGGCCAGCGCGGCGTTGACGCCGTGATTGATGCGGTCGGGTTTGAAGCGAAAGGCAGCACCACGGAAACGATCCTCAGCAATCTTAAAATCGAAGGCAGCAGCGGCAAAGCGTTGCGTCAGTGCATTGCTGCCGTGCGTCGCGGCGGGGTGGTCAGCGTACCCGGCGTATACGCAGGGTTTATCCATGGCTTCCTGTTTGGCGATGCCTTTGATAAGGGGCTGACGTTTAAGATGGGCCAGACGCACGTCCATGCCTGGCTGGGTGAACTGTTACCGCTGATCGAAAAAGGGCTGCTTACGCCGGAGGAGATCGTGACCCATTATCTCCCCCTTGCGGATGCGGAACGCGCCTATAAGATTTTCGAAAAACGGGAGGAGGAGTGCCGGAAGGTGATTCTGGTCCCGGGCGCAGAGACCCCCGAAGCCGCAGAGCAGACCGTTAAAGGGCTGGTGAATGCCTTCCCGGGCGGGGTTGCCTGAGAATGTTCGCTTACCAGTGGCGTTCAAGATAGAGCACGGCCGTGACGATAATCGCCACAAAAATCAGAAAGATAAGTGTGATAACGCCTATCTCACTCATGACCGTCCCCGCGGCACCAAAACAGGTTAAGCGTGGATTAAGGCCATTTTGCGCGGTATAGGAAAATTGGGTGAATTTGCGGAAAGAGGATGCGGCTGCATCCTCTGTGCAAAGCGGGTAGGCGCTTATTCAGAAGAGATTAACGCAGGTAATCGCCCGCGGCTTCTGGCTGGTAGAGCAGCTCCAGCACTTCCAGATGGGTTGACGCGCCACCCGGTAATTCCCAGTGGATCGTATCCCCCGTACGCAGCCCCAGCAGTGCGGCACCCACAGGGGCCAGAACAGAAAGCTGTGTGCTGCTGTCGGTCATCTGAGCCGGGTATACCAGCGTACGGGTCAACTCTTCACCGGTGGTCAGGTTGCGGAATTTCACCTGGCTGTTCATGGTGACCACGTCATGCGGCATCGTCTCAGGCGTGCACATCTGTGCCCGGTCGAGCTCCTCATTCAGGGCGTCGGCCACGGGGAGCGAGGCGAACTCCGCTTTTTCCAGCAGCCTGTCGATACGTTCTGCGTCGAGCTCATTGATGATAATGGTAGGTCTGGACATTTTTTACTCCATGTCGTTAATGCTGCGTCTAACGCAGAAACTGATCCAAAAGAAAACCCTCGCCGTCTGGCAGCGAGGGTTTAACTCTCCCGATGATACTGGCTGAGCGCGCAAGTTTGAAGTGATGAAAGTCACATTCATGGGCCATATGAATTTTCGCTGAAATTTATTCAGTCTTCATTCCTGACGGAATACGTTACGCTGAGTGTCCTGAACCCGGGCGTTGCCCACCAACGAGAGAGAATTTATGTACTTCTATCAACCGTCTCAGGGACACGGCCTTGCCGCATGACCCGCTGAACGCCATTATTGGTCCACGTCCGATAGGCTGGATCTCCTCTTGCGACAAGGCCGGTCAGCTGAACCTTTGCACCGTACAGTTTCTTCAGCTGCTTTTAACTACCGCCCGCCGATCATCGGCTTTTCCAGCAACGGCTGGAAGGACAGCGTGCGTAATATTATGGAAACCGGGGAGTTTGTCTGGAACCTGGCAACGCGCGATCTCGCGCATGCGATGAATCAAACCTCCGCGATGCTTCCCCACGATCGGGATGAATTTAGCTTTGCCGGGCTCACGCCAGCGGCCAGCCAGCTGGTTAACGCCCCCCGCGTTGCAGAAAGCCCGGTGAATTTTGAATGTCGACTGTCCCAGTGCATTCAGCTTACCGGAGCCGACGGTACGCCGGTGGACACGTGGCTGGTGCTGGGGGAAGTGGTCGGTATCCATATTGCCGAAACGCTGCTGGAAGAGGGGATATACCAGACGGCGAAAGCGCAGCCCATCCTGCGTGCGGGTGGGCCGACAGCGTACTATGGCATCAGCGATGAAAACCGGTTTGATATGGTGCGCCCAACGGTGGATCAGTAGCCGGCTTTATCAATTACAAATTGTTTACCGCAGTTACCCGGATGTGGCTGCGGGGCAAATGAGGTCGCAGAAAGCGGGTTGTTAATGGTGTCTGCCTTCAGCGAAATCTGCATCTCGGTCAGATAAGCCGGGTTGCCGCTGCAGGTCAGCTTGAACGCTCTGACGTTCTCCTTGCCCCAGCTTTTGGCTACGGCACTGTCAAAGTCGCTGCGATTGACGGGTTTTCCGTAGTTATTGGCAAGGAATTTACCGACCGCACTGTTTTTAACTTCCTGATTCATCCGCACCATCGTGCCGAAATAGGCATCCGGATCGAAACCAAAGCAGACGCCATGTTTGGCGTATTCGTAGCGTTCCAGGCAGGAATTACCGCCCGCACCCGGCATCACGTCGTTGAGCTTTGCGGCAGCAGAAAGCGACAGTCCGGTTTCGGCGGCATCGCATTTGCGGCTGGCCTTCACTTCCGGCATGTTCGGAATGGGGCGCGTGGCGCAGCCAAAACGCATCCAGCGACGTTCATCCACCCCGCGTGCGGCAATGGATTTCGGCAGGCCGGGCCATAACCCGTGAACGGTCAGAAAATCGGCTTTATTTTCGCGCTCTTTTTGCAGGCGACATTCGTCAGGTTCATTGCGGTTGCGCTCGACCATGCTCTGGCAAAACCCGGTTTGCCAGGACAGGGCCAGCACATAGCGATCGAAATCGCCATACTGGGTTGCCTTGAGCGGTTCTGCCTGTGTGGAGAAAACACAGAGGGCAAGCGCGATTGCCCCAGACGGGATAACGATATCCTTCCTGAACATATGATTTCCTGATCGAATGAGCGTGATTGATTTCTGGGGGTTATTAAAGCACAAAAAGCGCCCGCAGGCGCTTTCTGGATATCAGGAATTTAGCTTAGGCTGCGCCGGGCACCAGCACTTCCGTGGCGATAATCACGATAATCAGCCCAACCATAACGGGCACTGAGGTGCGTTTTACCACTTCAAATGGCGAGATTTTCGCCATCCCGGCAACGGCGACGACCACGCCCGATACCGGGGAAATGGTACGGCCCAGGTTTGACGCCTGCAGCATAGGAATGGAGAGATAGGCCGGGTTAATACCGGAGGAGTGGGCCAGTTTCGGGATCATCTCCACGAAAGCGTAGAAAGGCGCATTGCCGGAACCGGTGGTCATGGCCGCCAGCATGGTGAGTACCACCAGGACCAGCATCAGGATAATACTGGCCGAGCCGAACGAGGTGGCGATAGAGATCAGGCTCTGGATAAAGCCGATGGTGCTCAGACCCTGAGCAAAAAACGCCCGCTGCCACCAGCAGCATCACCACGCCAGCGAAGGCATCCGCCATACCGCGATAGGCGACTTCCAGACCAGAGAACACCTTTTGCGTGTTGAAACCGCGCACAAACTCCAGCACGGCAGCCAGCAGCATGCAGATAACCAGAATGGTGATGATGTGCAGCTGCGGGCCCCATTTGCCGTCAAAAATCAGCACTCCGATAATCGGCGTGAAGGGCAGAATGGCATAAAACGCGGGTGCGGTGGTGGTGATCTCACTCACGTCCATCATCTCGTGGCTGATGTTTTCTTTCTTATCCAGATAGCGCTGCCAGAAGAAATGCGCGATTCCCATTCCCACAATGGCGACAATAGAGATTGGCAGCGTGGTTTTAAAGGCGAAGTCGATCAGCGACATCTCCGCAGCCTTTGCCGCCAGCACAACGTCGCCGGAGGTTGGGGAGAGAATAATGGCTGCCGGAGACGCGCAAATGGCTGCTGCCGCGCCGCGGCTGATACCGACGTTCACCATGACCGGGAACAGCGTGGCCATGAGCAGTACGCCAAGTCCGGTTGCCGACGACACGGCCAGCGACATCAGGCAGGCGAGGAAATAGGCGGCGACCATCAGCAGATAGGGTGAGTTGATGTATTGCAGCGGTTTTGAGGCAAGCTTAACGACCATGTCGTTGGCACCGATATGGGTCATGTAGGCGGCAAAACCGCACAGCATCATGATCATCATACCCAGGTCGCCGCCGCGGCTCATGAGTAATATCTTAATGTATTCAACAATATCAGTGGCGGTGTAACCCGTACTGGTTGCACTGGCAGGTAATACCTGATGTCCCATTATGGCGCTGATAATCAGCAGCGTTAAACCGCCAACAAATAATACGCCCGTGGCCGAATAGCCTTTAATGATGTAGCGTGCGACACCGACAATGACGACGACCCCAATAAGGAGTTCGAATAACGTAAGCATGATTTCCCCTGTATCTCTGCTGCAATGGAGCACAAAAAATCAATAAAAATAAGAAGGATGAAAATGTGCCGAATAAATGGCCTGTTCTTGCTGATTAAAATCAATAAACAGACGACTAGAGAGCAGAACAACCGTGTTTTTGCCATGGCTCTTACATTTACGCCATGAGAGTCTTGACCGTCAGAAATAGCGCAATATGTCCTTACAATGATAACAGATTGTTAATATTTTGTGTAACTCAGCATGTTGCTGATATACAAGGCCAAACAGGTTAAAGGCTCACTCTGAATGGGCTTATTCAGACTTGCGGTCCAGTTTATTGAGAATATTCCCGGAAAAGGACGAATAATTAGGAATAACGCTGATGTCGTTAAGCCTTGATTCAACTACTTTATGGTAAACTTTGCCTCGAATACTAAGAATGGTAATTGCATTGTGATCGTACGTAATACATTTTTCTCAATTTTATTGTTTATTTTTGGGCAGTTAACGTTTTCTTCTGTTGCACAGGCAGAGGACAACGCGACGGATAAAGGGTGGTTCTCAACCTTTACGGGGCTTTGTTGAATAAATCGAACTTTTGCTGAGTTGAAGGATCAGATCACGCATCCTCCCGACAACACAGACCATTCCGTGGCAAAGCAAAAGTTCAGAATCACCAACTGGTCCACCTACAACAAAGC
>OIEO01000147.1_pt1 | contig 11919 bp, 12 predicted proteins | sample 1581851 | NCBI WGS metagenome assembly OIEO01 (sample SAMN03281010, study PRJEB24777) | human gut metagenome | isolation source: fecal sample PR157 from 1 month old male Malay infant, caesarean delivered... | reverse complement strand
GCGGCGTGGAGAACCAGCTCAAGCTGTTTACCCATCCCGAGCTGGGGGATTTTACGCTGCAGCAGATGTACTGGTATTCCGCGCCGCGAAACGGATCGCGGCTGCTGGTGTATCTGCCGGTGGATGAGGCGGGGGAGCGGGCGATGGCGTGGCTGGCGGCGCAGGAGAAATAATTTTTGCGAGGGGCTTTCAGGGAATAAGAGCCGTCTCTGCTAAGTGGAGAAGACTGGCGATAATGTGGGGGTTAACTTAAACCCATCACTGAATCGACATCATTTCGACGGGGGTGTTAAGTCGTCTATACTCACGCCATGAGAAACCACCATGTCGCCACTGATGATTGATATCGCAGATTTCAGCCAAAAATTAGGCCTTATCTCCCGAAACGTCGAACATACCGAAGCGTTTCTTGCGCGGGATACGGTGGATTTTCATCTGCCCGGATTTATGCTGCCTGTGGGATATCGCTTGTTAAAATCGCGCTACGGCGATGAATACCGTCTCGTGACCACCGAGGACGGAAAACCCTATACGGCGTATGCGGTCAAGCTGACGTTTCATAAAGAAATTACGTTCCCCCACGGTGCTGCGACACAGGTCATGGTGTGGCGTACGCCACGCGCTGTCCATCAGCGGGTTATAAGTGGTTTACCACAATCCTTCTTTCAATGGGTGCTAAGCGAATACGACATTGTTGTGTCTGACAGCGAACAAACCGGCGACGGACAGCGGTTTTGGTTACGCATGATAGACTGGGCGTTCAGCATGAATTATCGGATAAGCGTGGCTGACGGTACGGTAGGAGAAGAGTGGCACTTAACGCCGGTAAGCTCATATGCCGAGCTGGAAGAGCGCTGGATTGCGTTTGCCTGGGGACACGATCGTGATGTGCACCCACATCGCAGGTTAGTCATCAGTAAAGCGTAACGGGCCGCACAGAGCGGCCCGTTTTGTTTAGCACTCAGTCACAATCGTGCTCAGCGGCAGGCGAGATTTCGGCAGCGTGGCGTTGAAATCTTCCACGCTGTGATGCCCAACCGGCACCACCACCAGGCTGGTGAAGCCTTTCTCTTTCAGGCCAAACTCTTCGTCGAGGATCGCGGCGTCGAAACCTTCAATCGGTACCGCGTCCAGGCCCAGCGCAGCCACGCCCAGCAGGAAGTTACCGACGTTCAGGTAAACCTGCTTCGCCATCCACTGGTCGTCATCTTTCAGATCCACGCGGTGCATGTCGGCAAAGTAGGTACGGCCCTTATGGTTTGCCGCTTTCGCTTCCGGGGTATTAAAGCGACCATCGGCCTCTTCCTGATCGACAACGCGCTCCAGCCAGGCGTCGTCCATCGCGGTTTTCGCGCAGAACACCACCACGTGAGAAGCATCCAGCATTTTGCGTTCGTTGAACACATAGGTGCCCGCCGCGGATTTCGCCACGCGCGCTTTTCCTTCCTCGGTGCTGGCGACAATAAAGTGCCACGGCTGGGAGTTGGTGCTGGACGGGCTGTACTGCAGCAGGGTTTTGAATTTTTCCGCTTCTTCAGCGGTCAGATTTTTTGCTTGCGTCGAACGCCTTGGTGGAGTGGCGTTTCAGCGCAACAGAAATGATATCCATAACAACTCCTGATGATGAAATTCGCCCGCGTGCGGGCGCGAAAGGTGAGCAGATTACAGCGGGACGTGGCAAAAAGATAGGGCAATTCGAGCGCTTAATCTGTTCGTCTCAGACGAACAATCAGACCGGCCGGATCCACTTCTGGTCCTTTTTTCGGCAGTTTATCCACCACCAGATGCCAGGAATCATTGATGAGATCGGTAACCAGTTCCGGCGTCACGTCGTCCGTACCGTAAAGGGAAATCCAGTGCTTTTTGTTGAGGTGATAGCCCGGTTCAACGCCGCGATAAATCTGCTGATTTAACAGCGATTTTTCCGGGTCTGACTTCAGGCTAACGTGCGGCCGCCCGTGCGCGACGGCCACAATCATGAAAATTTTCCCGCCCACTTTAAACACGTCAAACTCCGGCCCAAACGGCCAGCAGTGTTCGGTGAACGGCAGTTCCAGCGCCACGCGTTTGCGTGTTCCTGCAACGTTTTACTGTCCATCGCTCTCTTCCTGGGCAAGTCCCGCGCCACATTACCTTCAAAGCCGAGCGCTTTAAACTCAACGGCGCGGGACGGATCGCGGGTGGCAAATTCCAATCGTGCTTTCGGCCAGCGATAAGAAAAGCGCATCGCCAAACGTTTTAAATTCATCAGACATAAACACCTGACGCACCGAGCGGCGGCAGAGCTCATGCAGCTCCGGGAACATCTCTTTCACCGCCTGTTCCGTTTCGGCGCTCAGCTTTTCACTGACGCCAATCTGGCGGATCGCCGCATGGGCAACGGGGTTACGAATACCCCAGTCTACATAGCTGTTCCAGATATTGCGGGTATGTTCTTTGGGCAGCGTAATGGTGCGATCGAGGTTCGCCAGCATGGTCTGGCAGAGATCCTGCTTCAGGTGCAGATAGAGGGCATTCAGCAGATCGTCTTTCGTAGCAAAGTAGCGGAACAGGGTGCCTTCGGCGACGCCCGCCTTACGGGCAATGAGCGCCGTTGAGGCGGCAATACCTGACTGTGCAAACGCCGTGGTTGCGGCGTCCAGTAAGGCCTGTTTTTTATCTTCACTCTTCGGACGTGCCACTAAATTTTTCCTCCTGTCAATTATAAAAACCCTGATTGAAACACGTGCTTTGACACGCTGCAACGCGGAATGTCAAAGATCGAAAACGTCTTGACGACTTTATCATCACATCTATAATGAGTGCTTACTCACTCATAATCAAGTTTACCCTGCGCACGCTATCGGATGGGGCGCGTTTTCGGGTCAGGATATGGAAAAAACCTCTCTTCATCTGCGTGGTGTTAATCATGATTATTGCTTCAGCCGCGAGTTTACCGTTTGTTCTGAATGCCGGATTCGGCCAACCGCCGCAGGGTGAACGGCTTACTGAAGTGGAGGCCTCTCCACAGTATCGCGAGGGGAAATTCCACAATACGCTGCCGACGCCGGGTTATAACGGTGACAAAAATATGCTGGTCGCGATGTGGGAGTTTCTGACCAAAAAAACCGAAAACGCTCGCCCGGCCCAGCCGTTGCCGCTGGTGAAAACCGATCTTGCGAGCCTGCCGCTGGAGCAGGACACCCTGGTGTGGCTCGGTCACTCCTCGTGGTATCTGCAGCTCGCGGGTAAACGGATCCTCATTGACCCGGTTCTTGGCAACTATGCCGCGCCGTTCTCGTTCCTCAATAAGGCTTTTGCCGGCGAGTATCCGTGGCGGGCTGAAATCATGCCGGCGATCGACCTGCTGATTATCTCGCACGATCACTACGATCATCTGGATTACGCCACCATCAGGGCGCTACTGCCGAAGGTGAAGCGGGTGGTGACGCCGCTGGGCGTCGGCTCCCATCTGCGTTACTGGGGGATGAAACCCGAGATTATCGACGAACGCGACTGGAACCAGTCGGTGCGCATCAGCGATGCGTTGACGGTGCACGTTCTGCCGGCGCGTCACTTCTCCGGCCGCGGCATCAAACGCGATCGCACCTTGTGGGGCAGCTTCATGTTCGTCACGCCAGAGCAGAAGGTTTACTACAGCGGGGATTCCGGTTACGGCCCGCACTTCAGGGCCATCGGTGAACAGTTTGGCGAAGTGGACGTCGCCATCATGGAAAACGGCCAGTACGACCAGGACTGGAAGTACATCCACATGCTGCCGGAGGAAACGGCGCAGGCCTCGGCGGATCTGAACGCGAAAGCCGTGGTGCCCGGGCATAACGGACGCTTCGTGCTGGCGAAACACGCCTGGAACGATCCGCTGATCCAGCTGGCAAAAGCCAGCCAGGATAAAAATTATCGGTTGCTGACGCCGGAACTGGGCGAGCCCGTCCGGGTAAGCGACACCGCGCAAACCTTTCGTGCGTGGTGGGAATAATGTTTAAGCGAGAAGCAGAGGGGGACAGCAGTATGACCATTTCCGCTCAAGTCATCGACACTATCGTCGAATGGATCGACGACAATCTGCACCAGCCATTACGAATAGAAGAGATTGCCCGCCACGCGGGTTACTCGAAGTGGCACCTGCAGCGGCTGTTTATGCAGTACAAAGGGGAGAGTCTGGGGCGCTATATCCGTGAACGCCAAGCTGCTGCTGGCGGCGCGCGATCTGCGTGAATCCGACGCCCGGGTGTACGACATCTGCCTGCGTTACGGTTGACTCGCAGCAGACGTTTACCCGCATCTTTACCCGCACGTTCAACCAGCCGCCTGGCGCGTACCGTAAAGAGAACCATAGCCAGACACATTAACCTGTCGCGTGTAGGCCGGGTAAGGCGTAGCCGCCACCCGGCCTTTTATGGGCTCACGCCGCCAGTGAAAACCAGCGTCGCCAGACGAAACGCAGCACAAAGAATTCAATCGCCCCGAGCAGTAAAAACCACACGCAGAACAGAATGGTATAGAGCTGGTTAAGATCGACCATGTGAAAGGTCTGAACCAGCTTCTGCGCCAGTACCAGCCCAAGCGAAGGCGCAGGGAGCAGCAGGCATGAAAGCAGTGCCAGCAATAAAATGCCGCCTGCCGTGAGCAACGATTCTAGCGGGTGTTTCATCGTAATGTTAATCGTCAGTTAAAAATGTCATTGTCCGGCATCCCGGAACGTAAAGCAATATAAACCCGGCGCACGTTTACGGATAAAACGAATGCGCTATTCTGTGAATAATTAACAGAAAAATGATAAATATCCCAGACGCGATTAATAATTATCGCGTAGTGTAAATAAACGTCCGTCTCAGGAAAATAATTTTACAAATGTATAGGTGCTATAACCAATTAAACGTGGCAATAACAATGGCCGCGATAACGTATAACACCAGTCTGCGCCCGCGATAAATACCCCACATGGTTCCCCCTCGTTTAGTTTTGGTTTAGAAATATTTTGTAAAAATCAGATCGTCGAAATAGTTTTAATCAGTTTTGAATAACCGAGAAGTCATTATATTGCGGTAGATCAATTTTACCCGCAAGACTTTAAAATGAATTTATTTAAGCCCGAAAGGAATTCAGGCTTCTGTTCACCGGAAATTGAAGGAAAAAGTACGATGACTGAAAAAAAATGTGATTCCGAACGTGCCGCCTTCCGGCGGGCTGGCATACCAGCAGACCGTAGAGCAGGTGCTTGCACACGCGCAGAGCCAGGCCAGCGGTCTGGACCGTGCAGAGGCGCAGGCGCGTCTGCAAAAAAGCAGGGTCGAACGCGCTGCCGGAGAAAAAAGGGAAATCCGCCTGGCTGCGTTTCCTGGCCCATTTTAATGATGTCCTGATTTATGTCCTGCTGGCCGCCGCCGTATTAACGGCAGTAATGGGCCACTGGGTCGATACGCTGGTTATTTTGGGCGTGGCGGTAATCAATGCCTTAATTGGTCATATTCAGGAAAGCAACGCGGAAAAATCCCTGAAGAGTATTCGTAATATGCTCGCCAGCGAGGCGCGCGTTATTCGTAACGGCAACCATGAAACAATTCCCACAACTGAAATAGTCCCGGGCGATATTATTGTATTGCGTGCGGGAGATCGTATTCCGGCGGATATGCGTTTAATTGAAGCTGCATAATTTACTGCGTGGAAGAGGCGATTCTGACCGTGAATCCACCGTGGTGGATAAACACGTTAATCCGCTGAGCGGCGAATTACCGCTGGGCGATCGCACCAATATGGTCTTCTCCGGAACAACCGTCAGCGCGGGCGGCGGCGTCGGCGTGGTCACCGCCACCGGTCAGGATACGGAACTCGGCCACATCAACCAGATGATGGCGGGGATCGAGAAGCACCGTACGCCGCTGCTGGTGCAGATGGACAAGCTGGGTAAGGCGATCTTGCGATTATTCTGGCGATGATGGCCGCGCTGTTTGTTTTCAGCCTGGCGTTCCGCGAGATCCCGATGGGCGAGCTGCTGCTCTCCCTGATCAGCCTGGCGGTCGCCTCCGTACCGGAAGGTCTGCCGGCGATTATCTCCATCATCCTCTCCCTGGGCGTGCAGGCAATGGCGCGCAAGCGGGCCATCATCCGCAAGCTGCCGACGGTTGAAACGCTTGGCGCGATGACCGTGGTCTGCTCGGATAAAACCGGCACCCTGACCATGAACGAGATGACGGTCAAAGCCATCATCACCGCCGACGCCTGCTACCGCGTGGACGGCAACAGCTACGAGCCGGTGGGCAACCTCTATCTGGAAGGCAGCGACGAGCCGGTCCACATCCAGCCGGGCACCGTGCTGGAGCAGTACCTGCGCACCATCGACCTGTGTAACGACAGTCAGCTGATTCAGGACGAGCGCGGGCTGTGGGGCATTACCGGTGGGCCGACCGAGGGCGCGCTGAAGGTGCTGGCGGCGAAGGCCAACCTTGAGCCGGTCACGACCACGCTGGTTAACAAAATCCCGTTCGACTCGCAGTACAAGTACATGAGCACCCACTACCAGATTGGCGGTGAAGAGCAGATCCTGATCACCGGGGCGCCGGACGTCATTTTCGCCTTGTGCGCCGAGCAGCAGACCCGTCACGGTGCGGAAGCCTTCAACCGCGCGTACTGGGAAAGTGAGATGGAGCGCTATGCGCGTCAGGGGCTGCGGATGGTCGCCGCGGCGTTCAAGCCGGCGAACGGCGAGCAGGAACTGACGCACGATGACCTGAGCCACGGCCTGATCTTCCTCGGCATCGCCGGGATGATGGATCCGCCGCGCCCGGAAGCGATTGACGCGATTAACGCCTGCCAGCAGGCGGGGATCCGCGTGAAGATGATCACCGGCGATCACCCGCAGACGGCAATGAGCATCGGGCAGATGCTGGGGATCAGCAACAGCGAGCAGGCGGTCACCGGCTATGAGCTGGAGAAGATGGACGATGCCGCCCTGGCGGACGCGGCAGTGAAGTATGACATCTTCGCCCGTACCAGCCCTGAGCATAAGCTGCGCCTGGTGAAAGCGCTGCAGGACAAAGGCGAAATTGTCGGCATGACCGGTGACGGCGTGAACGATGCCCCGGCGCTGCGTCAGGCGGACGTGGGTATTGCGATGGGCATTAAGGGCACGGAAGTGACCAAAGAGGCGGCGGACATGGTCCTGACGGACGATAACTTCGCCACCATCGCCAGCGCGGTGAAAGAGGGGCGTCGCGTTTACGACAACCTGAAGAAGACCATCCTGTTCATCATGCCGACCAACCTGGCGCAGGGGCTGCTGATTGTGATTGCGCTGCTGGCGGGGAACATCATTCCGCTGACGCCGGTGCTGATTTTGTGGATGAACATGGCGACCTCGGCCACGCTCTCCTTCGGCCTGGCCTTTGAAGCCGCCGAGCGCAACATCATGCGCCGTCCGCCGCGTCAGACCGGGCAGCACGTGATGGACGCCTACGCCGTCTGGCGCGTGGCCTTCGTCGGCACCATGATTGCCATCGCCGCCTTTGCGCTGGAAGCCTGGCTGGCGCCGCGCGGCCACAGCGCCGAGTTCATCCGCACCGTGCTGCTGCAGATGCTGGTCTGCGCCCAGTGGGTATACATGATTAACTGCCGCAACACCGAAGGGTTCTCCCTCAACCGTGGCCTGCTGGCGAACAAAGGGATCTGGCTGGTGACGGGCGTGCTGTTCCTGCTCCAGGCGGCGATTATCTACCTGCCGTTTATGCAGATGCTGTTCGGTACCGAAGCGCTGCCGCTGCGCTACTGGTTTGTGACCCTGGCCGTTGCAGGCGTGATGTTCTTCGTCGTCGAAATCGAGAAGCGACTGACCCGCAGGTTCCGTAAGGCTGCATAACGAAAACCTTACCCCTCACCCTAACCCTCTCCCCACAGGGGAGAGGGCCGGGGTGGGGGGAGAAACAACGCTGAGGTACTCCCATGAAATTCCCGGTCCTGTTAGCACTTCTTGTCAGTACCCTGCAACCCGCATTCGCCGCCATTCCCGTTCGCGTCGCCACCGTGGAGCAAACCGCCCACGCCGCCGAGCGCCAGATCCCGGGCCGCATCGAAGCCATTCACACCGTTGAGCTACGCGCACGCACGGAGGGCGCGATCGCCAAAATCCACTTCCGCGACGGGCAGTACGTGAAAAAAGGCGACGTGCTGTTTGAGCTGGACGACGCCGAGCCGCGCGCCGCCCTGCGCCTGGCGCAGGCCGAAGTGAAAAGCGCCGAAGCCACGCTGCGCCAGGCGCAGCAGCAGCTTTCCCGCTTTGAAAGCCTCGGCAGCAGCAACGCCATCAGCCGTCACGACGTGGACAACGCCCGCATGCAGCGCGACGTCGCCAGCGCCGCTCTCGATCAGGCGAAGGCCCGGCTCGACGCCCGCCGCGTCACCCTGAGCTACACCCGCATCACCTCGCCGATTGACGGCCGCGTGGGGCACAGCAGCTTCCACGTGGGTAGCCTGGTCAACCCGGCGAGCGGCGTTTTGGTGGAGGTGGTGCAGCTTGACCCGATCCGCATCGCCTTTGCGCTGGAAGAGGGGGTGTTTGCCGCCAAAGCCGGACAGCATGCGGATATCAACGCCATGAAGCGTGCCTGGCAGGCGCTGATCGACAGCAACGGCCAGCGCATCAGCGGCGAGCTGACGTCAGTGGATAACCGCGTTGACCCGCGTACCGCCAGCGTGATGCTGCGCGCCGAGTTTGCCAATCCGCGCCATCAGCTGCTGCCCGGCGGCAATGTGAACGTGTTTTTGCGCCCGGCAAGTGAACAGCCGGTGCTGACCCTGCCCGCCGCCGCGGTCCAGCAGAACGGCGACGGCTACTTGCCTGGGTCGTTAATGCCGACGGCAACGCCGAAATGCGCCCGCTGAACGTGGCTGGTCAGATTAGCCAGCAGTTCCAGATCACCTCTGGCGTGAAGCCCGGTGAGCGAGCGATTACTGACGGCGCGCAGCGCGTGCAGCCCGGCGCTGCTGTCCAGATACTGAATTAAGGAGCCATCATGCTGACGTTTTTCATCAAACGCCCGCGCTTCGCGATGGTGATTGCGCTGGTCATCACCCTGCTGGGGGCCATTGCGCTGAGGATTATTCCGGTGGAGCAGTACCCGCAGATCGCGCCGCCGGTGGTGAACGTCTCTGCCAGCTGGCCCGGTGCCAGCTCCGCTGACGTGGCGGAGGCCATCGCCACGCCGCTGGAGACGCAGCTGAACGGCGTGGACCATATGCTCTACATGGAGTCCACCAGTTCGGACGAAGGCACTTACAGCCTGAACATTACCTTTGCGGCGGGCACCGATCCGGATCTCGCGGCCATCGACGTGCAAAACCGCGTGGCGCAGGCCGTGGCGCAGCTGCCCACCGAGGCGCAGCAAAACGGCGTGCAGGTGCGCAAGCGCGCCACCAACCTGATGATGGGGGTAAGTCTTTGACTCACCGAATAACACCCACACGCCGCTGTTCGTCAGCAACTACGCCAGCACCCAGGTGCGCGAGGCGCTGTCGCGTCTGCCGGGCGTCGGGCAGGTGCAGATGTTCGGCGCGCGCGACTACAGCATGCGCATCTGGCTGCGCCCGGACCGCATGAACGCCCTGAACGTCACCACCGATGACGTGGCGCAGGCGCTGCGCGAGCAGAACGTACAGGGGGCGGCCGGCCAGGTGGGCACCCCGCCGGTGTTTAACGGCCAGCAGCAGACCCTGACCATCAACGGGCTGGGGCGCTTAAGCCAGGCCGACGAGTTTGCCGACATCATTATTCGCGCCGGGGAGATGGGCCAGCTGGTGCGCCTGAAGGACGTCGCCACCATCGAGCTCGGCTCGCGCAGCTACAGCTCCGGCGCGCAGCTGAACGGGCACGACTCCGCCTATTTGGGTATCTACCCGACGCCGTCCGCCAACGCCCTGCGCGTGGCCGACGCGGTGCGCGGGGAGCTGGAGCGCCTCTCGACGCGCTTCCCGGACGACCTGGTCTATGAGGTGAAATTCGACACCACCACCTTCGTTGCCGCCACCATTAAAGAGATCTGCGTCTCGCTGGCGCTCACGATGCTGGCGGTGGTTATCGTCGTTTCCCTGTTCCTGCAAAGCTGGCGCGCGACGCTGATTGTCGCGCTTGCCATTCCGGTGTCGCTGGTGGGCACCTTTGCGGTGCTCTACGCGCTCGGCTACTCCGCCAATACGCTGAGCCTGTTCGCCATCATTCTGGCGCTGACCATGGTGGTAGATGACGCCATCGTGGTGGTGGAAAGCGTCGAAACGCTGATGGCGGAAGGGCAGAGCCGCACGGCGGCGACCGCGCTGGCGCTGCGCCAGATTGCCGGGCCGGTGATTGCCACCACGCTGGTGCTGCTGGCGGTGTTTGTGCCGGTGGCGCTGCTGCCGGGGATTGTCGGCGAGCTGTACCGCCAGTTCGCGGTGACCCTCTCGACGGCCGTGACGCTCTCAAGCCTGGTGGCGCTGACCCTGACGCCCGCGCTGTGCGCGATGCTGCTGCGCCCGCGTCCGGCACAGCCCGCCGCCGTTTTCCGTGGGTTCAACCGCGGGCTGGACGCCACGCGCACGCTTTACACCCGGATCGTGAGCGTGTTCAACCTCCGTCCGTGGCTGGCGCTGCTGGCCACCGCAGGCGCGGCGGCGGTGGTGGTATTCAGCTTCATGTCGATGCCAAAGGGCTTCCTGCCCCAGGAGGATCAGGGCTACTTCTTCGCCAGCGTCCAACTGCCGGAGGCAGCCTCGCTGGAGCGCACCGAAGCGGTGATGACCACCGCGCGGGAGCTGATCGCCCAAAATCCGGCGGTGGAAGACGTGATTCAGGTCTCCGGGTTTAACATCCTCAACGGCACCAGCGCCTCCAACGGCGGGTTTATCTCCATCATGCTCAAAGACTGGAGCGCGCGTCCGCCGCTGGACGAGGTGATGGGTACCCTGCAGCGCCAGCTGCTGGCCCTGCCGGAGGCGACCATCATGACCTTCGCGCCGCCGACGCTGCCGGGGCTGGGCAACGCCTCGGGCTTCGACCTGCGTATCCAGTCTCAGGCGGGGCAGAGCCCGGCGGAGCTGGAGCGCGTCACCCGCGAGGTGCTGATGAAAGCCAACCAGCACCCGCAGCTGAGCCGCGTGTTCACCACCTGGAGCAGCAACGTGCCGCAGCTGACGCTGACCGTTGACCGCGAGCGCGCCGCCCGCCTCGACGTGCCGGTATCGCGCATCTTCAGCAGCCTGCAAACCGCCTTTGGCGGCACCCGCGCCGGGGATTTCAGCATCAACAACCGCGTCTACCACGTGGTAATGCAGAACGAGATGCCGTGGCGCGAGCGCGCCGAGCAGATCGGCGAGCTGTTCGTGCGCAGCAACAGCGGCGAGCGGGTGCGCCTGAGCAACCTCGTCACCATCACGCCGACCGTCGGCGCGCCGTTCCTGCAGCAGTACAACCAGTTCCCGTCCGTGTCGGTGAGTGGCTCGGCAGCCGCTGGGGTGAGCAGCAGCACCGCCATGGCGGCGATGGGCGAGATTCTGGCGCAGAGCCTGCCGGCCGGCTACGACTACGCCTGGAGCGGCATGTCGTACCAGGAACAGCAGACCGGCAATCAGGCGATCTGGATCGTGCTGGCGGCGGTGGTGATGGCGTGGCTGTTCCTCGTCGCCCAGTATGAGAGCTGGACGCTCCCGGCAAGCGTGATGCTCTCGGTGCTGTTCGCGCTCGGTGGGGCGCTGGTCTGGCTGTGGCTGGTGGGCTACGCCAACGACGTGTACGTGCAGATTGGTCTGGTATTGCTGATCGCGTTAGCGGCCAAGAACGCGATTCTTATCGTCGAGTTCGCCCGCGCGCGGCGTATGGACGGAATGGCGATTGTCGATGCCGCGCGGGTAAGGGGCCTCGCGCCGCTTCCGGGCGGTGATGATGACCGCCGTGTC
>OIEO01000145.1_pt1 | contig 12088 bp, 17 predicted proteins | sample 1581851 | NCBI WGS metagenome assembly OIEO01 (sample SAMN03281010, study PRJEB24777) | human gut metagenome | isolation source: fecal sample PR157 from 1 month old male Malay infant, caesarean delivered... | reverse complement strand
ACCCAGTATTGCCGCCACCAGCAGCGAGTGCATATCGCTCATCTATAAACCCCTAAAAAATATAAAAAAAACGGTCGCCCCAACGGCTACCGTGAAAGATACAGCTTTAAGACCGGTATAACCTAAAATGGTTTAGCTATTATGACGTTAAATCTTCCCTTTCAGATTTGTGCCACGCTCGATAATGACGCCCACGTTGGCCGCGCGCGCCACCGCGCCCGGTTTGCTCAGCTTGATGCGCACCCACGGTGAGTTGAATTTTTTCAGCAGCAATTCTGCGACCTCTTCCGCCACCCGTTCGACCAGCGCAAAACGTTGCCCTTCCACGTGGCCGATGACCGTTTCACTGATGTCGGCGTAGCTGAGACAGTCGTTCACGTCATCGCTTTTTGCCGACTTGCGGTTATCCCAGCCCATTTCGATATCGAACACCAGCTTCTGCTCGATGGTCTGTTCCCAGTCGTAAACACCAATAGTGGTGATTACCGAAAGTTGCTCTATAAATACAATATCCATCACGACCTGCCTGCTTTTTGGCTAAACCGGATACCACTTCCGGCGAATTATGCGTATTATCCACAGATGCTGAGAATACAGATACATTTTCAAAACGGAACAGCGTTATGAGTGCAATCGCGCCTGGAATGATCCTCCTCGCCTATCTTTGCGGCTCAATCTCCAGCGCCATTCTGGTCTGCCGCATCGCCGGGTTACCTGACCCGCGTGAAAGTGGTTCCGGGAATCCGGGAGCGACCAACGTACTACGAATTGGCGGCAAGGGAGCAGCCGTAGCAGTTTTGATTTTTGATGTTCTGAAAGGGATGCTACCCGCCTGGGGCGCGTATGCGCTGGGCGTCACGCCGTTCTGGCTGGGCCTCATTGCCATTGCTGCCTGTGTCGGCCACATCTGGCCCGTATTCTTCGGTTTTAAAGGCGGCAAAGGCGTGGCAACCGCCTTTGGTGCCATTGCGCCTATCGGCTGGGATTTAACCGGCGTGATGGCTGGCACCTGGCTGCTCACCATTCTGCTTAGCGGCTATTCGTCGCTGGGCGCGATCGTCAGCGCGCTGATTGCCCCGTTCTACGTCTGGTGGTTCAAACCTCAGTTCACCTTCCCGGTATCGATGCTCTCCTGCCTTATCCTGCTGCGTCATCACGACAATATTCAGCGCCTGTGGCGTCGTCAGGAGACCAAAATCTGGACGAAGCTCAAGAGGAAGAAAAAAGATGCCCCGTAAGGTTAGTTATGCCTTATAGCCAAATGTGATTTTGGTCACCTTCTGCCTGTGGTAACTGTTAGGGACACAACACAACCACATAAGAAGAAAATGGCAGAAATCACAGAAACAACTCCCCTTTCAACGGCAGGAAAACGTTCCGATGGCGACATCCAGTGGGTGCGCAGCGCATCGGATGTTTCACGCCTCGTTAATGATGGTTCTCAGGGCCGGGCCAATGCTCGCATCGTGATCGGTATCGCGCTGGGCGGGATTTTCCTCGATGCCTACGATCTGGGCGCGCTGGCCTTCGGCATAAAAGATATCACCCGCGAATTTAACCTGACGCCCGCCGGTACCGGCATGGTGGCGTCCGCCATTACGTTTGGCGCGATTGTCGGGGCGCTGCTCGGGGGTTACCTCACGGATAAAATCGGGCGCTATCGCGTCTTTATGGCCGACATGCTCTTCTTCGTGGTGGCCGCCATCGCCTGTGCGCTGGCCCCGAACGAATATGTGCTGGCGGGTGCCCGCTTTGTCATGGGGCTTGGCGTCGGGATCGACCTTCCCGTGGCGATGGCATTTTTAAGCGAGTTCGCCAGGCTAAAAGGCCCCGGCAATAAGGCCTCCAGCGTCGCCATGTGGTGCCCCACCTGGTATGCCGCCATCAGTATCTCCTACCTGCTGGTGCTGTTCTTCTACGCCGTGCTGCCGGAAAGCCACAGCGACTGGCTGTGGCGCCTGATCCTTGGCTTCGGCGCGGTACCCGCGCTGGTGATTATCGCCATCCGCAGCCGCTACATGAGCGAATCGCCGGTCTGGGCGGCAAATCAGGGCAACCTGAAGGAGGCGGCGTCTATTTTGCGTCAGTCGTATAACATCAATGCCCACGTGCCGCAGGATGCGCTCAGCCAGCCAGCTCCCGTCGTGAATAAAGCGAAATGGTCCAACTATCTGAACCTGTTCCGCGGCGTCTACTTACGCCGCACGACGCTCGCCACGCTGCTGTCCGTCGTCTCTTCGTTCGCCTATAACGCGGTGGCGTTTGGTCTGCCGGTGATCATCTCCAGCTTCTTTGTCCAGTCGATGCTGACCACCATCCTGATTTCTCTGGTGCTTAACCTGCTGTTTGCCTTCGTCGGCGGACTGCTGGCGGTACGCTACGTGCCGCGCTTCGGCGCATGGCGGATGTCGCTGGCGGGTTACGCCTGCCAGCTGGTCGCGCTGCTGGGCCTGGGGCTGATTGGTCGCCCGGAAGGCGCCACCGAAGGCGTGCTTGCCGTGGCGATGCTGGCGCTCTTCCTGTTCGGCCAGGGCTTCGGCCCGGGCGCGCATACCATGACGTTTGCCTCACTGAGCTACCCGACCTCGCTGCGCGGCGTCGGCGTTGGCCTTAACCAGACGCTGATGCGCAGCAGCTCGACGCTGTCGCTGTTCCTGTTCCCGCTGCTGGTCGCCTCGCTGGATACTGCCGTGTTCTGGGTGATTGCGCTGGCGCCGTTTATCGGCCTGGCCTCGCTGCTGGCGATCCGCTGGGAGCCGTCGGGGTATGATGTGGATGCGGAGGATTACCGCTAATCATAAATAACGTCATCGCCTTTCTTGCCGGGTGGCGCTGCGCTTACCCGGCCTACATTACAAACCATCCATAAGCGACTCATATGACAGCCTTCAATTCTGCCAGGGCATACTGAAACGACCCCGATGATGAGCAGATGGATGCAGCATGTTAGCAGCTCAGGTCACTGATAATTCGTACAAAGGCTGGCAGGCGTCGCTTGCCCTGCAGTTTTGTCACACCCCTGAGAAAACCCTCCTGCACTCCGCTCATCACGTCGGGCCGCTTATCGTTCAGCGTCCATTTTATCCCGAAGGCGAAACCTGCCACCTTTATCTGCTGCACCCGCCGGGCGGGGTTGTGGGCGGCGATACGCTGGACATTTCCGTTCGGCTGGACGCCAAAAGCCACACGCTTATCACCATGCCCGGCGCCAGCAAGTTCTATCGCAGCAGCGGCCCGCAGGCGCGTCTGAGCCAGCACTTTTACCTTGATGAAGACGCCACGCTGGAGTGGCTGCCGCAGGACACCATTATCTTCCCCGGGGCGAATGCCGCGCTGCGTTCCGTCTTTCACCTTAAGGCCTCCAGCACGCTGCTGGCGTGGGACTGTACTGCCTGGGACGCCCGGTAATCGGCGAGACCTTCAGCCACGGCACGCTGGAGAGCCACCTTGAAGTCTGGGTTGAGGACGAGCCGCGTCTGATTGAGCGTCAGCACCTCAGCAACGGCGATCTTACGCCCGTCGCCGGGCATCCGTGGATCGGTACGCTGCTGTTCTACCCGGCCAGAGAAGAACATCTCGACGCGGCGCGTGCGCTGCTCGCACCGCTGGAAACTTTTGCGGGCGCTACGCTCGTGGACGACCTCATGTCGGTGCGTTTTCTCTCCCACGACAACCTGATTTGCCAGCGGGCGATGCGCGACATCTGGCAGTCGCTTCGCCCGCTCCTCACCACAAAAACCGCCTGTTCGCCGCGTATCTGGCAGACATAAGAGAAACGTTATGGAACTGACCCCCAGAGAAAAAGACAAGCTGTTGCTGTTCACCGCCGCGCTGGTTGCCGAACGCCGCCTTGCGCGCGGGGTAAAGCTCAATTATCCGGAATCGGTCGCGCTGATCAGCGCCTTCATCATGGAAGGCGCACGCGATGGCGAAACCGTCGCCTCGCTGATGGAGGCGGGCCGCCACGTCCTGACGCGCGACCAGGTGATGGAGGGCGTGCCGGAGATGATCCCGGACATTCAGGTGGAAGCCACCTTCCCGGACGGATCCAAGCTCGTCACCGTCCACAACCCGATCGTCTAAGGAGCGCGTGATGATCCCAGGCGAATACCAGATCCAGCCCGGCACGATTGCGATCAACGTCGGGCGCGAAACCCAAACCGTGATTGTCGAAAATCACGGCGACAGGCCGATCCAGGTCGGATCGCACTATCACTTTTACGAAGTCAACCCGGCGCTGAAGTTTGACCGTGAGGCGACCCGAGGCTACCGGTTAAACATCCCGGCAGGCACCGCCGTGCGCTTCGAGCCCGGCCAGAAGCGCGAAGTGACGCTGGTTCAGGTCTCGGGTGCGCAGCGCATTGTCGGCTTTCGCGGCGAGGTAATGGGCGAGGTGAAACATGGCTGAGATTTCGCGCCAGGCTTACGCCGATATGTTCGGCCCCACCACCGGGGATAAAGTGCGGCTGGCCGACAGCGAGCTGTGGATTGAAGTGGAAGACGATCTCACGATCTACGGCGAAGAGGTCAAGTTCGGCGGCGGGAAGGTGATCCGCGACGGCATGGGTCAGGGGCAGATGACCGCAGACGACTGCGTGGATCTGGTGCTGACCAACGCGCTGATCGTCGATCACTGGGGGATCGTGAAAGCCGATATCGGCGTCAAGAACGGGCGGATCTTTGCCGTCGGCAAAGCCGGCAACCCGGACATTCAGCCCGGCGTGACGATCCCAATTGGTGCCGCAACCGAAGTCATCGCCGCCGAAGGGAAGATCGTCACCGCAGGTGGGATCGACACCCACATCCACTGGATCTGCCCGCAGCAGGCGGAAGAGGCGCTGGTCTCCGGCGTCACCACCATGATCGGCGGCGGCACCGTCCGGCGGCGGGCACCAACGCCACCACCTGCACGCCGGGGCCGTGGTATATAGCCCGCATGCTGCAGGCTGCCGATACGCTGCCGGTGAATATTGGCCTGCTCGGCAAGGGGAACGGCTCCAACCCGGCGGCCCTGCGCGAGCAGATTGCCGCGGGCGCCATCGGGCTGAAGATCCACGAAGACTGGGGCGCGACGCCTGCGGCGATCAACTGCTCGCTGGAGGTGGCCGAAGAGATGGACATTCAGGTGGCGCTGCACAGCGACACGCTGAACGAGTCCGGGTTTGTCGAAGATACGCTGGCCGCCATTGGCCGGGCGCACCATCCGACACCTTCCACACCGAAGGGGCGGGCGGTGGCCACGCGCCGGATATCATCACCGCCTGCGCGCACCCGAATATTCTGCCCTCCTCCACCAACCCGACGCTGCCCTACACGGTCAATACCATCGACGAGCATCTCGACATGCTGATGGTTTGTCATCACCTCGACCCGGATATTGCCGAGGACGTGGCGTTTGCCGAATCCCCGCATTCGTCGTGAAACCATCGCCGCGGAAGACGTGCTGCACGACATCGGCGCGTTTTCGCTCACGTCGTCAGACTCGCAGGCCATGGGCCGCGTTGGGGAAGTGATTATCCGCACCTGGCAGGTCGCGCACCGCATGAAGGTTCAGCGCGGCGCGCTGCCGGAAGAGACCGGCGATAACGACAACTTCCGCGTGAAGCGCTATGTCGCCAAGTACACCATTAACCCGGCGCTGACCCACGGTATCGCCCATGAAGTGGGCTCGATTGAGGCGGGCAAGCTGGCAGATCTGGTGGTCTGGTCTCCGGCGTTCTTCGGCGTCAAGCCCGCCACCATCGTCAAGGGCGGGATGATCGCCTGCGCGCCGATGGGCGACATCAACGCCTCGATCCCCACGCCACAGCCGGTGCATTACCGTCCGATGTTTGGATCGCTGGGCGCCGCGCGCCACGCTACGCGGCTGACGTTTGTCTCGCAGGCCGCCAGTGCGAACGGCATCCCGCAGCAGCTCAACCTGCAGAGCGCCACGGCGGTGGTGAAAGGCTGCCGGACGGTGAAAAAGGCCGACATGATCCATAACGCTCTGCAACCGAACATCACCAGTTGATTCGCAAACCTACGAGGTGCGCGTCGACGGCGAACTGATAACCAGCGAACCGGCTGACGTTCTGCCGATGGCGCAACGCTATTTCCTGTTTTGAGGAGTGATGATGATTTATCTGACCCAACGCCTGGACCACGCACACCCGACTACCGCCAGCGTCACGCTGCCGATTGACGTACGGGTGAAAAGCCGCGCCCGCGTAGCGCTGAACGACGGGCGCGAAGCCGGGCTGATGCTGCCGCGCGGCCTGCTGCTGCGCGGGGGCGACCTGCTGACCACCGACGACGGCAGCGAAGTGATCGAAGTGATCGCCGCGGCTGAGTCCGTCTCCGTGGTGCGCTGCGCCGATCCTTTCCTGCTCGCCCGCGCCTGTTACCACCTGGGCAACCGCCACGTGCCGCTACAGGTGATGCCCGGCGAGCTGCGCTATCACCACGATCACGTTCTCGACGACATGCTGCGCCAGTTTGGGCTGGAGGTGACCTACGCCAGCCTGCCGTTTGAACCAGAAGCGGGCGCGTATGCCAGCGATGCCCATAGCCATTCTCACGCCCATTCACATTAAGGATCCATCATGCGCAAGTTACTCCCCTGTTACTGCTGGCTATTTCCGTTCCCGCGCTCGCGCATCCCGGCCACGGTGCCGACAGCTTTCAGGCTGGTTTTTTCCATCCGCTGACCGGGCTCGATCATCTCCTGATGCTCACCGGTGCAGGCGTGCTCTCGGCACTGAGCGGCCGCAAGCTCCTGCTGCCGTTTGCCACCCTCGGGATGATGCTTGTCGGCGCCATCGCTGGCAGCCTGCTCGGCGGCTTTAGCGGCATGGAGATGCTGATTATCGCCTCGCTGGCGGTCAGCGGCGTGATGATGTTTAAGACTGAAAACCGTCTGCTGCTCGCGGTGCCTGCCCTGGCGATGTTCCACGGCTGGGCGCACGGCGTGGAGATGTCCGGCCATAGCTTCTGGCTGTTCACCAGCGGGTTTATGTTCGCCAGCGCAACGGTGCTGTGCGCCAGCTTTGCCGCTGGGCTGCTGCTGCGCCGTCACGACGGTCTGCGTAAAACCTTCGGCGGCGGGCTGATCGTCTCCGCCCTGCTGGCGCTGATGAGCTGATGGAGCACGCCCGCCAGTGGCTGCGCCTGATGCAGCTCTCCAGCAGCAGCCTGCCGGTCGGGTCGTTTACCTGGTCGCAGGGGCTGGAGTGGGCCGTGGAGGCGGGCTGGGTCGCGAACGTCGACGCCTTTAAACGCTGGCAGATCCAGCAGATGGAGCAGAGTTTTTTCTGCGTCGATCTGCCGCTGTTTCAACCGTCTCTGCCAGGCCTGCAATCGGAACGACCTGGCGACGGCCAGACGCTGGACGGCATACCATGCTCGCCTGTCGGGAAACGCGCGAACTGCGCGAAGAAGAACGCAACCGCGGAGCGGCCTTTACGCGTCTCATCAAAAAGCTGGGAGCCGGACTGCCCGGCAGAATGGCTGGCGCTGTGCAGGCAAAGCCAGCTTTGCGGCATGGCGTGGCTCGGCGTGCGATGGGGCATTGACGTGCGCGAGCTGGCGCTGAGCCTCGGCTACAGCTGGATTGAGAGCGCGGTCATGGCAGGCGTCAAGCTGGTGCCGTTTGGGCAGCAGGCGGCGCAGCAGCTGATTATCGAGCTGAGCGACCATTTTGCCGCCGGGCTTGAACAGGCCTTTTTACGTCGCGACGACGCGCTGGGAGCAGCTACGCCGCTGTCCGCCATCGCCTCCGCGCGCCACGAAACCCAATATTCACGACTATTCCGTTCCTGAGGAGTCAACATGGCTGATTACAAACATCCCCTGCGCGTGGGCGTGGGTGGCCCGGTAGGGTCGGGCAAAACCGCGCTGCTGGAAGCGCTCTGCAAGGCAATGCGCGACACGTATCACCTGGCGGTGGTGACCAACGATATCTACACCAAAGAGGATCAGCGCATCCTGACCGAGGCGGGCGCGCTGGCGCCGGAGCGCATCGTGGGCGTGGAGACCGGCGGCTGCCCGCATACCGCTATCCGCGAAGACGCCTCGATGAACCTGGCGGCGGTGGAAGCGCTCAGCGAGAAGTTCGGCAATCTGGATCTGATCTTCGTGGAAAGCGGCGGGGACAACCTGAGCGCGACCTTCAGCCCGGAGCTGGCGGATCTGACCATTTACGTGATCGACGTGGCCGAAGGGGAAAAAATCCCGCGCAAGGGCGGGCCGGGGATCACCAAGTCCGATTTTCTGGTGATCAACAAAACCGATCTCGCGCCGTACGTGGGGGCGTCGCTGGAGGTGATGGAGCGCGACACCAACCGCATGCGCGGCGAGCGTCCATGGACCTTTACCAACCTGAAAGCGGGAGACGGTCTGGGGACGATTATTGCGTTTCTGGAAGAGAAAGGGATGCTGCGGGTGTAGTGCGGGTTATTGCCGGGTGGCGGCTTCGCCTGACCCGGCCTACGGTTTTGTAGGCCCGGTAAGCGCAGCGCCACCGGGCAAAAAAACTCACGCCTCAGGCAGTTCCGCCAGCGGCCAGCGCGGACGCACGGACACGCTCAGGTCGGACGTTGCCCCCGCATTCAGGCGCACCATACCGGCGTAGGCGATCATCGCCCCGTTATCGGTACAGAATTCGGGACGGGCGTAGAACACTTCCCCACGACGCTTTTGCATCATCTCGGCGAGCTTCGCGCGCAGCGTGCGGTTGGCGCTGACGCCGCCCGCCATCACCAGACGCTTGAAGCCGGTCTGATCCAGCGCGCGCTTGCACTTGATCATCAGCGTATCCACCACCGCATCTTCAAACGCGCGGGCGATATCGGCGCGGGTCTGCTCGCTGTCGTCGTTATTGCGGATGGTGTTGGCCGCGAAGGTTTTCAGCCCGGAGAAGCTGAAGTCCAGCCCCGGACGGTCGGTCATCGGGCGCGGGAAGACAAAGCGCCCTTCCGTTCCCTGCGCCGCCATTTTGGACAGCATCGGGCCGCCTGGGTAATCCAGCCCCAGCAGCTTGGCGGTTTTGTCGAACGCTTCACCGGCAGCGTCGTCGATTGACTCGCCCAGCAGCTCGTACTTGCCAATCCCCGTTACGCTGATCAGCTGGGTATGTCCACCGGAGACCAGCAGTGCCACAAACGGGAATTCAGGCGGATTCTCTTCCAGCATCGGCGCCAGAAGGTGCCCTTCCATATGGTGAACCGGGATGGCCGGCACGTCCCACGCGAAGGCCAGCGAACGGCCAACCGTCGCGCCGACCAGCAGCGCGCCGACCAGACCCGGCCCCGCGGTATAGGCCACGGCATCAATATCGGTTGAACTCAACCCGGCCTCTTTCAGCGCCGCCTGAATCAGGGGAACCGTTTTACGCACGTGGTCACGAGAGGCCAGTTCAGGCACGACGCCGCCGTAGTCAGCGTGCAATTTCACCTGACTATACAGTTGGTTGGCCAGAAGCCCTTTTTCGTCGTCGTAAATGGCGATGCCGGTTTCATCGCAGGATGTTTCAATACCCAGTACATGCATGACTTGTTTTACCTCGTTTCAATACCGCGCAGTGTAGAGCCTGGGCGGGTTGATGTAAAACTTTGTTCGCCCCAGGAAGAAGGCTCGTGTATACTCCTCACCCTTATTAAAGTCCCTTTCAAAATCGCATCGGTGCTTTACAAAGCAGCAGCATTTGCAGTAAAATTCCGCACCATTTTGAAATAAGCTGGCGTTGATGCCAGCGGCAAACCGAATTTATTAAAGGTGAGAGTTACATGCCGGTAATTAAAGTACGTGAAAACGAGCCGTTCGACGTAGCACTGCGTCGCTTCAAACGTTCATGCGAGAAAGCAGGTGTTCTGGCTGAAGTTCGTCGTCGTGAGTTTTATGAAAAACCAACGACCGAACGTAAGCGCGCTAAAGCTTCCGCTGTGAAACGTCACGCGAAGAAACTGGCTCGCGAAAACGCACGCCGTACTCGTCTGTACTAATTGGTTGAGGGCCCTAGCCCTCAATTGACAGACAGAGTAGTAGTCGTAAGGCCGTGCTTCCGGAAGGAATGCGCGGCTTGTTTTCGTTTATAAGTCGCTTAAATTTTGGGGCATATGGCCGGAAGAATCCCACGCGTTTTCATCAATGACCTGCTCGCCAGAACCGACATCGTCGATCTCATCGACGCGCGGGTAAAGCTGAAGAAGCAGGGCAAGAATTACCATGCGTGCTGTCCGTTCCATAACGACAAAAAACCCCCTCCTTCACCGTAAACGGTGAAAAGCAGTTTTACCATTGCTTCGGCTGTGGTGCTCACGGTAATGCCGTTGATTTTTTAATGAACTACGACAAGCTCGAGTTCGTCGAAACCGTCGAAGAGCTGGCGGCAATGCATAACCTTGAAGTGCCGTATGAAGCTGGCAGTGGGCCAAGTCAGATCGAGCGCCATCAACGGCAAACGCTGTATCAACTGATGGATGGCCTGAATTCGTTTTACCAACAGTCTCTTAAGCACTCTGCGGCTGAACCTGCGCGTCAGTATCTGAACAAGCGCGGACTGAGCGACGATGTCATTGCGCGTTTCGCTATTGGCTACGCCCCGCCCGGCTGGGACAACGTGTTAAAGCGTTTTGGCGGCAATAGCGAAGATCGTAAGTCTCTCATCGATGCAGGCATGCTGGTCACCAACGACCAGGGACGAAGCTACGACCGCTTCCGCGAACGGGTAATGTTCCCAATCCGCGACAAGCGAGGCCGGGTAATTGGTTTTGGTGGTCGCGTGCTGGGTGATGCCCTGCCGAAGTACCTCAACTCCCCGGAAACCGATATTTTCCATAAGGGCCGCCAGCTTTACGGCCTTTATGAGGCGCAGCAGGATAACGCGGAACCTCCGCGTCTTCTGGTCGTCGAAGGCTATATGGACGTCGTTGCGCTGGCGCAGTACGACATTAACTACGCGGTTGCGTCGTTAGGAACGTCCACGACGGCGGATCACATCCAGCTGCTGTTCCGCGTGACCAACAACGTGATTTGTTGTTACGACGGAGACCGCGCCGGACGCGATGCCGCCTGGCGCGCGCTGGAAACCGCGCTACCCTATATGACCGACGGGCGTCAGTTGCGCTTTATGTTCCTGCCCGACGGTGAAGACCCGGACACGCTGGTGCGTAAAGAGGGCAAAGCGGCATTTGAAGCGCGGATGGAGCAGGCACAGCCACTCTCCACGTTTTTGTTTAACAGCCTGATGCCGCAGGTTGATTTGAGTACCCCTGACGGGCGCGCGCAGCTCAGCACGCTGGCGCTGCCGTTAATCAGTCAGGTGCCCGGCGAAACGCTGCGCATCTACCTGCGTCAGGAGCTAGGCAACAAGCTCGGCATTCTGGATGACAGCCAGCTTGAACGTTTAATGCCTAAACAGGCTGAAAACGGTGCGGTTCGCCCCGCGCCTCAGCTAAAACGCACAACCATGCGTATACTGATAGGGTTACTGGTACAAAACCCCGAGCTGGCGCCACAGGTGCCGTCGCTGGCGGGTTTGAACCACGAAAAATTGCCCGGACTTGGCTTATTTTCAGAACTGGTCAACACGTGTTTGTCTCAGCCAGGTCTGACCACCGGACAACTTTTAGAGCATTATCGCGGCACAAAAGAGGCCGCTACCCTTGAAAAATTGTCGATGTGGGACGATATAGCAGATAAGGACATTGCAGAAAAAACGTTCACCGACTCACTCAACCATATGTTTGATTCGATGCTTGAGCTGCGCCAGGAAGAGTTGATAGCTCGCGAGCGCACACACGGTTTGAGCAGCGAAGAACGCCGGGAGCTCTGGATGATTAACCAGGAACTGGCGAAGAAATAAAGAAATTTAACGGCTTAAGTGCCGAATATCGATCGGGAAGCCCCCGGCAGCCGCACTGAGAGGCAGCGGCAAAAATATAAGTACGCCCTCGCTTTAAAGGTTGGCAGCCCCATCGCCGACACCAATCAAACGAATTAAGTGTGGATACCGTCTTATGGAGCAAAACCCGCAGTCACAGCTGAAGCTTCTTGTCCAACGTGGTAAGGAGCAAGGCTATCTGACCTATGCCGAGGTCAATGACCATCT
>OIEO01000143.1_pt1 | contig 12258 bp, 13 predicted proteins | sample 1581851 | NCBI WGS metagenome assembly OIEO01 (sample SAMN03281010, study PRJEB24777) | human gut metagenome | isolation source: fecal sample PR157 from 1 month old male Malay infant, caesarean delivered... | reverse complement strand
ATCTTCAATCTCTTCCGCGACGCGCTCAGGATCGGCGGCTGGCAGGTCAATCTTGTTCAGAACCGGCACAACTTCGAGATCCATTTCCATCGCGGTGTAGCAGTTTGCCAGGGTCTGGGCTTCTACGCCCTGCCCGGCATCGACTACCAGCAGCGCGCCTTCACAGGCCGCGAGCGAGCGTGAAACCTCATAGGAGAAGTCAACGTGGCCTGGGGTGTCGATAAAGTTCAGCTGATAGGTTTCGCCATCAGCCGCCTTGTAATCCAGCGTGACGCTCTGCGCCTTGATGGTGATACCGCGTTCGCGTTCCAGGTCCATGGAGTCCAGAACCTGGGCTTCCATTTCACGGTCAGACAGGCCACCGCAGATCTGGATAATACGGTCAGACAGCGTCGATTTACCGTGGTCAATGTGAGCTATGATCGAAAAGTTACGTATGTTCTTCATATAGTTAAATAATTATGCCTTACGAATTCCTGGAGGCCGCTGTTCTTAGCCTGACGTTTTTCAGTGCGAAAACGCAGCATTCTACACTACATCTCCGCTACCTGGAAAATGGACTTAGCGCCAGGTATAGCGTGAAGAAAGGACGTTTTCTGTTTAAGACGTAAAAATGACAAAGCCCGATGAATCACCGGGCCTCAGAAGAGAGCGTCTCAACGCGAAGCTGGTCTGGCGCCAGCCCAACGCTGAGAATGACAGGCTGCCACTCCTCGCGCGCGGCAAGCGTCGGGGAGAGGCCTTTGGCAAGCCAGAATCCCCCCCAGCCCCCCTAATGCGGCACCGCACATGGCGGCACCGTCGGTGCCAAACAGCATCTGGAAAACGCCGCCCATGATAAACAGCCCGAGCAGCGGAGAGAGATAGACCAGCATGGCGGAGCTGAGCAGACTGCCTTCCGCGATGCCGAGTTCAACTTTCTGCCCGGCCATCAGCGGCTGTTCGCTCGGCACAGAAATCGTGTGCGAGGTTTGCGGCCCGAGCTTATTCAGCACGCGGCTGCCGCAACCGGCTCGGGATGCGCAGCTATTGCATGAGGCTTTTACATCGCAGCTCACCAGCGCAATGCCGTTTTGCCACGAGACTACCGTCGCCCATTCTTTGATCATTGTGCGGCCCTGAATTTAATGCTGTCGGAGATGCGCTTCGCCGTTTGCGGAGGAAGTTCCCCCACAATGGTGATCTCTGCATTATCGCGTACCGTTGTGCTCACCGTACGGCGCCCGGTACGCAGAATTTGTTCAGTGCTGTTTGCCGTTGCGCGATTGATATTCACCGAGAAGCTGAACAAACCATCGGAATAGAGGCGTGATTCCACCGTCGTTTCAATCGTTGGCAGCTGGCGACGGCTGCTGGACACTTCGCTAAATCCTTGCGGGATCCAGGCAGGTACCCAGTTGAAATTAACGGAATCGCCTGCCGGAACGGAGAGCAGCGGCGGCAGGCTGGCCTTAGCCAGATTCTGCATGCTGTTGCCAACCTGGTTATTCACGCTAAAGGAGATAACGCGGAACTGTTCCAACGTTTCACCGTCACGGTCAAGCAGGTCTACACGCATGGGGAGTTTGGTTTCCGCGTCAATCCAGACAATATAGCTGTAGCGCGTTCCATCCCGGGCGACAACGCGGATCACCTCACACAGTCTGTCCGCAATACGCGTACGCCCTACCGAAATAAAATCGTAGTAAGGGGCAAGCCGTTTGAAGTCGGTGTAAATGAGTGACGGCAGGGAATCAACGATATAGTCGCCATTGAGCGTGAAAGGCTCCAGGCCGGGTTCGAAATAGCTGATTTCGTTACCACGCTGGACAACTTCCCGACGCGGGCCATCCATCTGTAAAAGCTGGGCGAGCGGCTGATTATCAAGACGGGCATGGCGATAGCGTAACGACTCGACGCCCTGCTTATTGATGCTGATAAATGCCAACTCGTAATTGAGTGACTGGCTGGCCAGATTCATTTGCTGCAACAACGCCCCGGATGATACATCAGCCGAGGCGTTGGCAGAGAAGAACAGGCTACCCGCCATCAGAGACATGGCGAACCAAAGTTGCTTCATTACTGCGATTGCGTTCCTAAAGTTTGGTTTCCGGGCACCTGCACAGCAGCTTGCTGTGTCTGCGCCTGCTCAAACTGAAGCTGTTCAGAGTGCAGACGACGCTGCAACTCGTAATCCTGCAACATCGCATTAATGCGACGGCGCTGCTCCTGAACCTGCTGTTGCTGGCCGCCGCTGGCGGAAGCATCAGCCGGTACGCCCAGGCTTACCGGGCTGGCTTTGCCCATCATCGGCAGTGTGTTAAACACTGGCGCTTCTGGCTGCTGATTAGTTTCAGACTGAGTATTATAGTGCTGGACGCCAACGATAACTGCAAGCGATACGCATGCAGCCACACCCATTTGGGTAAGCTGGCTGGCCCACGGACGCACCTTTTGCCAGAATGGCATTTTCTGCCACTGGTGAGGTGCGGGTTGAGCTTCAGGAATCAGCGGAGTGGTCTGATGAACAGGCTCATTCTCAATCGCCGCCATGACGCGGGCTGAGATATCGAAATGGAGAACCTCGCCGGTGTCACCGCGAAGGGTGTCACGGATGAGATGGTAACTCTCCCAGGTCTCTTGCATTTCGGGAGAATGAGACAGCTCGTTGAGCAGCTCACTATCCACCGTTTCACCATCCATTAAAGCGGAAAGTTGTTCTTTCTGCATGCCTAATACCTTTTCCAGTATCCCGCTATCGTCAACGCCTGATAAGCGGTTGAACTTTATTATCAATAGCTTCACGTGCCCGGAAGATACGCGAACGTACCGTGCCAACCGGACAATCCATGATAGCGGCTATCTCTTCATAGCTCAGGCCATCCAGCTCCCGCAACGTAATTGCCATGCGTAAATCTTCCGGGAGCGACTCGATCGTGCGAAAAACGATTTGTCTCAGTTCTTCTGACAACATTAAGTTCTCAGGGTTCGAAATTTCTTTCAATGCGCCGCCACTTTCGAAGTTTTCGGCGTCGATTGCGTCCACATCACTAGAAGGCGGACGACGGCCCTGAGCGACCAGATAATTCTTTGCCGTATTGACCGCAATACGGTACAGCCAGGTATAAAAAGCACTATCTCCCCGGAACGAATCCAGCGCGCGATAGGCCTTAATAAAAGACTCTTGCACCACATCAGGCACATCACCTGACGGTACATAGCGGGAAACCAGGCTCGCCACCTTATGCTGGTAGCGCACCACCAGTAAGTTAAAGGCTTTCTGATCTCCCTTCTGGACCCGTTCAACCAGGACCTGGTCCGTTAACTGCTCGCTCATCCGAGGTAATGTCTCCCCAAACCTAAATTCCACGCGTTATCGAAACGCCACTCTAAAAATACCGCACTTTGAGCAAGCACCGAATTAGAGTGTCTGATCTTCAATAAGTTCCGTAACGCCTTTGTTTTTTGTTCATCGCGCCGCAGACTGTTCATTTTCTCTCATTATAAGTCTGTTCACGATACGCACCACTTTCTGACAAGAAACATCTTTTTTCCCGCCAGAAGAGTAACGCAACCCAGTCTTTATTTCATCACAAAATCTGACGCTAACGATCTGCTTCGCAAAATAATTTCACTCATTTACCCTCCGTTTACCTCCGCTTACGCGTTTAGCCATTGCAACACCCGTTAAAAAAAACGTGCGATAAATCGCATTCAGGTGCTATTCTGAGCCAACACTGTTTAGTAAATTAAACAACAATCATGAACACAACACCTGAACTCCATTGTGATGTACTGATCATCGGCAGCGGCGCTGCCGGTCTCTCTCTGGCGCTACGCCTGGCCGAGCATCAAAACGTTATCGTGCTGAGTAAAGGGCCGATAAGCGAGGGTTCCACGTTTTATGCCCAGGGCGGTATTGCCGCCGTGTTTGATGAGACAGACAGCATTGCCTCCCACGTCGACGATACGCTGATTGCCGGGGCCGGGATCGTGGATGCGCACGCCGCAGAGTTTGTCGCCAGCAATGCCCGCCATTGCGTGCAGTGGCTCATCGACCAGGGCGTCTTATTCGATACGCAGGTTCAACCCAACGGTGAAGAGAGCTATCACCTGACGCGCGAAGGCGGCCATAGCCACCGCCGCATCCTGCACGCAGCGGATGCCACCGGAAAAGAAGTGGAGACCACGCTGGTTGGCAAGGCGCTGAGCCATCCTAATATTCGGGTGCTTGAACGAAGCAATGCCGTTGATCTGATTATCTCCGACAAGATTGGCCTGCCGGGCACGCGTCGCGTGGTGGGCGCCTGGGTGTGGAACCGCAATAAAGAGAAGGTGGAAACCTGCCAGGCGAAGGCTGTGGTGCTCGCCACGGGCGGCGCCTCTAAAGTGTATCAGTACACCACGAACCCGGACATTGCCTCCGGAGACGGTATCGCGATGGCCTGGCGCGCCGGCTGCCGGGTGGCGAATCTTGAGTTTAATCAGTTTCACCCAACCGCTCTGTTCCATCCTCAGGCGCGCAACTTCCTGCTGACGGAAGCCCTGCGCGGCGAAGGCGCCTATCTGAAACGCCCTGACGGCACTCGCTTTATGCCGGACTTTGACGCCCGTGGCGAACTGGCCCCGCGCGATATCGTCGCCCGCGCCATCGACCATGAAATGAAGCGTCTTGGCGTGGACTGCATGTATCTTGATATCAGCCACAAGCCAGCAGAGTTTATTCGTCAGCACTTCCCGATGATTTACGAAAAACTGCTCAACCTTGGCATCGATTTAACCCGCGATCCGGTACCCATTGTGCCAGCCGCCCACTACACCTGCGGTGGGGTGATGGTTGACGATCATGGGCGTACCGATGTGGATGGTCTTTATGCTATTGGTGAGGTCAGCTATACCGGACTTCACGGCGCGAACCGTATGGCCTCTAACTCGCTGCTGGAGTGCCTGGTCTACGGCTGGTCTGCCGCAGAAGACATCACGAAACGCATGCCCTACGCCCGCGAGACAGAGCGCCTGCCTGCCTGGGATGAAAGCCGCGTGGAAAATCCGGACGAGCTGGTCGTGATCCAGCACAACTGGCATGAGCTACGGCTGTTTATGTGGGATTACGTGGGGATTGTGCGCACCACGAAACGTCTGGAACGCGCCTTGCGCCGCATCACTATGCTGCAGCAGGAAATTGACGAGTATTATGCCAATTTCCGCGTATCGAATAATCTGCTGGAGCTGCGCAACCTGGTGCAGGTTGCCGAGCTAATCGTTCGCTGCGCGATGATGCGTAAAGAGAGCCGCGGGTTGCACTATACCCTGGACTACCCGGATCAGCTTGCTGAATCCGGCCCGTCGATCCTCGCCCCGCAGGTTTACATAAACAGATAAAACGCCTGGGTCAGGGCAGTGTAATCTTCGGAATAACGCTGGTCTGGCCCACGGATCACCATTCGATCGTTAAAGCATTCCCCCTCTTTCGGCGAGAGCGCCAGCAGCACGCGGTGCGGCAGTCGGCCTTCCGTATCCGAATGTCGGTACGCAGACGTAACGTCCAGCCGATCTCCTGCGCGATACCGATGAACGTGTTGCCCGTACTCTCAGGCAGGACCACGCAGAAAAAACCCTCTTCGGAGATAAGCTCGGCCGCGCTGGTGAGCAGCGCTTTATGATCGAGGGAACGGGTATAACGCGCCTGTTCGCGCTCGGGTGTCCCGCACTCAACGCCGGGCTCGTAGTAGGGAGGGTTGCTGACGATCAAATCGTAACGCGCGGTTTGTTCAGGCGCCCAGGCGAGCACATCCGCACATTCCACTTTCATGCGGGCTGCCCAGGGCGATTCGGCCATATTGTCACTCGCCTGCTCTGCCGCCTCCGCGTCCAGTTCGACGGCATCAATGGTGACATGCTCGTCCGTGCGCTGCGCCAGCATCAATGCCACCAGCCCGCTGCCAGTACCGATATCAAGAATACGCTTAACCCCTGCGACAGGCGCCCACGCTCCCAGTAAAATACCGTCTGTACCGACCTTCATGGCACAGCGATCGTGAGCGACAAAAAATTGTTTAAACGTAAAACCATCGCGGCGCAGCTGCGCTTTGAGTTGAGACATGTCGGGCAACCTTCTAAGTGAAACTGGAGTAGCATAGGGGAAAGCGAAGTGGCCGAAAAGCGATATCCATACAAACAGATGAAGATTGCAGCCGTAACGTCTATAATCAGCGCCCCACACAGAGGTAGAACATGACTGTAACGACTTTTTCCGAACTTGAACTCGATGAAAGCCTGCTCAATGCACTTGAGAGCAAAGGCTTCACACGCCCGACCGCCATTCAGGCAGCGGCCATTCCGCCTGCGCTTGAGGGCCGCGATGTGCTCGGTTCTGCGCCAACCGGTACGGGGAAGACTGCAGCCTATTTGCTGCCTGTGTTGCAGCATCTGCTCGACTTCCCACGCGAAAAAATCTGGCCCGCCGCGTATTTTAATCCTGACGCCGACGCGCGAACTGGCCATGCAGGTGGCCGATCACGCGCATGAACTTGCGGCAAATACTCATCTGGATATCGCCACCATCACCGGCGGCGTTGCGTATATGAACCACGCCGAAGTGTTCAGCGAAAACCAGGACATCGTCGTTGCGACGACGGGCCGCCTGCTGCAGTATATTAAAGAAGAGAACTTCGACTGCCGCGCGGTAGAAACGCTGATCCTTGATGAAGCGGACCGCATGCTGGACATGGGTTTCGCACAGGATATCGAGCATATTGCGGGTGAAACGCGCTGGCGTAACCAGACCATGCTGTTCTCTGCCACCCTTGAAGGGGAAGCGATTAAAGACTTCGCAGAGCGTCTGCTGGAAGATCCGGTGGAAGTATCAGCCACGCCGTCTACCCGTGAGCGTAAGAAGATCCACCAGTGGTACTACCGCGCGGACAACCTTGAGCACAAGGTCGAATTGCTGAAACACCTGCTGAAGCAGGAAGATGCGCTGCGCACAATCGTGTTTGTGCGTAAGCGCGAGCGCGTGCACGAGCTGGCAGAAATGCTGCGTAACGCCGGGATCAACAACTGCTATCTCGAAGGCGAGATGGCGCAGATCAAGCGTACCGAAGGCATTAAGCGCCTGACCGATGGCCGCGTTAACGTGCTGGTTGCCACAGACGTGGCCGCTCGCGGGATCGACATTCCGGATGTCAGCCACGTCTTTAACTTCGATATGCCGCGCAGCGGCGATACCTATCTGCACCGTATTGGCCGTACCGGCCGCGCGGGCCGCAAAGGTATTGCGATTTCACTGGTCGAAGCGCATGACTACCTGCTGCTGCAGAAAATTGGCCGCTATGTTGACGAGCCGCTGAAAGCGCGGGTTATTGATGGCTTGCGCCCAACCACACGTGCGCCGAGTGTAAAAAATGACGGGTAAACCGTCCAAGAAAGCGCTCGCGAAACGTGCTGAGAGAAAAGAGAAAGAAAAAAGAGAAACCGCGCGTGAAGCAGCGTCACCGCGATACCAAAAATATTGGTAAACGCCGTAAGCCAAGCTCTGCCGCATCAGAGACAAAAACGGAAGAGTAAAAAAGCCGGGACAATCCCGGCTTTTTATTCAACCCCGTAGCTGAAGCCTTACAGGCTTTCAGTAAAGGTACGCGCGATAACGTCGCGCTGCTGTTCTGGGGTCAGAGAGTTGAAGCGTACCGCATAACCAGACACGCGAATGGTCAGCTGCGGGTATTTTTTCTGGGTGCTCAACCGCGTCCATCAGCGTTTCGCGGCGCAGTACGTTTACGTTCAGGTGCTGACCACCTTCCACGCGCACTTCTGGCTTCACTTCCATTGGAATTTCACGGTACTCGATTTCGCCCAGTTTGCTCACCGGCACGATTTCATCTTCAGCAAAACCCGCTTTCGCGACGACACAGCGCGCTTCGTTTTTCTCGCTGTCCAGCAGCCAGAAAGAGTTGAGCAGATCGTCATTTGCAGCTTTAGTAATCTGGATACCTGTAATCATGTGTTGCCTCCCTTAGGCTACATTAACTGATGCCGGCCTCTCGCGGCCAATTGGTAAAACCATTGTTTCTTGTGTGTATATATATCATTCACACCCCGGTGATTTATTGATTTAAATCAACAAAAACACCAACCACATAAAGAGTGTGGTTTGAGTTTATTGTTTTAGATCAATTTTACGACCTTACCAATTCAATTTACCCTGCACATTTTCAACATAAATTTAGCTACTTAGCGCACATTTCGGCGTGGAATTTTGCTCACCGGGCTTTAGCAGGTAAGCTAGTCAGAGATTGAGATTCGCAGGAGAGCGAGATGACGACACCTTTAACCTGGCATGACGTGCTGGCAGAAGAAAAGCAGCAGCCCTATTTTATCAATACGCTCAACACCGTTGCGGCTGAGCGTCAGTCCGGACAGACGATTTACCCGCCGCAGAAAGATGTGTTCAACGCCTTTCGCTACACCGAGCTGAGCGATGTGAAAGTGGTCATTCTGGGCCAGGATCCCTATCACGGTCCGGGCCAGGCGCATGGGCTGGCGTTTTCCGTACGTCCGGGCGTGGCGATCCCCCCTTCTCTGCTCAATATGTATAAAGAGCTTGAAGGAACCGTGCCCGGGTTTACCCGACCAAGCCACGGCTACCTGGAAGGCTGGGCGCGCCAGGGCGTGCTGTTATTGAACACGGTACTCACCGTACGGGCCGGCCAGGCGCACTCGCATGCCAGCCTGGGCTGGGAGACGTTCACCGATAAAGTCATCAGCCTGATCAACGAACACCGTGAAGGGGTCGTGTTTTTACTCTGGGGATCGCATGCGCAGAAGAAAGGGGCGATTATTGACCGCCAGCGTCATCACGTGTTGAAAGCGCCGCACCCGTCACCGCTGTCTGCACATCGCGGTTTCTTCGGCAGTAATCATTTTGTTCTGGCGAACGAATGGCTGGAAAAACGTGGCGAAACGCCAATTGACTGGATGCCTGTGTTACCGGCTGAGAGCGAGTAGTATTTGAATGTGCCGGGTCAGGCCCGGCACATGAAGAGGCTTATGCCTTATTCTGACGCCACCATTCGGCCAGCAGTACGCCGGTTGCAACGGATACGTTCAGACTTTCCACATTGCCTGTCCCATCAATTGAGACGCTCAGATCTGCACTGGAGAGCGCCGCATCAGACAGACCATCGCGTTCCTGACCCAGCACCAGCACCATCTTGCGTGGCAGCGTCGCTTTAAACAGCGGCGTACCGGCATGGCTCGAGGTAGTCACGATGGAATAACCCGCTTTGCGGAACTGCTCAAGGGCATCCAGCACGCTGTCGTCGGTGATCGGCTGTACGTGCTCGGCTCCGCCTTCCGCAGTACGGATCGCAGCGCCGGATTCCAGCAGCGCGGCATCCTGCAGCAGTACGCCTTTCACGCCAAAGTGCGCGCAGCTACGCATCATTGCGCCCAGGTTATGCGGGTTGCCCACATCTTCCAGCGCCAGCACGCAGTCATCGGCATCCGCCTGACTGACCCACTGCTGAACGGTGGTGCCGTTACGTTTTTTGATCAGGAAGCAGACGCCGCCGTGGTGTTCGGTACCGGATGCTTTGGTCAGCTCGGCATCATCAACCACGTGGTAGGCTTTGCGGTTTGCCGCCATCCAGCGCAGCGCTTCTTTAAAGCGCGGGGTTACGCTCTGGATGAACCAGGCGCGGACGATACATTCAGGACGGCTCTGGAACAGCGCCTGACAGGCGTTCTCGCCGTAGACGCGGGTCTCTTCCGCGCGCTGACGACGCAGCACTTCCGGATCGATAAAGCTCTTACCGCTGATACCGCCGTGATCGGCCTTTTCTGGCGTTTCGTCGCCAGGTGCACGAGAAACGGTGCGCCACGGGGAGGCGTTATCACGTGAGAAGTCATCCCGCGGACGGTCATCGCGTTTGCGATCGTCACGCTTGCGGTCATCACGTTTGCGGTCATCACCGCGGTTGTTTCTGTCATCGCGGGCGGGGCGACGGCCACCGTTTGCACGAGAAGACGCCGGACGCCGCCACCTTTTCCGGTACGCGGATTTTGGGTGCGTTTATCAGAGTCATCATCACTGCGGACATACATCACTTTGACCTGCCGCTTTTGTTTTCATTTCGTCGTTCATGCTTTTCTCCACCAGCGCTGCGCGAAGCGCGCAGATTACCCGATGTGCCAGCGCATAGCCATAATTTCGTACAAAAGCCTGTGACTATTGTTCTCATTGAATAAAACGCATTGTTGTTTCAAACAGGCTCATTGATAATATGTAACATATTAGAAACATTACCGGCGTCTTGCCGCTGTCCCACGGCTCTATCAGAGGTTAGTTATGAATACCGTATGTGCCAACTGTCAGGCTCTTAACCGCATTCCGGACGATCGGGTTGAAGATGGTGCGAAATGCGGACGTTGTGGCCATGAATTGTTTGATGGCGATGTCATTAACGCGACGGGTGCTACGCTGGACAAACTCCTCAAGGACGATCTGCCTGTCGTAGTGGATTTCTGGGCGCCCTGGTGTGGCCCATGCCGAAGCTTCGCGCCGATCTTCGAAGACGTGGCCGAAGAACGCAGCGGGAAAATACGTTTCGTTAAGGTCAATACCGAAGCTGAACCTGAACTGAGCGCCCGTTTTCGCATTCGCAGCATCCCGACGATTATGATTTTCAAAAAGGGTGAAGTGGTCGACATGCTCAACGGTGCGGTGCCTAAAGCCCCGTTTGATAGCTGGCTTAACGAATCACTGTAACATTCACGGGGCACATCTTGTGCCCCGTTCCCGCCTCTGCGAAAATAGGGTTTTTCCTGCATTTCGCCCATGACTGATAACGCTGTTCTTCAATTACGCGCCGAACGCCTTGCGCGCGCCACCCGTCCGTTCCTCGCGCGCGGAAACCGTATTCGCCGCTGTCAGCGTTGCCTGCTGCCGCTGAAGGTTTGCCTGTGCGAGACGCTGACCCCGAGTTCGGCACAGAGCCGTTTTTGTCTGGTCATGTTTGATACCGAGCCGATGAAGCCCAGCAATACTGGTCGCCTGATTGCCGATATTCTGCCGGATACCGCGGCGTTTCAGTGGTCCCGCACGGAGCCCCCTCAGGCCCTGCTCGACTTAGTGGCAAACCCTGACTATCAGCCGATGGTCGTTTTCCCTGCGTCATATGCAGGTGTCGATCGCCAGGTGCTTTCGACGCCGCCATCCGGTAAACCGCCGTTGTTTATTATGCTGGACGGCACCTGGACCGAAGCGCGAAAATGTTTCGCAAAAGCCCGTACTCGACGCACTGCCGGTGATTTCTGTCGATCTTTCCCGCGTCTCCGCCTACCGTCTGCGTGAAGCGCATGCTGACGGGCAATACTGCACCGCCGAAGTGGCCATTGCGCTTCTGGATCTGGCGGGTGATACCGCTGCGGCTGGCGCCCTGGGCAACCATTTCTCCTGTTTCCGGGAACGCTATCTGGCAGGAAAAACCGTTCATAAGGGCAGCGTCACAGCAGCCGAGACGGAAAGCGTTTAAAATCATCAGGTCGCTTGCATTCACAGGAGGCCTGCATGAGCCAGCGAGGGTTAGAAGCGCTACTTCGTCCTAAATCCATTGCCGTCATCGGCGCATCAATGAAACCGGATCGTGCTGGCTATCTGATGATGCGCAACCTGCTGGCCGGAGGATTTAATGGACCCGTCATGCCCGTCACGCCCGCGTATAAGGCAGTTCAGGGAGTGCTTGCATGGCCTGATGTACAGAGCCTGCCTTTCGTACCGGATCTGGCCGTACTGTGTACAAACGCGAAACGGAATCCGGAGCTGCTGGAATCGCTCGGCAAGAAAGGCTGTAAAACCTGCATTATTCTCTCGTCTCCGCCTGAACAGAAAGCCGAGCTTCTGGCCTGCGCCAGCCGCTATCAAATGCGCATTCTGGGACCAAACAGTCTCGGCCTGCTCGCCCCCTGGCAGGGCTTAAATGCCAGCTTCTCTCCGGTTCCGATCCGCAAAGGCAAGCTCGCGTTTATCTCGCAGTCGGCTGCGGTATCGAACACCATCCTCGACTGGGCGCAGCAGCGTGAAATGGGATTCTCCTACTTCATTGCTCTCGGCGACAGTCTGGATATCGACGTTGATGAGCTGCTGGATTTTCTGGCGCGCGACGGTAAAACCAGTGCGATTCTGCTTTATCTTGAGCACCTCAGCGACGCGCGTCGTTTTGTCTCGGCGTCGCGAAGCGCGTCGCGCAATAAGCCGATCCTGGTAATCAAAAGCGGGCGCAG
>OIEO01000142.1_pt1 | contig 12278 bp, 17 predicted proteins | sample 1581851 | NCBI WGS metagenome assembly OIEO01 (sample SAMN03281010, study PRJEB24777) | human gut metagenome | isolation source: fecal sample PR157 from 1 month old male Malay infant, caesarean delivered... | reverse complement strand
ACCTGCTTCATCGGCACCAGATGCTGGTTGCTGTAGTCGCCGGTCATGGTTAAGTCGTTACGTTCATAAGAGGTCGTGGCAGGTAACACAATATCGGCATGTTTCGCCGCAGCGGTCCAGAAACATTCGGAGATCACCACCAGTTCCGGCTTTTGCCAGGCGCGAATCAGACGGTTGGTATCCTGATGATGCGTAAAGTTCGCGCCGCCAGCCCACCAGACGAAGCGGATATCCGGGAAATGGCGGTTCATACCGTTGTGCTGATAGGGCGCGCCGGGATTCTCCAGCGCCTCGACAATGCGCGCCACCGGAATTTTGTCTACCGCATCGGTGCCGCCTGGCAGACTGCCCTGCATTGAAGCCAGTACAGCGGCGCGACGCGTCGGGTTTCCCCCGTTGGCGAAATGGTACGAGAGGCCAAAACCGCCGCCGGGCGTGCCAAATTTGCCCTAACATGGCGGCAAAGCGTTACCAGCATCCAGTGTTTTTGCTCGCCGAACTGCTGACGCTGCATCCCCCAGCCAGACATCAACATAGTGGTGTTTTTATGGAAGAGTTCCGCCAGTTCGTGAATTTTAGCGGCGGATACGCCGCAAATATCTGCGGCCCATTCCGCCGTTTTCGCCACGCCGTCGCTCACGCCCAGCAGATAGTCGGCGAATGTCTCGTAACCGGTCGTGCAGCGCGCCAGAAACGCGTCATCATGCCAGCCGTTTTTTACCAGCGTATGCGCAATCCCCAGCATCAGCGCCACGTCCGTCCCCATATGCGGGGCGATCCACTCCATCTTATCGCCAAAGAACGCTGCGCTTTCCGATCGCATTGGATCGATGCAGATCAGCCGTTTCCCGCTGTTGCGCAGCGCGGCAAAGTAAGCAATGCCCTGCTCATCCGACGCATTCCAGGCAATTTTTAGCGTATTCAACGGGTTGGCGCTCCATAGCACCACCACGTCACTGTGTTCCAGCACAACCGGCCAGCTGGTCTGCTGCTGGTAGACTTCGTTTCCGCCCACCACATACGGCATGATGGCCTGCGCCGCCCCCGTGGAGTAATCCCCCAGATGCCCGGTATACCCGCCCGCCAGCGCCATATAACGCTGCAACAGGGTGGAAGCTTTATGCAGCACGCCATTCGAGCGCCAGCCATAAGAACCGGCAAAAATCGAGGACGGCCCATATGTTTCACGAATACGTTTGTGCTGGGTATGGATCAGATCCAGCGCCTCATCCCAACTCACCCGCACAAATTCATCCTGACCGCGCACGCCCTGTGGCTTCTCTGGCGAGGCGAGAAAGCCTTTACGCACCATCGGGAAACGCACCCGGGTAGGGCTGTGAACCTGGTCGCGCACGACGGTTTGCAGGGAATTGAGATGCGAAGTGGGCAGCGCCCCGCGAGACGCGAGAACCGTCTCGCCGTCAGTGTCGACCCGGACAGGTCCCCAGTGGGCGGCGGTTAATACCGAATAGTGCGATGGTGCGTTGATCAAAATGCGCTCCTGAATGCGATGCAGGTGTGACGGCTTATTTATTATGCCGCTCAATGTTACTTACAAATTTAAGAGTCTTCCCTGGAATTTTCTTCATGTTCGCACGTCATAATCAACCGCCACCGTCGCTGTGGCGAAAAAATAAAAAAGTCATTAAGGAACTAAGATGAAAAAACGTGTTTTGGTCATTGCTGCTATCGTGAGCGGCGCCCTGGCAGTATCTGGCTGCACAACAAACCCTTACACCGGCGAGCGCGAAGCGGGTAAATCCGGCATTGGCGCGGGCATTGGTTCTCTGGTCGGCGCAGGCGTTGGGGCGCTCTCCTCCTCCAAGAAAGACCGCGGCAAAGGCGCGCTGATTGGCGCAGCGGCAGGCGCGGCGCTAGGCGGCGGCATCGGTTACTACATGGACGTGCAGGAAGCAAAACTGCGCGACAAAATGAAGGGAACCGGCGTGAGCGTGACGCGCAGCGGCGATAACATCATCCTGAACATGCCGAACAACGTCACCTTCGACAGCAGCAGCGCAACGCTGAAACCCGCGGGTGCGAACACCCTTACCGGCGTGGCGATGGTGCTGAAAGAGTACAACAAGACCGCCGTGAACGTGATTGGCTACACCGACAGCACCGGCAGCAACGATCTGAACATGCGTCTGTCCCAGCAGCGCGCCGATTCCGTGGCCAGCTCGCTGATTACCCAGGGCGTTGAAGCAAACCGCATCCGCACCAGCGGCATGGGCCCCGCCAACCCTATCGCCAGCAACAGCACGGCGGAAGGCAAAGCGCAGAACCGCCGCGTAGAGATTACGTTAAGCCCAATTCAGTAGGTAAAAGCAAAACGGCAACCCCGTTGCCGTTTTTAGTGTTTGCGCCCTCTCCCGTGGGAGAGGGTTGGGGTGAGGGTATCAGGCCGCAACCTCCGGTAAGCGCAGCGCCACCGGGCAAATTACTTGATTCGTCCGATTTTCCCGCTAAGGTATTCTCACTAAATTCAGGGAAATCAGCGATGAGCAAACCAGCCCGGGCCACCATCAGCGACGTGGCGAAAGCCGCGAAGACCGGTAAAACCAGCATTTCGCGCTACCTTAACGGCGAGAAACACCTGCTGTCCGATGCGTTGCTGGCGCGTATTGAACAGGCCATTGCCGATCTCGACTACCGTCCCAGCCTCATGGCGCGCGGGCTCAAACGCGGCCGCACCCGCCTTATCGGGCTGATCATCGCCGATATCACCAACCCCTACTCCGTGAACGTGCTCAGCGGTATCGAAGCCGCCTGTCGCGAGAAAGGCTTTACGCCGCTGGTCTGTAATACCAACAACGAAGTCGACCAGGAGCTGCATTATCTGGACCTGCTGCGCAGCTATCAGGTGGAAGGGATTGTGGTCAACGCGGTAGGCATGCGTGAAGAAGGCTTAAATCGCCTGCAGCAATCCTCCCTGCCCATGGTCCTCATCGACCGTAAAATCCCGGAGTTTGCCTGCGACGTGGTCGGGCTGGATAACACCCAGGCCGCCACGACCGCCACCGAACATCTGATTGAACAGGGCTTCGAGGCCATTCTGTTTCTGAGTGAACCGCTGGGGATGGTCAACACCCGACGTGAACGCCTGAGCGCATTTCGCGCCACGCTGGAGCGTTATCCCGGCGTGATCGCCGAAAATGCCGAAACGCCGCTTCACGAAGCCGGGCAGCTCGACAATACCCTGCGTCAGTTCCATACGCGCCATCGTGGGATGCGCAAAGCGGTTATCTCCGCCAACGGGGCGCTGACGCTGCAGGTTGCCCGCTCGCTCAAGCGCATTGGCCTGCACTGGGGCAGCGACATCGGTCTGCTGGGGTTTGATGAACTGGAGTGGGCGGAGCTGGCTGGCGTCGGCATTACTACCCTCAAACAGCCCACCTGGCAGATTGGCTATGCTGCTGTTGAACAAGTCGTTCGTCGTATTGAAGGCACCAGCGATGCCGTTCGCGAGCAGGTCTTCTCCGGCGAGCTGATCGTTCGTGGCTCCACCGCGCGTTAAATTTCCCTTGTGATAGCGATCATAAATTCAACATCCTGACCTTTTCTTTGGAACCGGTTCCATCTAGCGTAATAGTATTGATATGTTGCGATGGAGTCCGAAGATGGGCAGGAAAATTATGGTGGTCACCGCCGCGTACGGTGCGGAACAGGTGCGACAGGCGGGCGGTCAACGGGCGATGCTCCCCGTTATTGCTGGCGCGGGGGCAGACGGCGTGGAGATCCGCCGGGAACTGTTCAACAGCGAAGAGCTGCTGGCGCTGCCCGCGCTGGGCGAATCCATTGAGCTGCTGGGTCTGCTGGCGTGCTACTCCGCACCCGCCGCCCTGTTTATGCCCGACGGCACCTCAACCGGACCTGCCCCGCTATCTTTCTGAAGCCAACACCCTGAACGCACTTTGGCTGAAGGTTTCCCTGGGCCATTTCAGCGACACGCAACCTCTGGACGCCCTGCGTACGCTGCTGAATACCAGCGGCATGGCGCTGGTCGTGGAGAACGATCAGACCGACTGCGGACAGCTCGCGCCCATGCAGCGCTTCCAGGCCGCCTGTCGGGAAATGGCGCTCCCCGTCACGCTGACCTTCGATATGGGGAACTGGCTGTGGGTGGGCGACTCCCCTGAAGAGGCCGCGCGTCACCTGGCCCCTGCCGTGAGCTATATCCACGTGAAAGCCGCCGTGCCGCATAAAGATAACTTCCGCGCCGTCGCACCGGACCGCGCCGATGCGCGCTGGCTGGATCTGCTGGGCCAGCTGCCTGCCGATGCCCCGCGCGGTATCGAGTTCCCGCTGGAAGGGGCGGATTTAACCGCCGTTACCCGCCATTACGTCAACCTGCTGCGCGAGGAGTAAACCATGCACAAGACGCTGGATGTCATCACGATCGGCGAGGCCATGGCCATGTTTGTCGCCACCGAAACGGGCGAGCTGAGTGCGGTGGAGCACTTTATCAAACGCGTCGCAGGCGCTGAACTCAACGTCGCGACCGGCCTGGCGCGTCTCGGCCTGAACGTGGGCTGGGTCAGCCGCGTGGGGGATGACAGCTTTGGCCATTTCGTTCTCGATTCGCTGAAAAAAGAGGGGATTGATGCTGCAGGGGTCACCCTCGACGGACGCTTCCCTACCGGCTTTCAGCTTAAATCCAAGGTCGAAAATGGAACCGATCCCATAGTGGAGTATTTCCGCAAAGGCTCGGCTGCAAGCCACCTTTCTGTCGCGGATTACCACGCCGATTACTTTGCCTCCGCGCGCCATCTTCATCTGAGCGGCGTGGCGGCCGCGCTGTCTGCCAGCTCGTATGAGCTGCTGGATCATGCCGCGACCACCATGAAAGCCCAGGGGAAAACCCTATCGTTCGACCCCAACCTGCGTCCGGTGCTGTGGAAAAGCGAAGCGGAAATGGTGGAGAAACTGAACCGTCTGGCGTTCCGGGCGGACTGGGTTCTGCCAGGCCTGAAAGAAGGGATGATTCTGACCGGCGAAAGCACGCCGGAAGGCATCGCCGACTTCTACCTGAATAAAGGGGTAAAAGCGGTGGTGCTGAAGACCGGTGCCGATGGCGCGTGGTTTAAAACGGCCAACGGCGAGCAGGGCGCGGTCGCGGCAGTGAAGGTCGAGAACGTCGTCGACACCGTCGGCGCAGGCGACGGCTTTGCCGTGGGCGTGATTAGCGCCCTGCTGGAAGGTAAAACGCTGCCGCAGGCCGTCGCGCGAGGCAACAAGATTGGCTCGCTGGCCATTCAGGTGCAGGGCGACAGCGAAGGATTACCAACGCGAGCACAGCTCGGCGTTTAAATTCCCCCTCCCTGTGGGAGAGGGCCAGGGTGAGGCAGCAAGCCGCACCAGATAATTAAGCCACCGTGTACCCTACAGACAACGGCGGTAACAACCTCAACAACAGAGGCAAGCCTATGAACAGTTCGACCAATGCAGTAAAACGCTGGTGGTACATCATGCCTATCGTGTTTATCACGTATAGCCTGGCGTACCTTGACCGTGCCAACTTCAGCTTCGCGTCCGCCGCAGGGATCACCGAGGACCTCGGGATCACCAAAGGGATCTCCTCCCTGCTGGGTGCCCTTTTCTTCCTGGGCTACTTCTTCTTCCAGATCCCCGGCGCGATCTATGCGGAACGCCGCAGCGTGCGTAAGCTGATCTTCATCTGTCTGATCCTTTGGGGGTGCCTGCGCGTCGCTGACCGGCATGGTGAACAATATTCCTGCCCTGGCCGCCATTCGCTTTATCCTCGGCGTCGTTGAGGCGGCGGTTATGCCCGCGATGCTGATCTACATCAGCAACTGGTTTACCAAATCTGAGCGCTCGCGCGCGAATACCTTCCTGATCCTCGGTAACCCGGTCACCGTACTGTGGATGTCGGTGGTGTCCGGCTACCTGATCCAGTCCTTCGGCTGGCGCGAGATGTTTATCATTGAAGGGGTACCGGCAATTATCTGGGCCTTCTGCTGGTGGGTGCTGGTGAAAGATAAACCTGCCCAGGCGAAGTGGCTTTCCGAAGATGAAAAAGCAGCGCTGCAGGCGCAGCTGGACAAAGAACAGCAAGGTCTGAAGGCGGTGCGTAACCATGGTGAAGCCTTCCGCTCGCGTAACGTGATCCTGCTCTGCGCGCAGTACTTTACCTGGAGCATTGGTGTGTACGGCTTTGTGCTGTGGCTGCCGTCCATTATCCGCAGCGGCGGTGAAAACCTCGGTATGGTCGAAGTAGGCTGGCTGTCATCCGTACCGTATCTGGCGGCAACCATCGCGATGATTATCGTTTCCTGGGCGTCGGACAAGCTGCAGAACCGCAAGCTCTTTGTCTGGCCGCTGCTGCTGATTGCCGCCTTCGCCTTTATTGGCTCCTGGGCCGTGGGCGTAAACCACTTCTGGGTCTCTTATACGCTGCTGGTGGTTGCCGGTGCGGCCATGTACGCCCCTTACGGACCGTTCTTTGCCATCATCCCGGAAATGCTGCCGCGTAACGTCGCCGGTGGTGCAATGGCATTGATTAACAGCATGGGGGCGCTGGGTTCGTTCTGCGGCTCCTGGTTCGTCGGCTACCTGAACGGTGCCACCGGCAGCCCATCCGCATCGTACATCTTTATGGGGGTGGCGCTTTTCGCCTCGGTATGGCTTACTCTGATTGTTAAGCCTGCTAATAATCAACAACACCCTGTCGGCGCTCGCCACGCCTGAATCTTTAAAAAATCAACGGAGATTAGCATGAAGCCGTCCGTCATTTTGTATAAAGCCCTGCCGGAAGATCTGCAGAAACGCCTTGAAGAGCACTTCACCGTCACGCAGGTGAAGAACCTGCGCCCGGAAACCGTGGCACAGCATGCCGACGCATTCGCGAGCGCGGAAGGCCTGCTGGGTTCAAGCGAAAAAGTGGATGTCGCCCTGCTGGAGAAAATGCCGAAGCTGCGTGCTACCTCAACCGTTTCCGTGGGTTACGACAACTTCGACGTGGATGCGCTTAACGCCCGCAAAATCCTGCTGATGCATACCCCGCATGCTCTGACGGAAACCGTTGCCGATACGCTGATGGCGCTCATGCTCACCACGGCCCGTCGCGTGGTGGAAGTGGCTGAGCGCGTCAAAACGGGCGAATGGACAAAAAGCATTGGTCCGGACTGGTTCGGTGTGGATGTTCACGGCAAAACGCTGGGCATTGTCGGTATGGGGCGTATCGGGCTGGCGCTGGCGCAGCGCGCCCATTTTGGGTTTTAACATGCCGATTCTGTATAACGCGCGTCGCCATCACAGTGAAGCCGAAGAACGCTTCAACGCCCGTTACTGCGAGCTGGATGCCCTGCTGCAGGAAGCCGATTTTGTCTGCCTGGTTCTGCCGCTAACGGACGAAACCCGTCATCTGATCGGCAAAGAGGCGTTTGAAAAAAATGAAGACGTCCGCCATTTTCATCAACGCGGGTCGTGGCCCGGTGGTGGATGAGAAGGCGCTGATTGAGGCCCTGAAAAACGGTGAGATCCATGCAGCAGGTCTGGACGTGTTTGAGCAGGAGCCGCTGCCGGTGGATTCGCCACTGCTTTCGCTGCCTAACGTGGTTGCCCTGCCCCACATCGGCTCAGCTACCCATGAGACGCGCTACAACATGGCGGCCACCGCGGTCGATAACCTTATTGCCGCCCTTAGCGGAAAGGTGGAGAGAAACTGCGTGAACCCGCAGGTGCAACGGTAGAAACGAAAAAACCCGCCAGAAGGCGGGTTTTTAAATTCTTTGCTACTGGGTTGGAAGCTTACAGGCTTACAACGTTACCAGCTGCTGGGCCTTTAGCGCCGCTTTCGATGGTGAAGGACACTTTCTGACCTTCGTCCAGAGATTTGTAGCCATCGTTCTGGATAGCAGAGAAGTGTACGAACACGTCTTTAGAGCCATCGTCAGGAGTGATGAAGCCGAAACCTTTATCGGTTTGAACCATTTTTACCAGACCAGTCATTTTAGCAGACATAGAAATTACCTTATTAACAAATATATTGTGCCTTCCGGCTTGATGGATTGCGTTACAGATTTTTAAGCGATGAAGAAGGGTCACTACGAAGGGTATCTATGGATACAATCTGGACTGCTTACTAAACTGCTTTAGGTCTGTGTAACAAACCGACGGGAATAGTTATACCGATGTGGTAGAGGAATGACAAGCGTTATTTTTCGCACGCATAAAAAAACCCCGCCAGAAGCGGGGTTTTTTCGGTTTATTCTGTGGCAGCGACTGCGGCACTCCAGGCCTGGCTAAAGGCCTGATGCTGGGAGGCCAGCGGCCCAATCAGCGTATTGTACTGGCTTGCCTGCTGGGAGGTCGGGAACTGAATACCGTTGGCAACAAAGCTTACCTGCGTATTCTGCTGGGCAATAAAGTCACCCACCTGGACCAGCTGCTGCGTGAAGATTTGCGCGGCCGGAATCAACGGCTGCAGTGCTTCTGACGGTTTAGTCACCACTTTCTCATACACTTTGTCGAAGACCGGTTTGAGATCGTCGCCCTGCTTCAGCGCAGAACGTGACGCGTCAGCCTGCATTTTCGCATTTGCAACTGCTGACTCAGCACGCCAAGCGCACCGTTGGACTGGCGCAATGGTTCACGCTGCGTCATATAATCCTGTGGAACGCGGATGGCGTTCACGCTATCCACTACCGGGCGGATACCGGAGTCCATCGCCTGGCTCACCTGCTGTGAATAACCATAAAGAATGGCGTAATCGGACACAAAGGGGCCAAACTGTTTTTTCTGATCCGCAGTCAGCGTTGGCAACCGCTCGCCGCTGCGCATCACTGTATTCTGCAGAAAATCGATAAACGCTTTGCGCTGATCGCCTTCTTTATCAAAACACCCACTCAGGCTAACAACCATCAACAACGCCGCAATAGGCGCAAACCAGCGAGAGCAGGACTTTCCTGTCGCCATTTTCTTACTCCTTTCACCCAAAAAAGCGCACACCGGCACACGCGTGCCCGACGCTGACAAGGATAGTCCAGGTCAGCCTTGCAAGATACTCTTTTCATGCAAAACGGCTATTGCCGATTTATTTCTTACCATTTACAAAAAAATACCTGGCGAAGCCGACATATGACTAATCAGGGAATTAGCATAACTCTCCATATTGCTGAATCGGATACAGCGATCGTTACCGCACGATTAATCACACCCGTGACGATCCTGGGTTGGTATTAGGGACTATTCTTAACTGGCTCTCTGATGTTCTTGATCACGATGTGAGATTTAAGAGGAGTCCTCAATGGAATATAAAGATCCTGAGTTTGAGCTGCTGAGCAGCCTGGAACAGATCATTTTTAAATGATGTACCGCAGACGATTACCCTGCAACAAAAATCCAATCCCTTTACAGAATATGAGCAATTGCGCAAAGGGACAGGACTGAAAACTGAAGAATTCGCCAGAGCGATGGGTGTCAGCGTGGCTATGGTGCAGGAGTGGGAGTCAAAACGTGAGAAACCCACCCCAACCGAGTTACGGCTGATGCGCCTGATTCAGGCCAACCCTGCACTCAGCAAGCAGATCGCGTAGTGAAGATTGAATGCCCCCGCCTTTGCGGGGGCTTGTGTTTTACAGGCTATCACAACGCCACCCCGCCTCTTCCCACACCAGCTCATGCGTTAACGTTAAGCCGCTTAAAAACGCCTCATCGTGTGATACCACCAGCAGTGCCCCAGGGAAACCGGCCAGCACCGCTTCAATGGCCTGGACTGAAGCCAGATCCAGATGGTTGGTCGGTTCATCCAGCAGCAGAAGCTGCGTGGCCTCCGCGCGCCACAGCACGCAGGCCAGGGCAGCCTTAAGACGCTCACCGCCGCTGAGCGCCGCCAATGGGAGCATCACTTTGTCAGCCCCCAGTTGAAGCTGCGCTAAACGGGTTCGCAATACCCCCTCTTCCAGAGGGGTATGACTCAAATTGAGATGCGTCATGACCGACTGCGAGAGATCGAACCGGGAGAGATGCTGGTCGAGATAAGCGCAGCTGACGGACACTTTACAGCTACCCGAACGGGGAGCCATCTCGCCGAGGAGGGTTTTTAACAGCGTCGACTTCCCGCAGCCGTTCGGCCCCTTTAACGCCACGCGCATCGGTCCGTCCATCCGCCAGTTGAGCGGAGGAACAGGTACATGCTGCAGCACCAGATCCTCCAGCACCAGCACCTGCTTCCCCTCCGGGATCTGACTTCCCGGCAGGGTGAACATGACCGGGTTATCGTCTTCAACCCGCTCACGCGCCTTTGTTTAACCGCGGCGTTCAGCGCTTCATTTTTGCTCGCTGTGCTGTTTTTTTCCAGGAGCCAATCCGCTCCTTTTGCCGCGCCTTTATATTTGACCCGCTCGAACGATGCGATATTCAGGGTATCGACGGTGCGTAACGTCTTTGCCGACCGCCGCTGGCTGTCATCATGCTCTTTTTGCATGCGCGCGCGGGTGCGTTTGCGCTCGGTTGCCGCATGTTCCAGCGCCGCGCGGGCAGCCTGCTGTTCGGCATCGCGCTGGGCTTGATAATCCGCATAATTTCCGCCGTAGCTGCGCAGACCCGAGGCGCTCAGCTCAAGAATACGCGGCACCTTCGCCAGCAGTTCGCGGTCATGGGAGGCCACCAGCACACCGCCCTGATAACGGGCAAGCTGGTCGTAGAACCACGCCCTGCCTTGTCGATCGAGATGGTTTGTGGGCTCGTCCAGCAGCATATAATCCGCTTCAGCAGTAAATGCACCGCACAGCAGCGCGCGAATGCGCTCGCCGCCGCTGAGCTCGCCGGCTGGCTTATAAGGATCAAACGGCGGAAGTTTTGCCCGGGTAAATGCCTCGCCCAGACGTTCAGCTAAATCCCACAATCCATCAAGCGTTTCCAGATCGTCAGGCTGGTAATCACCGCTGTCGATGCGCGCTCGCGCCGCGAAGATGGCCTCGAACCCGAGCAGTTCAGCCAGCGTCGTGTGCGGCAAAATGTCCTGCTGCTGAGCCACATAAACATGTGTTCCGGTACGTTCGATATGCCCGCTTGCAGGCTCATCAAGCCCCGCCAGCAGACGCAGCAGACGCGTTTTCCCGCTGGCGTTGCGGCCAACCAGCGCGCACAGGGAGGACTCCAGAGAAAGATTCAGCGGACCAAAAAGGGTATCGCCCGTCGGAAACTGACAGGTGACCTGATGTAAAACAAAGAGGGGGTGTGGGCACAATGAGCCATAAGCACTCCTGAATGAAATCAAAACATCCCCTGCCGACGCGGTGGCGTTTTAGCAAGGATCGAAATTCATCAGTCGTGTTTGTTCATTTTTGGGGGGCACTCCAGCGCGAGAAAGTTAACGGGGATAAGGATAGCGGTAATGGGTTGACCATTTCAAGGTTAAATTTTCAGCAACACACTATAAAAAAACCCGCCGAAGCGGGTTTTTAGCATTTGTCACAACGGGCACATTACTGCAGCAGCGAAATATCCGCCACGCGCAGGAACAGCTCACGCAGTTTCTCGAGCATAGAGAGACGGTTAATACGCAGCTCTTTATCTTCTACGTTTACCATCACTTTCTCGAAGAAGGCGTCGATGACGTCACGCAGCTCGGCCAGCTCCACCAGCGCTTCCTGGTAGCGACCTTCCGCGAAGACCGGCTCGAGCTTGTCGCGCAGCACCACAACCTGCATCGCCAGGGCAATCTCTTCCGGCTCTTTCAGCGTCGCGGCGTTTACGCGCTCGTTCAGCGTCTCGTCGGATTTCGCGAGGATGTTGGAGACACGCTTGTTGGCCGCCGCCAGAGCAGATGCCGCTTCCAGCGTACGGAAGTGGGAAACCGCCTTCATACGCGCATCGAAATCAGCCGGACGAGTCGGACGACGCGCCAGTACCGCCTGGATGGTGTCAACGGTGTAACCTTCGTCCTGATACCAGGCGCGGAAGCGACCGAGCATAAAGTCGATCACGTCATCCACAACGTTGGCGTTGGTCAGCTTGTCGCCGTACAGACGCACCGCTTCTTCGGTCAGGGTCTGCAGATCCAGGTTCAGGTTCTTCTCAACGATGATACGCAGCACGCCCAGCGCAGCACGACGCAGCGCAAACGGGTCTTTGTCGCCTTTCGGATCGTTGACCGATACCGAAGATACCCGCCAGGGTGTCCATCTTATCGGCAATTGCGACAGCACAAGCTACCGGGTTGGACGGCAGTTCATCACCCGCAAAGCGCGGCTGATACGTGCTCGTTCAGGGCAACCGCCACGTCTTCCGCTTCGCCATCGTGAGCGCGCGTA